>Ga0315289_10007080_pt1 | contig 16423 bp, 12 predicted proteins | sample YL17G11_40_MG_FD_203452 | JGI IMG/M metagenome (GOLD analysis project Ga0315289, IMG submission 203452) | Sediment microbial communities from Yellowstone Lake, YNP, Wyoming, USA - YL17G11_40 | ecosystem: Environmental > Aquatic > Freshwater > Lake > Sediment | place: USA: Wyoming | collected... | reverse complement strand
CGGTTAGCCCTTTTATGCTTCAGGGGACACCATACTTAATTCTCCACTCCCGTCAAAAACAAGTATAAGCTCAGACCATGGCTCGCCTTGCCAGGGCAGTTGCAGTGAAATTAGAGACACAGAGGGAGCCTCACACATCCCAGTTTGCCCGAAGACTTAGTTGAGACTGGATGAGCAGAGTACAAGCAATTGTCTCATTGTCATTCAGCAAAAAATAAATCGTAATAGTTCTTGCTATTGAGAAATAGCTATGCTAACTTACCTGTAATAGTACACCGTTGTTGAGCTTTTAAGACCCAGGATACTGGGTGCGTTTCGCTAAAGCAATTTAACAAAAAGCAGCAGCAGAACAATACTAATCGCAACTATGGTGTCTCGCTCAAACCGTGGTTGCGATTTTTTCATTTAAAGGCACTTCATACAGGATGTACACATTTGAATCCGCCGCAGGCGGATGAGTAAACATTTCAGAAAGGATGTTATGCAATGGAAAACGGAAAAGTAAAATGGTTTAACGAATCAAAAGGGTTTGGTTTTATTGAACGGCCTGATGGTGAGGACGTATTTGTTCACTACTCAGGTATCACTGGTAACGGCCATAAAAGTCTTAGCGATGGCGATCAGGTTACCTTTCAGGTCCAGAAAGGCCCAAAAGGGCTTCAGGCTATAAACGTCAGTAAGATTTAGCCACCCAAACACAGCGGAAATCCCAATCTGCTGAGCGACAGATTGGGACTGCTATATTCCCTTAGCAAAAAAGGAAGGAGAATTGGGTGAGAAAAGTACTTTTAACAACGGTGTGCGTGATAATGGGCGCTGCGCCTATTTTCTGGTAGAAGAATTGACCCCTTCTCGATGACCATAAAAATGGGATTTACTCTGAGTTAGAATAATTGATACCATCTTTTTTCGGAAATCTTCCTTAATTTTTCTACAGCAGGCGTATTGTATAAAAATTCAATACTCGAAGAAATTTCAGTAAGTAAATGTATAGTAATAAGTTCGTCGGGTGTCGGAATTTGGACTATTTGAGCAACTTGTTGTGGAGTAGGTTGATCGGGAATAACATCAACAGGTATAGTGGGTTGCGCAGTAACAGAAGCTGATGATTGGACACCTTGAGACAAAGTTCTTATGGATAATTTAGGATTTATTCTTTGTCGAGAACGTTCCGCGATTAAAAAATCAATATAAGTAGCCTTAGCGTAAAACTCACTAATCATATCGATTTGAGTTTCTTTTAAGTATCTAGTGAAAAGATGAATGTTGTCATTCCAGCTATTTGTTGGCAATAGTTTTGATGATAGTGAATAACCTTTAGTACCCCGCCCCGAATTTCTTATTTGTTGTTCTGCGTACCGTATTTCTTGTAATATCAACCTAGCCGCATCTCTTTTTTTACAGCTTTCTGTTTAATATATAGATAAATAGCCCCGAAGCCGACAACAAAAGTAACCGTCCCTAAGTTTCTATTAAGAAAATCAAAAATCAAATAAATCCAATACATAAATTAAATTTACTTCCACCCTTGCCCAACCGGCCGCCAGATGACTTGCTCTTGAGGCACCTGGATCGGACCCTGAGGAGTTTGTTGAACAATATTTACTTGCTGTTTGCGAAATTCAATGGCGAGCTCAAAATAATTAGAGAATTGGCCGCTTTGGATAAAAGCGATTTTATAATCTTTTCTATTTTGCATCGTATTAACACCCAACTCATTCTCCAGATTCCACAAAACGCCCAATTCCATTTCTTTGGCATATTCATTATACAAATCCGTCATCGCGCTGGATAAATCTTCACCGGCAAAAACCACACTCTTAACATTTAAATCCTCCTTTGCTTCTTTACGGCCGATAAAATATTGGTGCGAATAGAGTTTTTCGGTAAAATAATCAACTACTTTTTCAATCTCTTCTTCGCGCAATGGCGATTTTTGGCTTTTTAGCAGTCGTTTGGCCAGAACACGAATCAAATTATGGGTCCGATTAACATTACCTAGCGCCAAAGGATGAATCTGTGGATTTGACTCCACAAATTTATTGAATATAGCCGCCAATTCCGCATCGTTTTTGATGCCGAATTTGTTTTTAGCTAAATCAAAATAGGCCATCACATCTTCAACACTGATCGGGATTCTATTCTGCGGATTTTGTGGGTCTTGGGGGTTAAAAATGTTGGCAGTCGACGGGTCAATCGGTGAAAGCTCAGAAAGATCACTCATCACAATTTCGTCGGCGCCAAGAGCGATCATCGTGGCGGCACTGTGAGCTTTGTAAGGGGCCAGAACCGAGAATTTATTATTGCAATATTCACGAATCATTGAAACTAAACGCCAGGGAACCATGGTGTCGCCGCCCGTGCTATATAAAAATAAATCGATATTCTCGGTTTTGCCGATTGCCCGCAGGTGTTTACTCATTATTGGGATTACATCCATAGCAATGCGGGCATTAACCGGTACCGGCCTATCGCTGGTCAAATAAGTGATGACCCGCGATTTTCTTAAATCTTCAATTTTTTTGATAAGCGCTTGTTTATCCATGTGTTTATTATTTTATAACTATTTTAATGTTTTTTCAAATTATTGTTGAACCTTCTCAAGTTCTCTTTGTTCTAACCTTCCACGTATATTATTTCGGATCTTCCGTTCTTCTTCCATACTTTGTTAAATTAACTCTTGGTGATTTATAATATCTATTACTCTTCGATTACAATTACCTAATTTTATTCTCCCCAAATTTCATACCGGTGAAAGCTGGAGCGACGGCTCAAAATGTCCCATTTCTTATTTGCCAACACTTATTTAATTTCGATAACTTTCATCACTTCATCGCCGTAGTGGTTGATGACTTTTACGGCAATCTTGCCGGTCTTGGGCGGATCGAAAGGGTAGCTCTTAGTTGAATATAGTGAAGACCAGGCGGCTTCGTCCACCTCAGCACGGAGGGCACGTTTCAACTTTTCATACGGCTCATCTGCGCCGGTAAAATAGGCGTGTCGGACGAAAAAACTCTCGCCGTTGTAATCGGTATCTATGAACCAACAGGCGATGTCATCAGTTGAAGAACTTCTTATCTGTCCTGTTGTTGGATCATAAACATCTATACCCTTTATTTGGACTGTAAGCTTCCCGTCTTTCTCTTTTTTGACCTCCATGTCAGGTTCTCCAAAGACCATAAAGAGGTTTCCTGCTCCAGTTTTTTTCAGGAGTTCATCTCCCATGGCGAGATCAGGGTTCATACGGGCCATGAGAACGGTGAGTTTGCCATATCGCTTAGCTTCCTCAGAAACGTGTGGGTCGAAAGCAAATCCACAGACCACAAGTAAATCAAAACCCACACCTTGCACGGCTTCCTTTGCAGCCTCCTTTACCAACTGCGGCCCTACGGTTCCATGTTCGGGACCAATACAGATGGCAACGCGGCGGGTGGTTCCGTCAGACTCAGTGTATTCGCCTGAAGCATGAAGCCACTGCCCCGCATATGGTTCCAGTCTGTCGAATTTTAGACGTTCATTCCTGATCGTATTCTGAACGCCTGCCTTTTTCAGGTTCCCAAGTATCATCGTCTCAAACTGTCCGGCTCCCGCAGTCCTTCGCGCTTCAGTCTCGGAATCGGGGCGCTCTTCATCGGCAGCCAGCACGCGGTGAGGAGAGAGGCTCTCCACGGTGAAGGGTCCGGTAACTCTTATGCGTTTATTGTCTTCGTATGGTTGGTCATAGAGGATCTCTGTTTCAGCGTGCCGTGCAATGGCGGCATCAATCTCCTTCCGGAACATGCCTTCCTTAATGTCAGGGTTGTTGGCGATGGACTTAAGAGTGACATGAGGTACACGTTTATAGACAAAACCTTTTTTTATATCACCCTCAGTCTTATGAGCGGGCGGTATTTTACCAATCAATTCAGCTTCTCTTGTTATCCCTTCAGGGGAGTCAGATAGTAAGTAATAGGGGTACTTAGCAGACATTAAACGAGTACGTGCCAATGCAAATGCCACTCGGCTTGTGTCAATAGTGATCCACCGCCTTCCCCATTCTTCTGCAACGTAAGCTGTGGTCCCACTTCCGCAGGTTGGATCAAGCACAAGGTCACCAGGGTCGGTTGTCATGAGGAGGCATCGTTCAATGACTTTAGTGTTAGTTTGCACAACGTATATCATATCCGATGCTCCACCTACATCAGTCCAAACATTAGAGAAAGTTTTTACAGGAAAGTCGTTCCAAAAACGTTTAAATCGGATTTGATTTTTCTGTGCAATTATTCTATCAGCAAATTCCAGACGCTCCATGCCTTCGCGAGTAGTTTTCCAGTGTGCACCAGCACCGGGATGGAATGTTTTTCCACCAAAAGCAAAATCAAATGTTGAACCTTCAGTTTCTCCCTCAGACGTTAAAGGATCGGGGGAATAATCTGTCTCATCTCTTTCTTTGCGTGGTAAAAATAATGTTCGAAATTTATGCTTCGCAAAATTTCTATCTTTAACATACCAACATATATAATCATTGACTGATTGAAGAAAATCACCGGATTGACTACCTGTCTTTTGAACAACAATCTCGGTGATGAAATTTTCACTCCCAAACACCTCATCCATCAAACAGCGAACAAGGTGTACGTTTTCATCGCCCATCTGAACAAAGACCGAACCAGTCTCGGTCAGCAGTTCCCTGGCCACCACAAGCCGGTCGCGCAGATAGGAAAGGTAAGAGTGTATGCCGAGTTTCCATGTATCTCGGAAAGCTCTTATCTGTTCTGGTTGGCGGGTCAAATCTTCGGCTTTGCCATCTTTAACTTCCCTCTTTCGGGTTGAGACCTGCCAATTGGAGCCGAACTTGATGCCATAAGGCGGATCAAAGTATATCATCTGCACTTTGCCCTTAAGCCCTTCTTTCTCTGCAAGGGAGGTCATCACCAGCAATGAGTCACCGAGGATCATACGGTTTGACCAGTTCTGCTCGTGTTGATAGAAGTCAATCAGATCCTCAAACTGTAAGCCATTAAAGTCGGAGAAGAGTGCCATTTGTGGTTCCGGCTTATCTTTCTTGGCCTCAGCACGCACATTCTCAATGATAGCCTTAGGATGTATTTTCTCCTGGATGTAAACTGGGACAGCAGGTACAGCCAAGTCTTGCTTATCTTGCTCGTCCTTTTCCTTCCAAACCAGTTGAGGATCGAGAGAGGTGTCGCGAGGGTAAAGTACGGTTTTGGGCTTTGCCTCGTCCTCTGCCACAAAGTCACGCAGCTCCTCGGTAGGTATGTTGACTCGTTTATCTTTATGTTTGACGATTTCTATTGTGGTAGAGTTATTGACTTTCTTACGAGCCATGATTAATTAACCTCCCGATTGACCATCTCTGCATTGACGAAGAGCAGCTCTGATGGTGTTCTTTGCATCCCAGGGATCGGTAATCTCAATAAACGCCCACCGACCATAGCCACCATAATTGTTTATGGCAGGTACCCACAGGGTACGAGCGGTGGTAACTTTGATAGCCTTGTCCTTTTTGTGTTCGCCCGTTACCTCAACTATCAAGTTCAATGGGTTATCATGACCATTACCGTCATCCACACGGACAAGGAAGTCCGGAATAAAATTATGCTCCTCGCCATTTATTGTATACGGGATAGTGAAACCGAGGTTGTGATTTTTAGCGTAGTATATTACCTCATCCATCTCCTCCAGGGCACTTGCCATTTTCTGTTCCCAGGAGTCTGTATCAGCAACTACATGAGAGATATGGCATTTGGATGGATCAGTCGAGTAAACCGAGCGAGTTGTATCAAAGTCAACGTAACGAGTGGAACCAACCGTGTCATAGGGTTTCAATATAGGCTTAAGCGCTTTCTCACCCTCATTAGAAGCAACAATAGCCTTATAAACTCGGTCAGCTGCGTGATGAGCAAACTCGATCAGCAGCAGAAGTTGCGGGAACGTATTGTCCTTTAAGATAACACATTCCGCCAGCCACTTCTTGGTGATATTAAGTATCTGTGGAAAAAGCCATGGTTTACCATTACCTTGGTCGTCCCTGAAATAGGTCTCCAAAACACGCTTTGCCAGAAAAAAAGCTATTTCCTGCTCGCGGTGACGCTTCAGGTCATCAAGTGTATGGATGCTCGTTTCACCGACAATGGGGTCAAGTTCCACTTTCGTAGGAATGTCTTCTGTAGAGATTGCTAATTTGGATTCATCTGAAAAACGGAATGGAAGTTTTTCAGCAGGCAGTTCATAGCGGTAACCGATCAGTCGTGGGAAGGTTATTTCACAGGCGATACGGTCTTCCAGGGCACGGACGCGTGTAGGTATTGGTCCCGGTTTCGGTTGAGTAGTTGATCCAGAACAGGGAATGAATGAGAATGGCACGCCGTAAACCTCAGCGTATTCAGGTGCGAACATGCCGCCATCATTTACCGCATAGTTCGTGCGTCGTAGGCCGCGACCAACCACCTGTTCACACAACAATTGTGTCCCAAAAGCTCTGACACCAAGAATGTGGGTAACCGTATTTGCATCCCACCCTTCGGTAAGCATAGAGACTGAGACTACGCACTTTACCTGTTCGCCTAACTTGCCAGGCTTCCCGACTGTGTTCATAACTTCACGCAAGAGGTCTTCGTCGGTGAGACTTGCAACATCACGTCCGGGAAATCTGGTTTTGTACTCTGCCTTAAATTCTTCAATCTCGTTCGCAGCGATTTTCTTGAAGTCCTGACTCATGGCTTCTCCGGATTCCAATTGTTCACTGTCTATCAGGACAGTATTTGGCCGGGCACTCCATCCGCCATTCTCTTCATTACTGAAGATGGATAGTTGTCCGGGCACTACCAAAGTTGAGCCGTTAGGCAAAGTCTTTTCCCACCCAGAGATGTAGTCAAATACAAGCTTGGAGACGTTGGTATTGTTGCAGACGACTATAAAGACAGGTGGCGTCAATCCTTTTGAGCGTGCCTCGCTATTCTCATTCCATAACTTGTAATACTTCTCATAATTTCCATAGAGGCTGTGAAGCGCTCCCTGGAGTTCGACCGGAAGCTTAGGTTCACCGCTTACCGCCTCGGTCCTTCGGCCTTTTTTCGGCAGATGTTCACGGATTCTAATCCAGAGGTCTCGGTATGTTGGTTGCTCACCAACCATTGAATCATCTGCTACTGGGACACGCGGAACCTTGACTATCCCGCTTTCTATTGAATCAATCAATGAGAAATCAGAAACTACCCAAGGGAAAAGTGTCCCTTCGGGATAGCCGGAGCCACGCAGAAAAAAGGGTGTAGCAGATAAGTCATAGATCACTTTCAAACCAATTTTAGCTTTCACTGCTTCGAGGCCGGTAATCCATACTCGTGCTTCTTCTTCACGTTTTTCTGCTTCCTTGCGCTCATCGCCTGTAAGTTTGATGTCCTCTTCTACTGGAGGGCGCCGGTAACAATGGTGTGCCTCATCATTGATTATCACGATATTGCTCTTATTCCCCAATTCACGACAAACACGCCTTACCATCTGATCCGGGGTTTCGGTAAATGGACTGGCTTCACCCTCAGACAGGAGTTTCTTAGTAAGCTTTCCTGCATCATTGAGTTCACGCAACTTAAAGGCATGAAAGTTAGTAATGAGTATTTTCGCCCTGTTCAGTTCCCCCATAAGATCCGGGGGCAAAATGTCCCTCTGCCTGTAATAGTTCTGAGGGTCATTGGGTAGTAACACCCGTAAACGGTCACGGATGGTTATGCCAGGTGTCACAATGAGAAATGTATCGGAAAACCGGGCGTCTTGGGGGTTGGCAAGCTTGTTCAGTACGTGCCAAGCTATAAGCATACCCATGATAACAGTCTTTCCGCTTCCAGTCGCCATTTTGAAAGCGATCCTGAAAAGAAGGGGATTGGCATCCTCGTTAGCTTCACGAAGCTTGTTTTCTATCCAGGCATCGCCGTACTTTTTCGCCACCTCGGTTACATAAATAGCCGTCTCTAAGGCTTCCCTTTGACAAAAGAAGAGATTGAGGTCACGGTCGGGATTATTCCAGTAATTGAGGAGGTAGGCAGTAGTCTTGGTCACCCCCTGGTATCTGCCTTGCCGCCATATTGAGACTTTCTCGCGAACCTGATTTATGAACTTGTTCTCCTGGACACGGTCTTCAGTCCATTCAGTCTCAAAAGAAAGCTGGACTTGCTTCCCCTTTTTCTTTGGCTTGGCGATAGGGATGAAATAGGCGCTTGCCCGGCGGGATTCTACTATTTCGTCAGTTATGCCTTCATCGGTGAATCGGAAGTGCTGTTTTGGTTCCTCAAAAGGGGAATTTATAACAGGGTTTTCGATTACGACCTGCTTCACCAACTTTCTCCTTAAATAAGAGAAGTATAGGCAGTCTTGCGTATGGATGGTTTATATAACCTGGGGGGTATAAAGTCAAGGAGTTAGCGAAATATGGGGGTGGGACGGGTCACAGATTGAAACTCAGCACAATTCTGGGTTTTGCAGACATTCTCTGTAAACCTGATAATCTCCTTTGTATTCTCCCGTCAGGTAAAAATTTACTTGTCCAAGAAAGACATTCAATACTTGGTTGTTCAGACAGACCTCAGTTGCTTCCATATGATTTGAAAAACAAGCTTGTATGCAATCTAAACGACAAATACTATGTCGAATCCTTCTGTATTCGGGGAGAAAAAAAAGGTTTGGAAACTCCAACATTCTGGTTCTATTAACGACATCCTCGTCATATTTGGCGAATCCGTCTTTATCGGAAACAGTGTATAATGGAGCAACGATGCACAGATTAAGATTGACCTTTTCTCCTCCCCTGACTTCTCTTGCCTCTATTTTCTCCGGTTCGGAGGATAGGAGTATCACCGGACGTTTCTTTGCTCGGACTACAATAAACTCCTCGTTAATCTTAAGAGGCGGTGCTTGCAGTGGAATGTTTCTATTAAAAGCGTCTGCTGTCGAGGAAGAAATCACAAACTCTGCGGCGCAAGTCTTCGTATCATCAAGTTTTTTCGGGCGCCAAAACTGCAAATTCTCTGTAGAATAACGGACATATGTCCAAAAAATCTGACCTCTGGAGACGCTGCTTCGAAAAGACCCAATCTCTTTATAGAAATCTTTAATGACTTTGTCAAAGAATGCCCCTTCCCCCTTAATGTTCTTCATCTCTGTTCATGCGTTCTATCAATTCAAAATATGCATCATCATAATTTGGAGGTGTGTAAGTCGTATCTTCAGGCTGGCTCTTTTTTAAGGAAAGAATCCGTTCTTTAATATGATTCCGGATCGACGCCACTTTCTTTGGGTCTTCCATACCATGACTAAGTTTAAATTTGGGGATAGGTTCCAGAGTATGGATTTTTGTAAAATCCAGCGGTTTATATCTCTCCGCACCTACCATTGGTTCAGTCTTAAAATACACATAGTTTAATAAATTGTTTAAATGCTCAAGAGCCCATTTATCTACGATTCGCTTGGTTGTGTGTTCATCAGAAACTTCATCAAAAATAGCATCAAACTCTTCTCTCTCCGTACATAAAATAAATTGCGTGTCGTATTGAAGGTGATTTCCCTCTTTGATTCTGAATAGCGGAGATTTGGACATTTCATCAAAAACTTCATTATACTCATAAGACCAAGGTCCAAAATCGTAAAATACCCAGTTGAAACCAGTAAAAGTTCTTTTGTGCCTCCGATAGAATTCGACGTCAATAAGATATAGGTACTTAATGAGTTTGGTTTTGGTTACATAACCTTCCTTGTCATGTACCCTTGTACATATTGCTGATATCAATTTAAGGATTAATCCTTTATTCAGCATTTTACATAGCCTCGTGAATGTCTTTTTTATTAAATTAGACCTGTCTAAAAAAGTCAATAATAAGTTACAAACAATCCGTCGTCTTTCAGGTCAGTAGATTACTTTGGAAGTCTCTTCAGTCACTAATCTTCCATCCCTTTTCACTGTGCACTTTTTGTGCACCTAATAAGGGATAGCAAGGGAGAATTGGGCTGTCCCTTGACATTAAATTTTGCAAGCAATAGCAAGCAAGAGCAAACAAGGGAAAGAATTGAGGGTAATACTGAATATACCTGGCAGTCAAGAGGTCGGCGAATCGATCCCGCTCAGCTCCACCAAGGAAAAGTAAAGGGGTTAGCCGAGATTGGTTAAGCCCTTTTTAATTAACTCAAATGCTATTGGGAATATTTACCAGCTCCCGGATGATCTTTTCGAGTCCAACTACTACACGGGCGAGTCGCTCGTAGTCAATTTTATCTGGTGTGTCAGAGATGGAGTGGTATTCAGGGTAGCGGAAAGGGGCGGTATCAGTAATCATAATTGCAGGATAATGTTCTTTCCAGAACGACCAGTGATCAGACCAATCTACGCCGGGAATCCAGGATGGCAGGACAGCTCCTTCAGAAGGAAACAAGGCATTCCTGCGAAACGAAGTAATGACCTGTCTCAAGAGCCTTCGGGAAGAGAGATTTCCGACAAATGCAATGAAGTTACCGGTTGAAGGATAGAACAAACTCAGGAGAGGAGGGTAAATCTGACTTCTCTTGACATCTGAATAGTATCCTATTGTTTCCAGGCTGAGCATGGCAACGATATTCTCATGGCCTTCTCGACACCTTTTTGCATGCACCCGGCTTCCCATAAAGTCGCTCTTAAAAAAGGGGGGTTCTTCATTGGTGAAAGCTACGAAACGGAGTGTACGGACAGGTTTTTCGCGGGAAAAGGTGTGGGCAAGGGCTAACAACGCAGCTACACCGCTTGCGTTATCATTGGCACCAGGGCTATCACCTGCGGAGTCATAGTGTGCGCCTATCACAATAATTTCCTCTGGCAGCCGAGAACCTCGAATTTCCACCTTGATATTGGAGTATTGTTTCCTTTCAACTTCGAAGGTCTCGCGCTCGACAATGTAGTTGTATTCCTTAAGTCGGTTTTCTATGAAATCTGCTGCCTGAGAGAGGGCACTTAAACGGTCAAGGTTCCGGATCCCAATTTGACCAGCGACCTTTTCTACGTCGTTCCGAAGCACATGAGAAAGTGCCATCTCGTAAGGGGAGAGAGGTGGTAACGGGCGGGAGTATGATTTTCCTGGCATCCTGATCATGTATGACCATCCCCAGATGCAGGCCAGAGATAGGAGCAGAAATAAAAAAATCAGACGGAGCACGCCACTATTTGTTAACAAAGGCAGCGATTTTACCTAAGGGTATACCGTCATCCCTCGATTAAGGTATGACACCCTTAATTAAGTTACATCTTTCCCAGGGGCCGATCAAAAGTAAAAAGGAGAGGTTCCACCACCAGGGTTTTCCCAGCCGTCTCAGTCTTTTTGGTTGGCAAAGTCACCGGCAAGGAGATCACGAAGGCCACGCTGCCCAGAATGGTTCCTATTAATCCTGCTGGTCTCAGCACCAAAACATCAGCCACGATAGCTGCTGGGGATGGTTTAGGAGATGGTTTTGCCTCTTGGTTATTAGCGAGGACCATGGAGTTCAAAGAAAGCACTAAAAAGACAACCGTCAATGTTTTCATCATTCTTTTCATTGCATTTCCTCCTTTTCTAGAGAGAGTTTTTTGATTGGAATTCGTTCGCTTATGTGATTAATTATCTATCCCCTTTTTGCCATACCTCTTAGTTTAAATATATTACTCAATGGTAATTGTGGCAATCTCACTAAAGTATTGACCTGGATTACTCATCGGAATAGCGGTTATCTCGAAGGGGAAGGTTTTTCCCTTAAGACCAGAAGGTGGGAGAACCTTTAAAACAAAGGTGTGAATCTGGTGTGGTTCTAAATCAAGATAACTTTCCCCTGGCGTCATCCAGCGAGACAGGGCAGTAATCCCTCCTATCCTCACCCTCTCTTTAGCAAATCCCTGATTCTGTATGGTAACCCTGTATGTACCTTCCTCCCCCTCCTTTATGCTGAGACTTGAAGGCTCAAGCCAGATTCTGAACATCGTCTTTGGTACGGGGGGACTCTTCATGGTTGCCTGAAACATAGTCATGAGAATGGGTGCTTCAAGATTAACCCTGATGAGCTTCTCCTTTTTGAGGGGGATCCAGTTAAGAGAGTATTCTTCATAATAGCCCTCATTTTTAGAATCCTTCGCCTTTTCTGTCATTACGCTCACTATCTGTGAGACCTTTTCCCGAAATTCAGGAAATCCGGCGAGTCGGTAGATAATATTCAGAGTAGAGGCTGCACTGCCATTGGCAAGGACAGATTTATTCCTGTCCAGGGGTTCCCAGGATTCAGTACAGGAGTTATAGAAACCCCCATTCTCTTTATCCCAGAATTTCTCCATGACCAAGAAGGAGAGGTCGATAATCTTTTTCCCCAATTGATAAGCCTCATTATCTATCGGGAGAGGATTAGGAGCAGGCCCTCGATAGGAATAAAGAGGTGATATAGGTCTCCCTGTATAGGCATGGCTTCCCTTTCTTGGTCCCCAGATGCAAGGTCCGATATTGTTGTAGTGGAAACTGAGGGAAGAGATAGAAGCTGCATGTACCGCAAGGTCTTTCCTTGAATCTTTGACCGACCAGTCTGCATTGCAACTCGTGAAGAAACCCCCATTCTTCTCATCCCACATCTTTTCCAGAACCAGATTAACCAGCTCCCTTGCTTTCTGTTTATAGAACTCTGCCTTTGTAGCATACGGGGAATCGAGTCCATCCTTCCATGCCCCAACTAATGCCTGAAGCACACTCATCTGGGTTTTTAAACTCTTCACCTTGGATTTGGGTGTCCAGTCCTCATGGTATGAATCAAAGAATCCTCCCTGGGTCTTATCCCAACACTTCTCATAGAGGAGGTCCAAGATTTCAAACATCTTGAGGAGATACTTGTCATCCAGTACCACCTCATAGTAGTGAAGGATAGGCCCATTGCTTTCAGCAATTAAGGAGGTATCTTTGGTTTTATCGGTTATGGTCCAGTCTTCCTTGGCTGCATAAAAGAAACCCTTATTCTTCTTATCCTCAAATTTTTCTATGATCAAATCGAGCAGTTTTCCAGCAGCAATGCCCATATCCTTATTTCCAGCCAGTGAACCCATGGTAAACATCCTTGCTACCATGAATTGATCTAGGGCATACTTCGTTGTATCAGTCACCTGGGTCAAGTCTTCAGAACACGCATGGTAATAGCCTCCCTTGACTTTATCTTCATATGTCTTAAGTGATTTCATTTGTGCCATCATAGGGTCCATACCCATCTTCATCTGTCCCATCATGGGCTCCACCTCCTTTCCCTGACTTATTTTTAGAGAAAAAAGAAAAAAGATTATGAGGGAAAGAAAGATTGCCTTCAGGAAATCTTTTCTCCTCTCCATAGGTAGTTCCCTCCTCTTATAAATTGCCTCTTTTTCCTTAACTACTCGTATTGTAGTAGGTCGCAGATTCGATTTCTGCACGGTCTACTACTTCTTAACGATCAAAGAATATATCGAGGGCCCTTTTCACACCGCCTTCTTTGCCAAAAAGCATTTTATAACCTTTTACCCCGGGATCGTGATCAATCACTGTTTTTAAGTATCCTTCAAATGCACACCTGGCTTGATCAAGGCTTTCGCCAGATAGGGGGGTAGCCTTTTCAACCATCTCTAAAAAAACGCCAAGATATTCCCTAAATAAACTTAAGGCTTCTTCATCCTGCTCCTCTGCAATCTTTACCTGGCAGACTGCTCGAGAAAAAACGCTTTGAATTTCCCCTCCGATAGTAATTGCCTTTTCAAGCAATGCAGGATACTTTTCTCTTATCATTATCAACGTATTGAAGAGTGCAGAATCATCGTGCTTTCCACTTTCTCCTGTCCTGTGGACATCCACCAGGAACATCCTCTTTTTCCCCGTGATCACTGTTTCAGCAGAAAAGACAGGGAGGTCGAACTCCATTCTCGGCCGCAAAAAAGTCGAGCGAACAGCCAGATAGAGGGGGAAGTTTAACCTTAAAAGAGCGACCCGGGAAAACTTCTCTGAGTTGAAAACATCCCCATCAACGTTAACTAGACCCAGTGTTCTTACCGGGCGTTCCGGGAACGGATATTTTAGAGAAACTCGATTTAAGGAAATCTTTTTCTCAAGTTCTGCCCGAGCAACCGCATGAATCTCTCTTAGACTTCCCATATAAATTTCCTCCCAATAAATGAATCATCAAAATAAAACCCGAAGGTGATGGAGAGCTTTGTTTTGTTAGGAGTCTACTCATCCAGATTAAAAAAGTCAACCAGATGTACAAGTTCTATATTTCAATTGACAACAGGCAGTAGATATAGTACGTAACTAAGTATCGGACATAACTTCTCAAAACCAGGTTTTACTGATCTTGCTGCAAGTTAAAGAGTGTGATTTGAAATTGACACTGCAGAAAGGATAGCTATTCCTTTCAACTCATGGTTTGTGATTGACTAAAGGATCATCATGAGGAAGGGTTTTATGGTATCCGAGGTTAGTTTTTTAGCTCTTACCTCCTCTTGCTTTCTCAAATCTCTCGAAACGCCAACTGTTTATAATGTGGAGAAAGATGAGCTCTATGAGCTGAGTGGAGAGGCATTTGCTTTCCTCCAGGGTCTTCCTGCCCGGGTGGGGGATTCTGTAGACAGGGAATTCCTCGATTATTGCCTACAGGAAAGGATTGTCTCTTTCTCAGAGAATCCTGTGGTACGTGTACCTTTCGTCCAGGATTCACCAGTCCCTTCGCTCCGGTATCTTGAGTTGAATATCACTGACCGCTGTAACCTTACCTGTTCGCACTGCTACCTTGGTGCATCTCGATCAGGAGATATGCCCCTCCCCCTCATTGCGGGAATTATGGAAGAATTTGCCCTCCTGCAGGGCTTGAGACTCCTCATCACTGGAGGCGAACCTCTGCTCCATAGAGAGTTTTGGACTGTAAATGAACGGCTTAGAGGACGTCCTTTCAGGTCCATCCTCCTTTCCAATGGAACATTGATTACCGGAGAGGTTGCAAAAAGGCTCCAGGTTCATGAAGTGCAGGTGAGCCTCGATGGATGGAAGGCGTCTCATGACTGTTTGAGGGGAGATGGCACTTTCAGGAAGGCAGTGAAGGGTATTGAACACCTCCTGTCGCAGGGGATCAGGGTATCAGTAGCCACTATGGTCCATGCCTTCAACCTCCACGATTTTGAGAGACTTGAGAAATACCTTCAGGAAATCGGGATCTCCGAGTGGAATGTGGATGTCCCGTGTGTTGCAGGAAGGATGGTGGATCACCCTGATATCTACCTGCCCCCGGAAAGGGCAGCTCCCTATCTGAAGTATGGATTCAGTGAAGGTTCACATGCCTCAAGTGGGAACCATGTCTGCGGTGCTCACCTCTGTGCCGTGCTCCCCGATGGGAAGGTGTGTAAGTGTGCTTTCTTTGCAGAAGAACCGGCAGGGATGGTCCAGAGAGAGGGCTTGAGAAAATGCTGGTCTCTGATTCCCCGGATGAACCTGAATGAACTACAGTGTGACTGTGAACAGCTCATGGAATGCAGGGGAGGATGTCGTTATCGTGCCCTCCTCTACCAGGACATGTATGCAAAAGACCCGGTTCAGTGCTTTGCCCGGGGTTTTACCCCATAGGTATTTATTAACCCCTGTGTAGGGGAGAAGAGAAAGGAGGGATATGAATGAGCATCAAAAAAGTGGAAAAAAAGATGAGAGGGACCTGTAAGTGCAAAGTCTCCTGCTAAAACAGGAGTGGGGAGGATCCCTGAAAAAGGATCCTCCCCTTTCAAAGCAGAAGAGCAGCTATGGTGAAACTCTACCGCGACTCAGGATTGGATATTTATGAAAAAGTACACTATGCACATGGGGAGCATATCCGGGAGGTGGAACAGATACTCACGTGGTATCTTTGCAAGAACACCAGAGTGTTGGATATCGGGTGCAGCGGCGGACTTCATGCTCTTGAGTTTGCGCGGAGAGGTTTTACGGTAACAGGGGTTGACATCGAACCTTCTGCGATAGAGCGAGCTAAAGAGAGGGGCAAGGATCAAGGGTTGGATACAGAATTCATGGTCATTGATATTGAGAAAGATGATATTACCTGCCTCGGTGGATTTGATTTCATTTACAGCATAGGGAACGTAATGTCGCATGTTCGAAAAGATCTCCTTGGTAACGTTTTCAGGAAGATAAGGGCATGTCTTAAAAATGGAGGCATATTCCTCTTTGATCTTTTCATAATCGAGGCACCATTTCAGGAAGAGCTTTTTGAGAATGACCTTAGGATTATCTGGCATAGAAGCCTGAATAGACAAACAGGCAGTATACATATGGCCGGCAATTTCCAGGATTTTGGCATTACTCAACATTTTGAAGTCTGGGGATATTCTATCGGAGAGGTTTGCAGGATAGCAAATCTCTCAGGGTTTCATGAGGTTGATTTCTCTGACACACTTGATTTC
>Ga0315289_10007078_pt1 | contig 16424 bp, 24 predicted proteins | sample YL17G11_40_MG_FD_203452 | JGI IMG/M metagenome (GOLD analysis project Ga0315289, IMG submission 203452) | Sediment microbial communities from Yellowstone Lake, YNP, Wyoming, USA - YL17G11_40 | ecosystem: Environmental > Aquatic > Freshwater > Lake > Sediment | place: USA: Wyoming | collected... | reverse complement strand
ATGAGAGTGAATAATGACTAAATCTCCACAAACACGAATGAAAAAGGGAGGAAAAAACGTTATGACCAGTGCACATAGAAAAGCACGTTATTCCTTCTACAAAGCACATACTTATTTAGAGAACAAATTAAAACACATTTTGAGAAGTAATCGAATTGCGGATGCCCGTGCATGGGCACGCATACATGCAGCAGAAAATGTATTAGCAAAACTAATTGAGTAAACTTTTCATCCTTGTTTCTTTTTTCTCCATAGTCTATAATTGAACCATACTAAATAAGAATGGAGATATAAAACTGTGGACGAAAAAATAGAAAAACCGGAAGGCAATTTATTCCCCACAAAAGATATTTACTTTGCGGCGGCTTTGCATTCATTGGGTATTTATTATGATGGGGTGGATAAATCTGATAAAGAACATCAGGTTTTCATGTTCATTGGTAAAAACATAGATGAATTTGAAAAGCAATGGATTAGAAAGGAACTAATCGGTAATATTTCTTTGTATGCCGAATCGGTTAGAACTTTCAAGAGTATTATACACAAATGATACCCAACGCTATTTATAATAATACTGGTAAAGTAGCGATGAGGTATCTCACGCCAATACAGAAATATGTCATGCTTGGGAATAAACACGAATATATCTTTGCCCCACGATATTCAGTGTCGTTGGCATGGGTTGATGAAGCAGATGTAAATATGATTTTGAATGTGCCAAAGTCGTCCTGTCAGGGTTGTGGTGGTAGTGCCCGTAGTAATGGATTTATTTTGGCAAATCAAGCCAGCATAAACTGTTGGACGAGTGGTGAGAGGTAAAAAATGAAACCGTCAATCTGGAAAAGTCGTAAATTTTGGTTAATGTTTTGGGATGTAGTTGTTTCTCTGTTTGTGACAGTTGGGGGGTGGTATTTAGCCCCTACTGTTTTGGACAAGATTGTTGCTGTTATTGCTATTTTACAAACCCCTGTTTTGTTTCTCATTGGGGCTATCGCTTATGAAGATAAAGCAGCAATGGATAATGGGTTAACCCACTAATTTTCAGCAAATGCGGAAACCACCTAAATAAATGAAAGTGCTCTTTCTATTTGCTTGACACAAGTAGAAAGATTGCATTATAATGGTTTTATCTAACATTTCGTAAGGAGCTGATTAAATGACTAAAGCACTAGGGATTGACGTTAGTCATTGGGAGGGATTGGTAAACTATCCAAAGGCAATCGCCAATGGTGCAAGTTTCATGTATGCCAAAGCGAGTCAATGGCAGGCAGACCCGTGGTTTAAAAAGAATTGGGAAAACGCAAAGGTGTCAAGCATCCTACGCGGCGCCTTCCATTACCTTGATTGGGGTTGGAACGAAATTGAGCAAGCCAAACTATTTGTAAAAACCATGAACAGGGATTGGGGCGATCTTCCTCCTTGTCTTGACCTAGAAATGGACCCTGCGCCATACAAACTAACCCCAGCATTGGTAAGTGGGAAAGCTTGGAATTTCCTAAAATATGTAGAGAACGCAACCGGACGCGTCCCCATGATTTATACTGGGTACTATTACTGGAACGATTGGGGATCGAACAATTCCGGCTGGGCGCATTTCCCACTCTGGTTGGCTTGGTATGCACCAGAGTGGTGGGTCAGAGTCCCAAAACCCTGGACAGGATGGACATTCTGGCAATATACTGCCCGCGCTGACGGACTAGCATTTGGATGCCAAAGTGCCGGAGTAGATGCCAATTGGTTCAGCGGAACGAAAGAGGAATTGTACAAATTCGCGTCTGTTTCAATGCCAGTACCAACTAGCGTTCCCACAAGTGGTAAATACATTGTTATAACTTCATCCTGGGTATTTGCGACCCCAAACGATGGAATATTCTGCAAAATTATTGACCGAACGTTAATGAATGGAGTTGTTATAGTGAGTGAAATTTCAGGTGAATGGGCCAAATTGGTCGGTCTTATATCCGGATGGGTACGACTAAAATATCTCAGAAAACAATGAATATATCTATAGTTATTCCATATAAAAACTGTTGGAATTTGTCCCATCAATTATTGTATGATTTGTACAAACGGGATAAAGATAATATCCAAGAGGTTTTATTAGTTGATGATGCTTCGGATGATTCTGCTGTTATAGGGGGAGAAAAATGGTGGTTAGACCAACAATTCCTTCCAATTCGTGTTATTCGTTTGAATGAGAACGTTGGATTTCTTCGTGCAGCAAATAAGGGGCTGAGAAAGGCAACCGGAGATATAAAAGTTTTGATTAACAACGATGTTCGAGTTCAACAACCGTTTGTTCAACAAGTTATCCAATTATTGACAGAAAATCCCATTCAATTAATTGGCAATTATTTTCATGCGATTGATACTGGGTGGAATAAATTTGCAGATAGAATTTTCCCTTATTTGGCCGGATATTTGCTTGCTACTACCTCGGATGGTTGGGATGTGTTGGGGTATCTTGATGAACAATATGTTCCATTTGATTTCGAGGATGTGGACATTTCTACACGGGCAATAAAATGTGGATATAAACTTACGTCTTTGAACTTACCTGGGATAACTCATTTGGGAGGGCAGTCAATAAAGTATGGCCCTGAACGGGAGAAATTAACTAGAATAAACCAGGAGAAATTTAGAAGGAAATGGATGGATAAAAATGGTTGAAATTGATTATAAACACGTTGCTAAAAACATTCTTAAATTATTAGATGTGGGTGCTGATAAAGGAATAGTTGACTGTTATGCTAAATGGATAACAGGGGCATGGCTATGGCGTACTCGTTATAAGTATGAATTATTATGTGAAGCTATGAAACTTCTTGGACTTCCAGAACCAACAATTGATGAATGGAAAAACAGGTGAAGAAACGTATCCTTTTATCAATGTTATATTATCCCTTCTGTTTAGGAAGTCTATTCTGGCGTGCATTAGACCGCAGGGACGATGTAGAAATTAAAACATGTGGTGCATTTACCAATGATTCTATACCCTGGTTTAATGATAGCAGAAGAATCCCAATGAAATATGTAAGACAAATAGACATTCCACTTCCACCTAATGCAGTTTATCCAAAATGGGAAGCAATTAAGTCAATGTTGGGTGATTGGAAACCAGATTTATCTCTAACTATTGACGCGTGTTGGCACTTTTCAAGTAAGCCCGATTGTTTGTCTGCTACTGTTGCTACAGACGCACACGTGGTAGATTATAATCCTTCTCGTGCTACTGCTGATTACTTTTTCAACCTGCATCACTTCTATAGCATTGGAAATGATATACCAATGGCGTATGCGTGCGACCCTACAGTACATTATCTAGATGATACTGTGTCAACTGATACAGATTGTTGTCTTATTGGGCTACACTATGGACATAGAGATACCCTTATAAATGCTTTGCGTAGTAGGGGAAACTCTGTCATTTATGAGATTGGGCCAGTTTATGATGAATATCGCAAGTTGAATTGTAGAGCTAGGATTGGACTGAATTGGGCCAGTAGACAGGATTTGAATGCTCGCGTGTTTGAAATAATGGCTATGCAGCGCATTCCAGTAATCAATCGTGTTCCTGATCTTCCCTTTGTTGGAATGGAAGAAGATAAACATTATCTTGGATTTGATACTTTGGAAGAAGCATTAGCCAAAGTTGATTGGGCATTGACACATGAAGATGAAGCCAAAGTAATTGCCAAAAACGCGCATGATTTGGTACTTGAGAAGCACACATACGATATTCGTGTGAATGAAATTCTAAAAACAGTAGGATTGATATAAAATGAAGAAACAAAATGTGTCTAATAATTTATCCTACTTGAAGGGATTACATCCCGTAAAGGTAATTAGAGTTTATGGTGATTTAGGCAAAGCAGAAACAGCAGATGGTGTTATTGTTTATCGGAAAGAATCATTATGGATGGGGAAACAATACGGGCTTGTGCGGTGCGCCCCAATGGATAACCACTTTATTTTTGAGGATCCAAATTTTAGTAAGTATATTGGGCGATGGACTCCAATGTGTTCGTGTGGAAGCCCCGCCGGTGTAGTAGGGTATAATGTCTATAAAGGTGATATGTCTCCAACTAATAGAAGTGAAAGTACACACCCCGGAATGTTGATTGTTTGTTTGGCACATGCTCAATTCGGTCATCATGCTGATGGAAGTTCATAATGAAGCAACTCGTTTTATCTCTATGTAATTACACATGGAATAACTCCAAAATCTTCGTAAAAAGTTTACGGGACACTGGATATAACGGGGACATTGTATTTGTTGAAGGTACTCAGGATGCGTTTACTTTATCTAAGTATAAGGAATATAAAGTTTCCATACTTCCGTGTGGAAAAGGAATGAAAGATATAGTATTAGTGATTCTTTCATTTTTGATTCATAATGAAGATATTTATAACAACGTGCTTTTATCAGATTCCAGGGATGTGGTGTTTCAATATAATCCTTTTGATTATATGAAGGATTATAAACTTCATCTTACGTGCGAAGATTTGAAAATAAAGGAACAACGTCTAAATGTTGGTTGGATGAAACAGGATTATGGTTCTGATGTTTTAGCACAATTAGAAAACGAGACTATTATTTGTGCGGGAACTGTTTATGGTGGTATAACATCTATTATTGATTGGATTGATAAATTACTTATTAATCTCCCAAAAACATCTCAATCTACATTGAATTACTTATTTAGAACGGGGAAACTTGAAGCAATTGCCGAGCCAAATGATGGTCATTCTATTGTGTGGACAATCGGGACAAAAATTGATACTGAACATGACGACTTCTATAAAATTAAAGAGCATCTGATTACTACTATTGACGATATAATCCCTCCTGTTATTCATCAATATGACCGTCATCATAGAATAAGAGAAATGTTGGGGAGTTATTATACCAATGCGTAATGTTCTTATTACTGGCGGAACAGGATTTTGCGGGTTTTGGATGCAAAAGACATGGCCCAAAAATTATATAAAAAGTTTGGGTATTGAGAATCAGCAACACTATGAGACTTTCCAATGGGAATCTCTCGAATGGGACGCAATTGTCCATCTCGCTCCCATCTCACCTGCTCGTGTACTAAAGTATGCACAAAGGCATAATACACGTGTCCTATTTGCATCAAGTGGAGCAGTATATAATGGGACGAATGCCTATGCCTATAATAAACGTTTATGGGAACAACAATGCCAAGACAGTGGTGTAGATTATATAATTGCTCGTTTATTTACTTTTGTTGGGGAACACTTGAAAAACCACTACGCGATTACAAACTTTATTGAAAGTGCCAAGAATGGTAAGCCATTGCAAGTATGGGGAGATGGGAGTACAGTAAGGTCTTATTTGTATGGTGATGATTTGGGGAAGTGGATGTGGTCGCTCCTGTTGAACAGAAAGGGTGTATATGATGTTGGTTCTATAATTCCATACACCATTCTGGAAGTAGCCCGGATTGTTGCTGACATAATACCTGCCAAGATACAAATACTAAACGATGGACATCCGTCAACTCGTTATTTACCAGATACTACACGAGCTAGAACAGAATTGGGGTTGAAAGAAACAGTAGGGTTGAAAGATGCAATATGTCAGACAATAAAATGAAAACAGCGTTATGTGTATTTGGTCAACCTCGCACAATGGAATTTTGCTTTCCCTCATTGAAAAAGCATATTTTGGATGTTTACAATCCTGATGTATTTGTTGCATCTGACTCGCAGGGCGATAGAATAAAAGAATTATATCACCCAGTTGCTATTGAAATTCATTCTCCAAATGAAGAAAATCAAATCATGGGAGAACACAGACTTCGTTATGGGGTTGCTGTTCCTTTTCCAGAGGTTCCACAATGTCCTATTAGTCCACCCGCAAACTTATCTTATATGTTCAAAGGATGGCGATGCAGAGAATTATTGAAGGCACACGAATTAATTCATGGAAAGTATGATGTAATAATAGCAACCCGATTCGACGCCAAGTTTTTGTATATTCAACCTGTTATTATGCCGGAAGAAAATTGTGTTTATGTCCCTCGTATAGACGCGTGTCAAAATCCAATTAATAAGTTTGGTTTACACGCAAATGGGGTATTTGGTGGAGTAGGTTATGGCGGACAAATATTTTGGGGTTCTTCTGATATAGTAAAAGGGATACTTGATTCATATAACTGGTCTGATGTTTGTTTCAAAGAAATTAATAGATGGTGTGGCGAAATGATGTTTAAGTGGTTCTGTGACAAAAACAATATTAAAGTAAAATATACGGATGTAACTTTTATGCTCATTCGCGGTGATAATGCACATCCGCGTTCACATGAGGGAGGAGTTGGAAATCCTCTATCAGCAACGAATTATCCGGAGTATCTATGAAGATAGCTCTGTGTGTATACGGACAACCCCGCACATTTGAGTTTTGTTTTCCGTCTGTGAAAAAGCACATCTTAGATGTATATCATCCAGATGTGTTTATTGCTTCGGATTCTCAAGGTGACAAAATAAAAGAACTATATCGTCCAGTAACTATGGAAATTCATTCTCCAAACGAGGAATGGCAATTTATTGGTGACCGTAGGTATCGTTATGGAGTTCTTGTTCCTTGCCCTGGATGGTTGCCTCAATTCCCTATTAGTCCAGAACAGAGTTTATCTTTCATGTTCAAAGGTTGGAGATGCAGAGAAATACTAAAAGCATACGAACTTGAACATGGTGTTTATGATATAGTAATAGCAACTAGATTTGATGTAAAATTTCTGCGAATACCTCCTATTACTATACCAGAGAAAAACTGTCTTTACATTCCTCATACAGACGCTAATCTAGGCCCAATTGATGAGCAGGGTTTACATTGGAACTTGGGTTATGCTGCACATATTTATTGGGGTTCGTCCGCCATAATAAGTTTAGTGCTTGACGCCTATAATTGGTCTGATGGGTATTTTCAGGAAATACAAGTATGGTGTGGCGAGATGATGATGAAACAACTTTGTGATAAACATAATATTAGAGTACAATATATGGACATACCCTGTATGATTATTCGTGGTGATAACACACATCCACGTTCGTGTTCACCTCGTAATGGCTCTCAAGGTGGAGAATTATTATCAGCAACACATTTCCCTGAATATTGGTCAGGGCCAAATGTAACACCTACAGCACCATATTACATAATGACAAAAACGGATAGACACTCAAGAAAGGAACGTCGTTTTGACCGACGATTAAAGAGGACTAAATGAGGGATAAATGCCCTATTTGTAATAGTACCAAACGTATAGATACTTGGAGTATGGATTATTTAGTACCAGATGGATGGGAACTTCCTATTCACAATGTTATTTGCTTGTGCAAATGTGGAATGATTTATTATGATAACGATAAAACCCAAGCAGATTATGACCTTTACTACAAGAACAGGTACGACTCTGATGTGGTACTAATAAGTGATGAAACTCATGCTCGATTGGAAGGGTTGATAGAATTAGTTCTCCAAACAGAACCTAATAAATCATCTTGTATCGTGGATTTTGGAGGAAGTGAGGGATATGTAGCAAAACGCCTTGCCGAATTAGGATATACAGATGTGAGTACAGTAAATGTAGGTGATGAACTTCCCACTAACATTGACCTATTAATTGCGTCTCATGTACTAGAACACATTTACGATGTACATGGAGTAATGAACAAACTAATACTTCACACAAGAGGGAAGTTCTTGGTAGATTTACCCGATGCAGTGGCAATGGCAAAAATCAAAACTCTACCAACATTGGATTATCACCAAAAGCATATTACTCATTTCTCTTTACATATACTAAATCAACTATTTGGTCAATATGGGTATACTCCAATTTATGTGTACCAATACATGACTAAGCCCCATAATTATCCATCTTGGCGGGTTGTATATGAGAAAGGTGATGAATGTGATACCTATTATGAGTCCAGAAATTGTGTTATAAACAACATAAAAACCAAGATAGAAAAACTTAAAAGGATTACGTATCCAGTTATTGTATGGGGATGTGGTGATGTTTGCTTACATTTACTGACAAAGGTCAAATTAAACATTGTACACTATGTAGATAACGACCCCGCATTTCTAGGACAAACTATAGGTGGTATCCCCGTTCTTGACCACGTAGAAAGTGATGTACCAATAGTAGTTATCGCACAGATGCAACAATCCGCTGTCTTGAAACGTATTCAGGATGCAAATCTAGTTAATAGGATAATTGTAATATGATACCCGAGCTTCGTATGGCTTTATGTATCTATGGACAACCTCGTACAATGGAATTTTGTGTGCCCTCTGTAAAAGAACATCTTTTGGATGTTTACCATCCGGACGTATTCATTTGTTCCGATGAACAGGGTGACAAAATGAAAGAATTATATAACCCCGTTGCTATTGAAATTCATGCAGATAGTGAAATCTGGAAATCTATTGGAGACCGTAGAAATTGGTATGGTTTCACACATCCTAGTCCTGGATGGCCACAATTCCAGATTAAACCATCTTTAGTTCTAAATTTTATGTTCAAGGGGTGGAGATGTGGAGAAATGTTACGAGCGTATGAGGCAGAACATGGACAATATGATGTGGTAGTGACGACTAGACCTGATATTAAATTTTTGTATATTCAACCTATTACCATGCCAGAGGAAAAAAGTCTGTATATTCCTCGTGTAGACGCACATCAATGGCCTATTGATGAATCAGGTTTGCATTGGAAATTGGGGTATTCTACACATACGTGGTGGAGTTCATCAGTTATAGCAAGTTCAATATTTGACTCATATAACTGGTCTGACCAATATTTTCGGGAAACCGGTGTATGGTGTGGAGAAATGATGATAAAATGGTTTTGTGATAAAAGCAATATTAAAGTACAATATACCGATGTAACTCAAATGATTATTAAGGGGGACAAAGATAATCCACGCTCAAATTCAATTGCTTTTGGGAAACTATTATCTGCATTCCATTATCCTGAATATTTATCTCCACCGCTTTCTAAGGAACTTCATATACCTGTACCTTTACCTACATACGGAGGAGACCCCGGCCATTATTATCCACCTATACATATTCCTCAAGTATTTCCACATCATGCACGCAGAGAAGTTCGGGCACTGCGAAGGATAAATAGACGGGAGAAAAAAATATGAGAACATCAGATAAAATATGGAAGATAATTGAACAATATACTAGCACAGTGTTTTACCTACCCGGCGGGGGATGTATGTGGCTTGTAGATAGTCTTGGTAAAAGTGGATTATCTCACATTACTTGTCTGCATGAACAGGGTGTAGGTTTTGCTGCAATAGGATATGCTCAATATAATAGGGGATTAGGTGTAGCACTCGTTACATCTGGGCCGGGTAGCACCAACATTGTCACACCTGTGGCTGCCGCATGGATGGATAGTATTCCCCTTTTAGTTATCAGTGGTCAAGCACCTACTTCTGTTTTGATTGGTGACACAGGCTTACGTACACGAGGGTCACAGGAAGTGGACATTATTCCAATTATAAAACCAATTACTAAAATGGCAACCAGACCAATGAGGGGCAAAGATGCTATAAGTCAATTGATACAGATGATACATTCTGCCTTGTCTGGCCGTCAAGGCCCCGTGTTGTTAGATTTGCCACTGGATATACAATGTGAGGAAATATGCGTCCGGTAATATTGGTAGGAGTGGGATGTAAAAATAATCCGGGGCTTATAGATTATTTAGGCTCATTGGGAATACCGATTTTGACTACCTGGATGGCAATTGACTTCTATGACGAAAACCATCCATCCTTTTGTGGCCGTCCCGGTATATATGGACAGCGGGCGGCTAATATTATTCAACAAAAAGCCGATGTGCTTGTTTGTTTAGGTGCTAGACTAGATAATGAACAAGTTGCCTATAGTTATGAGAATTTTGCTCCAAAAGCGCATAAGATTATCTTTGATATAGATAAAGCAGAATTGAATAAATTTCCTAATGATTGGGAAAAAGTCCACGAGAATTTATCTATAGAATGTCCTGAGTTATCATATATGCTTGAACCCAATAAAGAATGGTTGAAATGGTGTAAAGATTTATATAAACGATTTAGACCCGAATTAGATGGTCAATACAAAGCTGGATATGATAGTCCACAGTGGTTTATAAACGCTTTATCCGAACATTGTGAACCATCCGATGTATTAGCGATTGGTTCTAGTGGTGGGGCAGCCCTCTCATTTGTACAATGCTTCAAAATAAAGAAGGGTCAACGAGTAACTAACCTTTCTACTATCGGAGCGATGGGAGCTGACATCCCAATGGCTATTGGGGCTTGTATCGCCAGCGGTAAACGCAGAACTGTTTGTGTGACTGGCGATGGGGGGGTTATGCTGAATGTGCAAGAATTAGAGGTGGTGACACAGTATCAACTTCCCATCAAATTCTTTGTATATAACAATAACGGATATGGAAGTATCCGTTCTATGCAGGATGCTCGTTTTGCTGGTCATCATGTAGGATGTGACCCCGAAAGTGGAATGACATTACCATCCATAGAAGCAATTGCTAATGCGTTTCAAATTCCTCATTATTGTTATGATAGTTGTGCAATTACTTCGGGATTTGATCGGGCCGGGCCAATGATTTGTGAACTCTATATAGACCCAAATCATAAACAACTTCCTAGAGTATCCTCATATATGGATGATGCTGGAAAGTTTCATTGGATGAGTATGGAAAACATGCAACCAGAGTTAGATAAGGATGAGTTTGAAAAGATAATGAAATACTAAAATTGTATGATACAATAAGAAAGATAAAGGAGTGGGAGAATAAGGATGGAAATAAATAAAGAGTTTTGGAAAGACAAAAGGGTGTTTTGTACAGGGTCTACAGGATTTGTCGGAACACATCTAACGAATAAATTGGTTTCTTTGGGGGCCAAAGTAAAGTTATTTATCCATAATACACGCCCATCAGATATGGAATTAATGGGATATTATGGAGATTTGACTTATGATCATCATGCTTATGGGAAATTCTTGTTAGAATATCAGCCGGATATTGTTTTTCATCTTGCAGCATGTTCTACTGTTGGACTTGCAGCCGCAAATGAATTAAATGCTGCTGAAATTAATATCAAAGGTACATATAATTTACTTCATGTATGTAAAGACATCAAAAGCATTAAGTCGTTTATTTCAGTCTCAACCGATAAAGTTTTTGGGAGTATAGAAGAAATAACAGATTCTTCTTCTTTGTTTGGTTTTACTCATCCATATAATGCCACCAAATCATGTGGGGACATTATGGCACAAATGTATTCGTCTTTCTATGATTTACCAATAACCATTGTTAGAAATGGAAACATTTATGGGCCAGGAGATTTACATTGGGATAGAATAATCCCTAGAACAATCAGGTTAATCTTTGAAAATAAACAACCTGTTACGCGTGGAGGTTCACGGGATTACATTTATGTGAATGATATTGTTGATGGGTATTTGAAATTGGTGGAAGTAAGATATGGGGAACAAGGATTAGAAACTGTAAATCTAGGGGCAAGAAAACCGACTGAGACGATTGAAATAATCAATAGACTTTGTTTCTATATGGATAGGGAAGATATAGAAACGACAAGCGAGCCAATGTGGAAAGGGGAATTAGTAAATCAACATATTATGGAAGGCAAAGCAAAACAGATGATTGACTGGTGTCCTAAATTTGATTTGGATGCTGGATTAAGGAGTACAGTTCCGTGGTATATAAAATATCTAAAGGAGATAAAAAATGGGTAGTTATTCTGTTCGTTATATTTGTGATGGTAGATATGTTATAGGAGATGATGAATATGGGTTTGACTTAGTTACTCTTGATTTCCATGATAATTTGATAGAAAGATTATCTGATAAGGAACAATCTAATTTACTTTCTAAAATATCAAAAGAGATTAATTTAGCAATGGAGAACGAGTCTGAACTTGAAATTCAGATTACTAATATGGATGAATAATGAGCGAAATTAGTATGAAAGAAATTTATCCGGGGATTGCATCTATTGTTAGCAAATATTTTGTTGATAGTGTAAAACCGTCTTTTGTGGTTGGGGAAACATTTATTCCTGCTACTGAACATAACTATAATGACGCTGAAATCAATGCTATTATTTCTGTGGTTTTGGGAGGACATTGGTTAGACGGAAAAGAAACACATGAGTTTGAAGGTTTGTTGGCTAAAATAGTTGGGAAACAGTATGCGTCATTTTGTAATTCTGGTTCATCCGCAAACTTATTGGCAATATCGGCGTTGACATCTGAAAAATTACAGCATAGGCGGCTGAGAAAAGGCGATGAGGTAATTACGGGGGCAGTAGGATTTCCTACAACAGTAAATGCGATTCTTCAAAATGGATTAGTTCCTGTGTTTGTAGATATTCAAATACCATCCTATAATGCCAATCCCGTTATGATTGATGAGGCAAATACTAAAGATGTTCGAGCAATTATGTTAGCGCATACACTTGGAAATCCATTCAACCTTCGTGCAGTTATGAGGATGGTTGATGATAGAGATTTGTTCTTAATCGCTGATTGTGCGGATGCCTTAGGAGGAAAATATATGGGGGAGAATATAGAAACATTTGGGGATTTTGATACTGTGTCATTCTATCCTGCTCACATAATAACAACTGCCGAGGGAGGCATGGTTCTAACTGACAGCCCTATGTTGAATAAAATTGTAAGGTCATTCCGTGATTGGGGACGGGATTGTTATTGTATTCCTGGTCGTGACGGGACTTGTGGAAAGAGATTTACACAACAATTTGGCACACTCCCGTATGGATATGACCATAAGTATGTTTATTCAGAGATTGGTTATAATTTGAAAGGATTAGATTTATTGGCGGCAATAGGTACTGTTCAATTAAAGAAACTTCAACACTTTATTTCTGAACGACAGAATAATTGGGCATTTCTGCGTAGGGAATTAGAATGTTTTAGTGAATTCTTTATTCTCCCAGAACCGCAAAAAGATAGTGAACCTAGTTGGTTCGGGTTTGCGTTGACAGTAAAGCAATCTGCTCCGTTTTCTTGTAATAATGTGATACAATACTTGGAAGAACACAAAATTGGAACTCGTAGATTATTCGGTGGTAACTTACTTAAACAGCCTGCATATCAGAATATTCCAAAACGTGTAGTTGGAGTAATGAAGAATGCGGATATTGTGACTGAACGAACATTCTGGGTTAGTGTAAATCCAGCATTAACACCAGAAAAGCTAAACTATATGGTATCAGTATTTTATGATTTTATTAAAGAAAAGACAAAATGAGCATAAAAATATCTGAATTAACAAAAAAAGAACTTCAAAGACAAATAGAAAAATCTATAACAATTCCTAAGAAACATAGATGTCAGGGTTTTCCTTTTCTAACACCTATAGATGAAAAAGAGGCAGAGATTTCATATTCCGTTCCTCTTTGTTTTAGTGTTATGAAATTGAAAAGCAAATATATTGTTATAGAACGAAAATTATCAATTGATGATATAGTAGAAAAAAGCAAAGAATTTAATGGATACAATGAGGGATATGTCCCGCATAGATATTATGTTGCCTCTGTTAAAGACAGAGTTTTGAGAGAAGATATTATAAAGGTAATAAACAAATTGGAGGAAAAAGCAAATAAAATGCGAGAATTACATCCTAATAAACCGATTGTTCGGTTAGTTGAAACCCCTTTATCTTATTGTGATGTTCGCCCTGGGGATACAACACTCCATTATTTTTTACTTACAAAACAGTCTTTTCGATATTTGTGATTTTATTAAGGAGAAAATAAAATGAACACAGATTTGGGGCTTAAACTCTGGGAAGAATGGTTTGAATATAATGGCAGTCCGTGGATACCAATTGAGGATCACTGGGATTATATTTGTTTCTTCTGTGAGGAATGTGAACCAAACCATACCTCGGAATGTGTCTTCGTCAAAGCACAATCTTTGATAGTATCTCAACAGGAAGAAAAACCCAATGTTCCCTAAAGAACAATTTGATACGTTTGATTATGAACCAGATATGTGGGCGAGCCATTTTCCCGTTTTGAAACTGGATGATTTACAACCCAAACAAGATACGCCAATTAGGATGTCATTCCTTATTGGATTTACAGAAAGCAGAAAAACCCAATTGGCTATTTCTTTGGAATGTCTAGCAAGACAGACATTCAAAGATTTTGAAGTTTTGATTTGTGACGATGGGAGTCGTCCGCAGGGAATGGAAGATGTGTATGATATGTTCCATCCATATTTGCATATCAAAACAATTCGACTAGAACGTGCTGCTTTTTCTGCTTGTTTATCACGAAGCATCAAGGCATTACTTCCTCTAGCTCAGGGGGAAATCTTAGTGGCAATGGCCCCAGAGATGATGTTGGTACACGAAGCGGCGGACTATTTGTATAATACTCATTTTCGCCATATTCCTGCCGATGTTTTTACTTACTATGTAAATATGGATAGGAAACCAACATTTATTGATTTAGAGAAACCACGAGATGAAAATGTACCTAGATGGGTTTGTTTCAAAACCGGATTTCTCAATTATAACAATCAAGCAAATTTGCATACAGTTGATTGGCACAGTGACACCAGCGCGGTAGAAACATTACCACAGTTTTGGTATCACCATGATTGTCTTTCAGCAATGACTAATATGCGTGTACTTGAATATAATCATTGGCCGTGGTGGTTTTTGTGTTCTATGAAGGCCACTAATAGTATTTGGAAAGACATGCCTCATACAGTAGGCCACGCGAGCATAGATTTTTATTTTCTAAACTATAGAGCGATTAAAGGATATATAGATGTATGTGCAAAACCATTGATGGGTTATCATCAGTTTCATTCTCATAGTAGGTCTTGTTCTCCAATTGGAGAGCAGGAATCTGTTTCTGCTGAAAGTCTAAAAAAGAACTTAGGGATATAAAAGAATGAATCGCTTTTTGTTTTATACGTCTGCTCGTCTATTTGGAGAGGCTTGTTTATCATTATGTATATTAAGAAAAACACCAAACAACGAGATACAAATATATCTTTTGCGACGTCCCAAAAATGACCCATTTTACCCGTTTATGCTTCATATACCAGGAACTAGAAAACTTCCTAATGATACAGATGATGCACAATTAAAACGAGTGATAAAAGAAACGGCAATTAAAATTGAATTACAAGATATTGAATACATTACATCTACTACTATTAAAACTGCAAGGGGAACAGAGTTTGCCGATTATAGGCTTGTAATTGTGCCTTTTTATGATAACGAACCCAATTTTTATGATATATACAATTTGCCTAATAATGTGATAAAACATCATTGTTTGTTTATCTCACAATTGTTTATTTCTACTAACAACCCAAAAAGGAGTTTAAGAATATAATGAAAATAGACGTTCTTACAAATGATGGTAGTCCTCTTGGTGTTACTCTAAAAACACTAATAGGGGATGACCCCACACAACCAGGGGTGGGCGGAGCTGAATATTCTCTATTGACTATGTGTGGAGCATGGCATAACAGGGGATACCAAGTATGTCTTTACAACAATCCACGTGTTTCTAATGGTTCTCCATTTGAACAACGCAATATATGTGATTTTGAACCGATGGTGAGTAGAGATGCACTAATTATCTTTCGTTCCCCTAATAGACGTTCATTTGGTGCAAAAGGACTAAAAGTCTGGTGGAGTTGTGATAGTCGCACAACCGGAAATTATGCAGTGTTTTCAGAACTAGTAGATAAAATTGTTACCATCAGTCCACATCATTCTGACTTCTTCAAAGAATATTATGGGATTATGAATACAATAAATATTGACTTGCCCGTGCGCACGTGGGAATATGAATACGATATAGAGACAGTTCCATATCGTTGTATCTTTACATCTGTTCCTGACAGAGGATTAGCAGAATTGATGCTATGCTGGCCTCATATAGTTAGGCAAGTTCCGGAAGCCTCGTTGGTAGTTACATCTGATTATCGCTTATGGGGATGCGGCGAGGCACGAAATGACCATTACCGTATTCTTTTTATGGATAATCCAAGTGCTAAAATGATTGGAGCAATAAAACGACCACAGTTGGTTGAAGAAGAAATGAAAGCAGACTTATTTGTATACCCATCTATATTTGATGAGCAGTTTTGCATAAGTTGTTCAGAGGCACAAGTGGCGGGGGCATATCCCATTACTTCAAACTTTGGCGCTCTGCCTACAACAAATATGGGAACAGTAATTGATGGGGATCCCAGAAATTCTGAGTGGAGGGAACAGTTTATCAAGGTAATAGTTGAAAATTTGTTGGATCGTCATGGTTTGAAAATGAAACAACAAGAAATTCAAACTAAAG
>Ga0315289_10007076_pt1 | contig 16425 bp, 16 predicted proteins | sample YL17G11_40_MG_FD_203452 | JGI IMG/M metagenome (GOLD analysis project Ga0315289, IMG submission 203452) | Sediment microbial communities from Yellowstone Lake, YNP, Wyoming, USA - YL17G11_40 | ecosystem: Environmental > Aquatic > Freshwater > Lake > Sediment | place: USA: Wyoming | collected... | reverse complement strand
CTTCATCTCATTCACTGCTATCCTGTGATCCTGCGCATGCATCCAAAACTGCATTCCCAATATAGAATCGACAAATGCAGGTACGATTATTTTTACATCATTTTTTGCTGCACTACTGACAATAGATCTACTATCCTTTATCCTCTTTCCTATTTCATTCATTAATTCATAGGTAGAATACTCTCCATCCTTTACCTTGCAAAAAATCTTCTGCATATTTTTTTCCATCGTTGCCATTGTTTTTACAGGCGATACTGTATCGTATATTCTGTCGAAACCTTTTGCCCGCAGTTTTAAATCATCCACATTTTTTGGGTCTATCTGCATGAACCTTTCGCCAAAGCATTGTGCTATATCATGCGTTATAATCGCTCCTGTTGATACAATCACATCGACCCATTTATTTTTTATCATCTCCACAACACACTCTCGTAAACCACCAGCAATCAAAGCCCCTGATAAACCTAAAAATTTCAAGCAATTTTTGTCTTTAACCATCCCTTCAACTATATCCGTCGCCTCACCCAGGCTTCTTGCATTGAAAGAAATATTTTTAAAATTTTTCGTCAGGTCATTGACGCTATACCTTTTCGGTGTAAAATCTTTCACATATGCCATTTTTCCACCTTAAAAATTAGTTATGCTTAAATCTTATCTTTTTACTACTCGCCCACTCCGCCGAAATCCTCTATTTTGTATTTAAAATCTTCATCCTTCTCAATAGCACCATGCTCTTTCAGGATTTCACGGGCTAACAACCAAAATAAAGTTGCCAAAGCTTTTTTACCCTTGTTATTTGCAGGAATAATCAAATCTATGTTGCGCGTCTCATCAAAAGTATCGCATACAGCAACGATGGGAACGCGTGCGCTCACAGCCTCTTTCAATGCCTGGTAGTCTATAAGCGGATCGGATATAACTATCGCATCAGCCTCGAAATATTTTTTGAAATGCGGATTTGTCAGCGATCCTGGGAGAAATCTTCCAACCACAGCCTGCACGCCAACCACCTCTGCAAATTTGGCTACAGCTTCGTGAGCTATGCTTTTCCTACCAACGACCATTATATTTTTGCAGCGTGCCAAGAATTTTGACGCAGTTTTTATCCTGTCGTTTATCATTTGTAGGTTTAAAATTGCCAAGCCATCATCTCGTATCTTGTATATGAATTCTTTCATATCCGCTACACGTTGTTTCATACCAATGTGTATGCCAGAGGCTAAATATTCTTGCCTCGATATCAAAAGTTTTGCCGGCATAATTATCTGTTCTTTATTTCTTGATTTATAAGCTTTTAATATTTATCAAAAACAGAAACTAGTCTAACCTATATAGCTTAACTTTTCCTTCTGCTCCCCGGGCTTTTCAGCCTGCTTCATCATCTGCCCCATGGCCTTCATCTGGAACTCCTCAACCTTCTTTATAAACTCCTCCATTTCATGAACCTTCTTGTGGAGTTTGCTTATGTCTATCTTCATATTCAATATCTTTGTAAGAACCTTTAACAAAGCCTCAGCGCTCTTTGGGTCCGGAATAATCGGAAAACCCATGGTCTCGCCAAGCAGGCATATTCCCTTTATCCCTCTTGCTCTTCCTAATCCAAGCAACAAACCACTTGCCCCTACAATTGTACCAACACGGCTACCGGCATCAAAATCTATTCCGTATTTACCATACTTCTTCAACAGCTCAGGGTCGCTCACAGCGCCTATCACCTTTGGCTCTTTCGCCTGCTCACCAACACTCAAACCTGCTAGTGTAATCATCTCCTTTACCCCCAGCTTCTGTATGTAATCCAGTATTTCCTCCACGATTTCGTAATGCCCCTCTGGATCAACGCTCTGGCTGTCGCCAACAAGGATAATAACATCTCTACCCTTGCCTTTGTGATAGTAGAACTCGTTCTTCAAAACATGCACCGCAGAGCTTTGATGCAGCAATACAAACGGCATAAAATGCGATGAAAAAAGTTCTGCAAACTTCTTCGCCTTTAGTTCTTCCAGCAGATAACCTGCGGCAATCCTACCAACATTGCCTACCCCAGGCAAGCCTTCTATAAGAATCGGATTCTTCAGTTTTATCTTTTCCAATTCAACTATCTTAGTAGACATAACAATCAATAATTTGGTCTTTCTTTTAAATATATTTGAAACTTAACATTGACCGCGTGAATTTCAGTGGTAATTCATAGAGATGTGCGGGAGGTGGGATTTGAACCCACGCATACGGTAAGCAGTTCTTGCATCAGCCTGTTTTTTCACTGTTCTGAATAAACCTTCGTCTCCAATAACCATACTTGTCTTCAGGCGAAAATGGCGGCGGGCTTGGATTGGTTGTTTTACTGCTACATTTCGGGCAGATTTCTTTAAAACTATAAATGTTGCAGGAACAACATTTCCTAATCTTCATTTCACCATCTTGTAGCTTCCTTCGCCATCAGGCTTGACCTGCTTTACAGCAGCTTCCAGCGCAGCAGCAATCTTCTTCTCAGCATTCTTAGGATCCTTTGTAGCAAGTTCCACTCGATACTTTGGTGCAGATATATATTTCACCGTCGCACCTGTTGATTTTTGCAAATCATGTAAAATATTTTTTATCATATCTATACCATCGCTTGCAAAACTTTTCAGCTCCAAATCAGCCTTTATCACCACTTCTTTTTCCTGGAAGGTTTTTTCAAGAATCTTTAACAAAACCTTTGACCAAGCCTCTGGCAAACCCCCCTTTACAACCGTATCAGGAGAGCGGTGCAATTCCTCAAACGCTACAAACAACTCTCCAAACTTCTCTTGCAACATGTATCCAACCTCTTCATAAGCCTGCTCGAGCGTTTTCCCCATTTCAATTGCTGCCTGTTCCAGTATCTTTCCAGCCCTTTGCTCCCTTCTAAAAGCGTTCATCTTTTCCTTTTCTTCATATTTGACCACACGCTTGAGGCTGAGATTGATATGGCCCTTTTGATAATCAATTCTTATCACCTTCGCCACATACTGCTTCTTCACCTTAACAAACTCGCGTATGTCGTGCACCCATTTGCCTGCAACCTCTGAGACATGTATCATGCCCTCCATATTTTCATACTCGTCCAACCTACACCACGCAGCATAGGGTGTAACCCTTTCTACAGTGCATAATACAATCTCCCCCCAGTTGGGCAAACCTTTTCTCTTTACCATATCTACCTGATAATCTTTACATCACAGAAGATTAATAAATTTCACTGATTTCCGAGTAATCACGTACCAGTCATTTCATTTTTGTATTATATAATTTGCCAAATAGAAAAGGATATTTAAATACCCGAATAATAGAATTAAGATAATCGAGAAAATTTTCTTGCAATAAACACATCGGTTGCAGGAAAATAAAGTCCAGAGTAAGGAAACTTATGACAAAAATTTCTAAAATACAGAAACGGGACGGAAGGATAGTAGATTTTGACAAAAATAAGATTACAGAGGCCATATTCAAGGCTGCTAAAGATGTTGGTGGTAAGGACAAAAAATTGTCGGCACAACTGGCCAACGAGGTTGTTGCACTTCTGGAAAAAAAGTTCAAGCTCGATGAAATACCGACTGTTGAACAGGTGCAGGATCTGGTTGAAAAAACTCTTATGGAGACCGGCCATGCAGCCACTGCAAAGGCTTACATACTGTACAGGCAGAAGCGTGCTGAGATAAGGAAGGCAAAGGCTTTGCTTGGCGTTGTGGACGATTTGAAACTCCCGCTTAACGCGTTAACAGTCTTAGAGAAAAGATACCTTAAAAAGGATGAAACTGGCAGGGTAGTAGAATCTACAAGGCAAATGTTCCATCGTGTCGCCCACGCCATAGCAGCAGTGGACAAGCTTTATGGCAAGAGTGATGAGGAGGTTGCTGCCGTAGAGAATAACTTTTTCAACATCATGACATCTCTAGAATTTTTACCAAACTCACCAACACTAATGAATGCTGGGACTGGCACTGATTTGTGCCTGAGTGCTTGTTTTGTTTTACCAGTGGAGGATTCCATAGAAAGCATCTTCGAGGCTGTAAAATATACTGCAATAATCCACAAAGCCGGTGGCGGGACTGGTTTTTCTTTTTCAAGGCTCAGACCAAAGAATGATGCTGTCAAATCAACCGGCGGTGTTGCCTCCGGTCCGATTTCATTTATGCGGGTTTTTGACGTCGCTACTGAAGTAATAAAGCAAGGTGGCAAGAGACGTGGTGCTAATATGGGAGTGTTGCGTGTTGATCATCCTGACATACTCGATTTTATAACCTGCAAAGAAAGGGAGGGAGTGCTGTCAAACTTCAACATATCTGTTGGTATGACAAAGGAATTTATGGATGCTGTTTTGAATGATAAAGAATACGAACTAACCAACTCGCGAAGAAAGGAGGTTGTCAACAGGCTTTCTGCACGGAGAGTGTTAGATCTTATTGTTACCATGGCTTGGAAGAATGGCGAGCCAGGTGTAATATTTTTGGGCAAAATCAATGATGCCAATCCCACCCCGGCAGTGGGAGAGATTGAAAGTACAAACCCGTGCGGGGAACAGCCGCTTTTGCCGTATGAATCCTGCAACCTTGGCAGCATCAACCTCTCGAAAATGGTTGACGATAAAGAAATAAACTGGGACAAGCTTGGCAAAACAGTCAGAATGGCAGTGCATTTTCTCGACAATGTCATAGATGCAAATAAATATCCGTTGCCGCAGATTGAGGAGATGACAACGCAAAACAGGAAGATAGGACTGGGTGTTATGGGATTTGCTGATATGTTGATTATGCTTGGCATACCTTACAATTCCGAAGAAGCAGTGGCAATGGCTGAGAAGATTATGAAGTTCATAACCGAAGAAGGCAGGAAGGCTTCTGAAGAGCTGGCAAAAGAGCGAGGTTCGTTCCCGAATTTCGAAAAAAGCATACTTGCAAAAAAATACAAGCACATGAGGAACGCCACGATAACTACAGTCGCACCGACAGGCAGTATCGGTATAATAGCAGGCAGCTCATCTGGTATAGAGCCTTTGTTTGCCATATCATACATGAGAAACGTTGCTGACAGCATAGGTAAGAATCTCATCGAGGTAAACCAGCTTTTTGAAAATTATGCCATACGTGAAAAGTTTTATTCAGAGGAGTTGATGGAGAAAGTTTCCAGGAGGGCGTCGATACAGAATGTTGAGGAGATACCTGAACATGCAAGGAGGATTTTTGTGACTGCCCATGATATCACACCTGAATGGCACATAAAGATTCAGGCAGCTTTCCAAAAACATACTGACAACGCAGTATCAAAAACAGTTAACTTTCCATCAACAGCCACGCCGCAGGACATAGAGAAGGTGTTTATGCTTGCCTACGAACTTGGCTGTAAAGGTGTTACTGTTTACCGTGACAAAAGCCGCGAAGTACAGGTAATAACAACAATAAACAACGTTCACGAAAGCAGTAGCAATGAGTTTGCAGAGCCTGATTACAACGGCGGCTGCAAGACGTGCACTTTATAAATTAATTTTTACAAATTAACAAAGTGGTTTTATGGTTTCAGTGAAGGTTGACAAGGAAAAATGCATAGGCTGCGGCTTGTGTGAAAGCATGTGCCCTGATGTTTTTAAGCTAGGAAGCGATGGCAAATCTTTGGTAAAAAATCCGAAAGGAAAATGCAATCTCAAAGAGGTTGCTGAAAGCTGCCCTGTGCAGGCGATAACTGTAAAATAAAAATCATTTAACCTTCTTCCATCTCGTTCCTTTTTCTATATCCTCGATTATGTAGCCCATTTCCCTTATCTGCCGCCTAATCCTATCCGCAGCCTCAAAATCATTCTTCTTTCTCGCTTCCTCTCTGGCTTTAATCAGTTCCTCAATCTCCTTTGGCAGCATACCTTCTCCTTTAAACTGCAGACCGAGTAGTTCTGAAAATTCTTCAAAAAGCTTGAGCGCTTTTTTTAACACATCGCGATTTTTACCTTTCTTCATATACTTGTTTACTTCTTTTGATAACTGGTAGAAAACTGTTAATGCTAATGGTGTATTCAAGTCATCATCCATTGCTTCTACAAATTGTTTTTTTATTTTCGTTAATTTTTTCAGAAGCGCAGCATCTTGCTTTGATTTTTTTGTTTCAGCAGAATCTAATGTAAAATTCAAATGATTGAAACTTTCTTTCAGTCGTTCATAATTTCTTTTAGCATTTTCTGCAAAACCATCAGTATAGTTTAATTTCTGGCGCCTGTGTACGGATACGAACATATAACGAACAACTTCCGGGCTGAATTTTTTGACAACTTCTTCAAGGGTTATTACATTGCCTAAGCTTTTGCTCATCTTCTCACCGTTTATTAGCAAATGCTCGTTGTGAATCCAATAGTTTACAGATTTTTTGCCTAGGTATGCTTCTGATTGGGCAATTTCATTCTCATGATGCGGAAAAATTAAATCAACACCACCAGTATGAATATCGATAGTTTCTCCAAGGTACTTCAGTATCATTACACTGCATTCTATATGCCATCCTGGCCTTACCTTACCCCATTCTGTTTCGTAAAAAATTCCTCTTTTCAGCTCTTCAGTGGTCGAACGTTTCATCAACGCAAAATCCTGCGGATTGTCCTTTGCGTACTCGTCTGCAGCAATTCTTGCCCCGATTTTTATTCCTTTCAAATCAAGATGCGATAGCTTGCCATAATCTTTGAATTTTTGGATGCTGAAATAAACACTGCCGCTATTTTCGTACGCATAACCTTTCTTAACAAGCTCACGAACCATTTCTATCATTTCATTTACATTTTCAGTCGCCTTCGGATAGATTGTAGCTCTTTTGACGTTTAGCATGTCCAAATAATCGAAGAAAATTCTTATATAGCGTTCAGTAAATTCTTTCAGACCTATTCCTTCTTTGCCAGAGTCGCGAATTGTTTTGTCATCTATGTCTGTCAAGTTCATAACTTGTTTTACTCCAAATCCCCTGAATTCCAAATATCGGCGAATAAGATCGGCCATTATGAAACTGCGCATGTTGCCGATATGAGGTGGAGCATAAGTAGTTGGGCCGCAGTTGTACATCAGTACTTGGTTTTTGTGAATTGGTTTGAACACTTCTTTTTTTCTTGTTAACGTATTGTAAAATTTTATTGGCATCAAACCAACCCCAGTGTTTTAAGTAATTTTATCCTATCCTCATGGTCTACCCATTCAACACTCAGATAAAATAATATTTCGTTTTCTCTCATACCAATTCTTTTCGCCTCTTCCACAGTTATTTTGTAAGCCTCAACCTCAGTCGGTCTTTCCACATAGCTGTAGCTTCTATCAAACAGCTTCCTTCCATCCAATCTTTGCTTTATGTGTACAAGCTCATGAACTACGTCTAAATATATGTACCGCTCATCAGCATTTGCCAAATAGTCAAAGCTTATGCATATGTAACCGTTCTCCTCATCAATCCACATGTATCCATGTTGATTCGTAATGCGTACGGACAAGTTTGCAATAACTTGCTTTAACATTTCACTGCCATTAAAAACTTTTTTCAAGACTTCCACATTATCCAAACCTTTGAAGATTTCAGAAACATTGTGCAAACCAATTTCCACGTTGCGATTCACTTCAAACTCTTCCATACTATCACAAAGAGCTGAGGGCGGGATTTGAACCCACAATCTCTCGCTAACTGCTTTATCTGCAGGCGAGCGCATTACCAGATTCTGCCACCTCAGCTTTATAATTACATTATCTATTTTTTCACCATTATTTTTTATTAAATAAATCTGTTGTTAGATACCTTTCACCAGTGTCGGGCAGTATCACAACTATTGTTTTGCCGTGACCAAGCTCTTTTGCTTTTTGCAGCGCAATATGCATCACAGCACCTGAGCTCATGCCAACCAGCAAACCTTCTTTCTCTGCTAACTGTCTTGTTGCTTCAAAAGCGTCCTCATCCTTGATAAAAACCTTCTCATCCATTCCCTTTCGATTATAAATTCCTGGCCTATAAGCCTCTTTCAAACTTTTCATCCCCTGCAGCTTATGTCCGAGGTGAGGCTCAACACCAATAATTTTTATTTTTGGGTTGAACTCTTTCAATCTTTTTCCCGTACCCATAACAGTGCCAGTTGTTCCCAAAGCAGCTATGAACATATCAATTTTACCACCAGTCTGCTCGATGATTTCTCTGCCAGTAGTTTCATAATGAGCTAGAACATTATCTGAATTGTTAAATTGATCTGGCATGAAATATTTTTCTGGCTCTTTTTTTGCCATATTGTATGCAAGTTCAATAGCACCGTCAGTTCCTTTTTCCTTTGAAGTCAAAATAAAATTGGCACCAAAGGCTTTCAAAATCTTTCTTCTTTCTTCACTAACGGACTCAGACATAGTAAACACTATTTTGTAGCCCTTAACAGCAGCGACTATTGCCAGACCGATGCCTGTATTTCCGGAAGTCGGCTCGAGGATTATTTTTTCCTTTGTCAGTTTCCCTTCTTTTTCCGCCTTTTCGATCATGTATTTTGCTATCCTATCCTTTATCGAACCTCCGATATTCTGTCTTTCCAACTTTGCAAGAACAGTTGCATCTTTCTTTCCAGTTAGCTTGTTTATTTTCACCAAAGGAGTATTTCCAATCAAGTCCAAAACATTGTCTAAAATTTTATGGTTGGCACTAACAAAATTAGCAGCCTTTACATCATCCGCAGATGCAAAAACGTCCACCCATATATTTCACCTAATTATTCATATTTAGGCAAGTATAAAAAGTTTTTTATAGGCAGAAATAAGAAGTGGTTTTATGGGTTATGTTTATTTGTATACTGGGGGCGGCGCTGGAAAGACTACTAACGCCTTAGGGCTGGCGTTACGATGTATCGGTCACGGGCAGAAAGTTGTTATTATACAATTCCTCAAAGGCCAGAAAAATGTCGGTGAGATTAAATTTCAAGAGCTATTACCAGAGCAATATGAAATACACCAGTTCGGCACGCCAGATTTTGTTGACCCAAAACATTTGCGGCCGATGGATTATGAGATGGCAAGCAAGGGTGTGGAGTTTGCAAGAAAAAAAATCAAGGAAGAACCGGATTTGTTTGTTTTGGACGAGGTTAATATCGCTGCAGCAGGTGGTTTGGTTAAGATAAAAGACATACTGGAGCTGTTGAAAAACATACCTAAGAAGACAACTGTGGTTATGACAGGCCGCTTTGCCCCTAGGGAGTTCATAGAAAGGGCTGAATTTGTCAATGAAATAATAGATTTAAAACATTCAAAGGATATTCCATATACGAAAGGGATACAGTATTGAGTGATGATATGGACGTGAAAAAGATAAGGGAAGATTTCCCTGTATTGCAGCAGAAGATAAAAGGAAAGCAGCTGATTTACTTTGATTCGGCATGTATGTCCCTGCGACCGAAACAAGTTGTAACAGCGATGAATGATTACTATGAAAATTATCCGGCATGTGCCGGTCGCAGTATTCATTCGCTAAGCCAGAAGGTGGATGAAGAATATAAAAAGGCCCGCGAGGCTGTGGCAAAATTCATTGGAGCAAAGCCAGAAGAGATAGTTTTTACCCGTAACACGACAGAAGGAATAAACCTTGTAGCAAACTCGCTGGGACTGAAATCAGGCGAGGTTGTAGTTACAAGTGACATTGAGCATAATTCTAACCTGTTGCCATGGCAGTTGCTTGCTAAAAAAGGTGTTAAACATCGCATAGTTTTTTCCAAAGTAATGCAGTTTGATGAGGAAAATTTCAAAAAATCAATGGATGGCAGCGTGAAACTGGTTTCATTTGTTCACACATCTAACCTCAGCGGCTATACCTTCCCTGCTGAGAAGATTGTAAAGATTGCGCACGATAACGATTCGCTAGTTATGCTTGACAGCGCACAGTGTGTTCCTCACAGGAATGTTGATGTTCGCAAGCTTGATGTTGATTTCCTTGTATTTTCAGGTCACAAGATGCTTGGTCCATCTGGTATGGGGGTTTTATACGGCAAAAAAGATTTGCTAGAAAAAATGAATCCTTTTATGGTTGGTGGTGATACTGTTGCAAACTCCACATACGAATCGCATGAGTTGTTAAAACCGCCTGAAAAGTTCGAGGCAGGGTTGCAGAATTATGCTGGGGCAATCGGTCTTGCAGCTGCTGTGAAGTATCTGGAAAAAATTGGTATGAAAGAGATAGAAAAACATGAGGAGAGGCTGAATGAGATCATTACAAACGGCATTTCTGGCATAAAAGGTCTGAAAATAATAGGTCCGCAGCCTGCGAAGCTTCGCAGCGGTATTGTTTCCTTTATTATCGAAGGCATTATGCCGCATGACATAGCTATGATGCTTGACAGCACTGCTGGCATTGCAATCCGCTCAGGCGCTCATTGCGTGCACAGCTGGTTTAATGCAAATGGCATGCCCCGCGGCTCGGCTAGGGCGTCGCTGTATCTTTACAACACAGAAGAAGAGGCAAAGATATTTATTAATAAATTGCAAGAGATTTCTAATAAACTAGGGTGAACAAATGGTAATATGCTTAATCGCGCTGGTAGTTTTCAGCATTGCAGGCCTGTGGTCTGTTAGATACAGAAATCTTGCAAAAGAGGCATTTGATTGTACATTTCGAATGGTTACGTTTCGACCCTGTCGCACTAATCTGCAAGATAGGATAAAGATGAAGATCACATCAAAGCTTATCGGTCGTTTTCCATCTCTGGCAAGGAGTTTTTACAAACACTTTAAAGTTTTTTCCTGGATTTTCGTGCTGGTATTCTTCGGCAGCATGCTTTACACTGCCTATACTGTGTATAATTTGCTAGTGTACGGCACCTGTGACCCCAATTCAACTACATGCATAATAGCCGCGCCTTTCGTCCAGATTTTAGGATGCGGTTATGAAACACTTTTTATTTACATCACCATAGTGGTTTTGTCAGTATTACTCGTTTTCTTGATATGGAAATACCTAAAGCTTAAATAGTCAAAATTGTAGTAAATACTTCAAAGATAGGCGGTTGTATGAATATAAAGGTTAAGACAATTTACCTTGCAGCCATAGTAATCGTATCACTAGCAGTAGCATCACTAGCAGGTTTGACAATAACAGGCTATTTTTCCTTGCCTGCTGGCAAATATGATAATTTTGCAAAATGTCTTTCTTCGAAAGGTGTTACAATGTACGGTGCAGAGTGGTGTGGCCACTGTAAAAATCAAAAAACAATGTTTGGCGACTCTTTCAAGTATGTAACATATGTGGAATGCACCACAAGCCAGGCGGCATGCACTGCTGCTGGGGTGCAAGGCTATCCAACATGGATTATAAACGGCAAAGCCTATCCAGGAGAGCAAACTTTACAAAGCCTAAGTACCCTATCCGGCTGTCCTTTGCAGTAAAGCTTAAAAATGTTTAAAACAAGTAAGTTATGTGGTTTAATGGCAGAAGATAAAGAGGAGAAGAAAAAGGTTATAACAGTAAAGCTTCCAGCTGTAAACCTATGGATGATAGTTTCGCTTGTTTTGCTTGTAATACTTGTTTTGAATATAGCAGGCTTCCTACCTTTCAAAACAACAGGTATGTTTGTGCTGGGAACGCAGGATGCTGCTAAAAAGGCCATTGATTTTATCAATAATAATGTGGTGCAGACAGGGAAGGTAGAGCTTGTCTCCGTTAAAGAGTTTAGTGGTATGTATGAAGTTATAACAACCTATCAGGGCCAGCAGATTCCTATTTACGTAACGAAAGATGGTTCAGCCTTATTTTTATCGCAACCACTGAACACAAGCCAGGTGATACCAACAGAAACAGAAAATACAAGTACGGCATCCGAAATACCTAAAACAGAAAAACCGACAGTGGATTTGTATGTCATGGGATTCTGCCCGTATGGCGTTCAAGCAGAGAACACTATGAAACCTGTGTTTGATTTGCTTGGTACGAAGGCAGACATAAAGGTTCATTTTATAGCAAGTGTAACAGGCACTACAGTCGACTCTGTTCAATCACTGCATGGTGCGACAGAGGCGCAGGAGGACTTGAGGCAGGTTTGCATAATGAAAAACTATGACCAAAAAACTTATTGGACATATTTGATGGAGATAGACAATAATTGTTATGGCAAAATAGACACCCGTAACGCAACTGCATTGGATGCATGCTGGAAGGCTGCTGCTACGAAAGCTGGGATTGATGCCAGCAAGATTGACACATGCTCTAAAAGTAGTGAAGGGCTTGATCTGTTGAAGGCTGACGAGCAACTTGCAAACAGCAATGGTGTCACAGGTTCGCCAACACTCATAATAAACGGTGTAACTTATAATGGCGCGAGAACATCTGAAGATTTCAAGAATTCAATATGCAGTGGTTTCACAACGCAGCCAGCGGAATGCAGCCAGACTCTAAGCAGCACGGGAACGCAGGCAAGCGGCGGTTGCGCAAGCTAAAGCATTAATTCTTTTCAATTGTGCAACAATAGGCAACCGTATGCGCGGGTTCAAATCCCACCTCCCGCACTGAACTTTAGTTCAATGCTGTAACCATTTGGTAAAATAATCTGCTTAAATATCTTTACTACAATATATTCAATTATGGAAGATAATTTCCAAATTGAACTTAATCGTATACGTGAGGATTTTAATCTAAAATTTGAAAGAACTATGGCTAACTCGGCTGCTGAGCGTAATAGCATACGAAATAATACTATTCGTGAAATTAATCGTATGCGAGGTGAAAAAGATGAAATCCCAAAAAAAGCTGCATATCAAGCGATAGGAATGGCTGTTGGTGGAGTGGACTTTTGTTTTGGTATCGGAACTGGTCTCATGCTGAGATATGGTGTACCTCAAAACATACCAATTAATGTGGGATTTTATGCGGTGCCTTTACTTCTGTTTGCTGATGGAGTTTCTAGATGGGCTGGATTAGCTACCGATAATAAAGATTTATTATCTTATGGTATAATAACTCCAGTAGTAAAGGGTATTAGAAAATTGAGCTCATATTTAAGGAGACAATAATTTTTTCTGATTAAAATAGTATTAAATAGTTAAAAATGTTTCACAATGTTTCATGAAACAAATCAACCTTAGGCACTGAACTAATTTTCAATGCTCACCTCCCGCACAACCCCTCGCACAAAGGTTTAAATCTTAACTATTATCATTATTAGAAGTGGTAAAATGGCAGGTAAAAAATTTACCGAACTCTGTAGACATATAAAATACAGAATACTAGGTAGATATTTAGGACAATGGTGTGTAGAACTATATAAAAGAATGAACAGGGTTTTCGAAAGTAAAAGTGGCGAAGTTTTAATTCACAAAACAGATTGTACTTGGATTAGGGGCAAACTAGTTAATTACACGCATGGAGAAGGTTTTATTTTATGGCCTACTGAAGGAATGCATGTAGAAGAGCCTTCTATCGCTGTTCATCCTGGAGAAATATCTGAATCCTATTTGGTTAAATAAGAGATAATTTTATAAACTCTCTTTCAGTGGGTTCAAATCCCACTTCTGCATGATTTATATTTGCAACATTCTTAAATTAAATCGTAGAGTAAAATGAAAAAACTGACAAAGGATCAGGCTTTGACTGCAATTGCAATAATAATCTTACTTTTCTCAACAATGATTAATTGGAATGTTTATTCGTGGTTGATTTTAGTTGCAATAATTTTTATTCTGGCAGCCTGGTATTTCAAAAAATAATTTTAATAAAAAATAGAAATCTTTTCTTAGATTTATATTTTAACGATGAAATTATTTTGTGATGCAAGAAATACAATTCGTCGAACCTAGCATTGGATTGGTAGCTTATTCCCAGGGACATGTTGAACTTCCCGAAGAATTAAAGCAAATTGTTTCTGATCTCCAGAAAAGAGGCGACATGAAGCTTGCAGAAAAGGTAAGCGAACTTTCTAACATTGGACCGACAGAATTGATAACATATGGTGCAAGAGGCTGCAGAAGCAGGTCAACATCAGTCCAGGTTTATCAAAACGATTTGAAAAAATGGCTGGGCGAATTACATACGGATGTCAGTAGTTTTTCTGAAGCCGATTTACTGACAATCAGAGAGAAGCTGCATGAAAAAAATGAACACATGCTTGACGAAACAGTCGGGTCTGGCCATCTTGCTGCTTTAGACCAGAGCTCTTACACCTTTAGCCTAAGAGATGTGACAAGAGAGGTTACACTGTTCCTTTGCGCTCCCCATTACACGTCACACATGCAACAGTCATTAAGGGTTGTCGAGCCGACTGGCGTATACATTCCGAGATCAATCAGGGGTACAAAGTTTGAGCGTAGGCTGAAAGAAATTTTTAGAGATGACTTGGCATTTTATAGGGAAATGGCCGGTGAAGGCATACCGGCCGAAGATTCCAGATATGCGCTAGCCCTTAAAAGCACGACAAACACCCAGTCAACTTTGAACGCGCGAGAGCTCACTTACATCAGACTGTTGGCTCAGCAAGGTGCTCCAGAAGTGGTCAGAAGAGTGGTAGAAGAAATGGTGGAACAAGCTGGCTCCGTCTCGCTTGGGTTGTTTGAAAAAAGAGGGCCGAACACAAATATTTTGAGTTATTATCCTGCCTCCCAGTTGTTTGTTGCAGGAAACGAGGGCATGAAAAGGTATGTTGAGCAATTTCCTAAAGAAGAGAGAGCATCGTTAATACCGGGAAGCTATTGTGGAATCGATCTGTCAAATTTAAAAGAGAGTATAAGAAAAAAGGATACTGCTGAATTGGCCAATTTAAAGCATATCCACTTCACATTCTTGGTCCCTGAAAGCATTTCTTGCTTCCACCAATCCACAAGGCAAAGGACTTGGGACCAGTCTGTGGAACCGCTGAACCAGGCTTTAACAAGGAAGCAGTATGTAGTGCCGCCAACGATTGAGGGAAGTAAATTCGCTGAGAAATTCAGGGAAATGGTTGAAAAAAAGTTTTATTTACGTTCGGAAATGCTGGAAGAGGGATTCCAACCTAGCGAGGTAAACGGGATAGTTGCTCATGCTCATGTTGTTTATGTTTTAATCCACATGAACGGTTGGAACGGTGTTTATTCATTGGGAATTAGAAGGTGCGATAATGCGCAGTGGGAAATTAGAGAAAGGGCTAACGACATGGCCGAAATAATCACTAGAATGAATCCTGAACTGGGCTACCTTTCACAACCCAACTGCAGGAGATTTGGATATTGTAGTGAAAGGCGTCCGTGCAAAAGCAAAGACGCGTATTTGGCATCGTTCAAATAAAAAGTTTGTTTTAAAATTCAACACCATAATTGTTAACTTTAAATATAACATCGTTATAGTATATTATTAGATTTTTATGCACATCTACATGGACTATGCTGCAACTACACCGGTTGATCCGCGTGTTTTAAATGTGATGAAGCCGTATTTTTTGGAAAAATACGGTAACCCCTCTTCACTCCATTCATTTGGTAGGGAAGCCAACCGTGCTTTAGAGGAGGCAAGGGCTAATGTTGCAGGTTTGATAAATGCAGAAGCGAACGAGATAGTTTTCACCTCTGGCGGGACTGAATCGAACAATCTTGCAATAAAAGGTGTAGCTTTTGCTAATAGAGACAAAGGCAAACATATCATCACGTCAGCAATAGAGCACGATGCTGTGATAGAACCTTGCGAGTGGTTAGAAAAGCAAGGCTTTGATGTGACAATATTGCCTGTGGATAAATATGGGTTGGTTGACCCGATGGAAGTGGAAAAAGCCATACGAAAGGATACAATACTAATTTCGATAATGATGGCGAACAATGAGATTGGAACTATCCAAGCAACAGAAAAGATTGGTAAAATCTGTTCGGAAAAAAATGTTAGTTTTCATACAGATGCAGTGCAGGCATTTGGGAAAATACCGATTGATGTGAAAAAAATGAATGTTGATTTGTTAACAGCATCTGCGCACAAGTTGTACGGGCCGAAAGGTGTGGGTTGCCTTTATGTTAGAAAAGGAGTGAAAATTGAGCCGCTGCTGCATGGGGGTGGGCATGAGTTTGGTTTGAGGTCAACTACGGAAAACGTAGCAGGCATAGTAGGCTTTGGTGCTGCGACCGAATTTAGAAAAAAAGAGATGAAGCCAGAGGCCGAGAAACTGAAAAGATTGAGGGATAAGCTGATTAAAAATGTTCTGAAGATTGAGCATTCGCATCTTAACGGTCATCCAAAATTACGTCTGCCAAACAATGCAAACTTCTGGTTTGATTTTATCGAGGGAGAATCGCTGATTATGCATCTGGATGCAAAAGGTATTGCTGCCTCCACTGGCTCCGCTTGCTCGTCAAAAAGTTTGGGGCCCAGCCATGTTTTGCTGGCAATCGGCTTGAGGCATGAACAGGCGCATGGCTCGTTGAGGCTGACGCTTGGTAAATACAACAGCGATAAAGACGTGAACTATGTTTTGAAAGTTTTGCCCGAGAT
>Ga0315289_10007075_pt1 | contig 16425 bp, 19 predicted proteins | sample YL17G11_40_MG_FD_203452 | JGI IMG/M metagenome (GOLD analysis project Ga0315289, IMG submission 203452) | Sediment microbial communities from Yellowstone Lake, YNP, Wyoming, USA - YL17G11_40 | ecosystem: Environmental > Aquatic > Freshwater > Lake > Sediment | place: USA: Wyoming | collected... | reverse complement strand
CTCCCTCTCTCTCTCTCTCTCTCTCTCTCTCTCTCTCTCTCTCTCTCTCTCTCCGTCTCTCTCTTTGGCTGCTTTTTTTTCTCTTTCACTTCACTTCACGAGATGTTCTGCCCGAAGGAGCCTAGGACGTTTCCAGGCGGCGAGTAGTTGCACGAGTAGAAGATCCCTCCTAGGTCGGGGCAGTTGGTCTGTTTTTTTTTTTTTTTTGAGGAAGAGAGAAATAGTGTGAGTTTTTTCCACTTTTTTTTCCCGCCTCTTTTCAGACCATTCGGAGAAAAAAAACTTCTCTCACCTTCGCGCATCCGAGGTGAGTCGTGCCCTTCCAGATCAGCTGCGTGCAGTGGCCCGTCGCGGACGAGTACGAAGGGTTGGAGAAGTCGACCTGCGCGCACTCGGCAGCCCAGGCGTCGAACGCCGCCGTCCACGACGGGTACCCCAGCGCGAGGTTCTCCCCGAAGCCCGAGCCGCCGGAGTGCGCGAAGACGCACCCCGAGGTCCAGTTGGCGGCAAAGGCCTCGAGCCTGGAGGCGGCGTCCCAGTTCAGGGGGTTGGCCGAGTGCTTGGCCCGCAGGTCGTTGTGGAGCCTGAGGAGCAGCTCGCGGTCGGAGGACGAGGGTGGGGCCGTCGTCTGAGGGGGAGGGGGAGGAGGAGGGGGCGGGGGAGGGGGCTGCGTCGTTTGGGGAGGGGTAGGAGGGGGCTGCGTCGTTTGGGGAGGGGGAGGAGGTGGCTGCGTCGTTTGGGGGGGAGGCGGCGGGGTCGTCGTCGGGGGAGGAGGAGAGGTGGAGGGAGGGCTCGTGGTTTGGGGCGGCACCGTCGTCGCCGGCGGCGGCGTCGGGCGCGTCGTCGGCTTTGGCGTCGGCCTCGGCGTCGGCCTCGGCGGCGGAGGAGGGGCCGCTTGGCAGAACTGAGGGTAGTAGATGCAGATGAACCGCCACCACCAGGAGCCCTGCTGCCGCTGCTGCTGCGGCGGCGGCGGAGAAGTGGAGGTAGTCGGGGAAGGGAAGGAGGAGGGCGGCTTCGAGACCGGAACGGTCGACGGAGCGGCAGCGGCGGCGGCGACGTGGGCGAGCTTGCGCGGCGGCGCGTGCGCTGCGGGGGCCTTGGCCGGCGCTTTCGAGGCCCTGCAGCGTTCATGTCGAGTGTTTAGATCGGCAGAGAGAGGTCGGGGCGGGAAACGAGGGGAAGGAAGCGCGACGAGTTCGCTGAAGGAAACGAAAAATCACGCGCAGCTGCCGAAATGTTTCATTTTTCTCGTTTTCTCTTTCTCTCTCTTCCGCATCGCGCCTCCCCCCCCCCCTCGGCGCCCCACCTTACCCCGGCCACTTGTGCTTGCTGCCGATCTGATGCACCTCGTGCGCGGGAGCCGGGGAGGCTGCATTCGCCGAGGGCGGGGTGGCGCCGCGCTGCGGCTCCGTCGTCATTTTCGGCAGTTGAGAGGCTTTCGAGGGAGCTGAAGCAGCTCCGGCGGCAGCTGCTCCTGCTACCGCGGCTGCAGCCGAAGCGAACAGCGCCAGAGGCAGCAGCACGAGGCTCGTGGCCGTGGCGCGGCGAGAAAGGCGCGCCATCTTCCAAAGGCGCTCGGCTGGATTCGGAGCTTTCGAGTTGAGAGGAAAAGTTCGGCGGCGAAGGGGGAGAAAAAGAAAGTATGAAGCTTTTTTTTTTTTCCTTCGCTTCATTTTCTTCTCCCTCCCTTCAAAAAAGAAAAAGGCTCTACTCTTTCTTCTTTCCGCCCCTCTTTTGCTTCCCCGCTCCTTTTTTCATCTCAAGGTGAGAAGAGGCGCCCATTTCGTGCTCGATCGCGTAGAAAAGCAACAACGCGCCGTGCAGGCTCAAGGCAAAGAGAGCCCCGGAGGAGGAAGAAAAACGAAAGAAAAAAAAGCGCCTCTTCGTCTCCCCTCCCCAACACCCTCTCTTTTTCTTCTTCTCCCGCGCTTCCGGTCTCTTCCCTGCCCTGTTCTTTTTCCCGCAGCTCTCACGACAGGCGCTTACATCTCGTCCCTCTTTCATCCCTTGCTCGGTCAAAACGTCAGGAAAAGAGAAAGAGAGAGAAACAAAGCCCGAACTTTCTCCTCCCAAAAATGGCGGTCAACGCTCCGCCTCGCCGCCGCCCTCGCCTCCTCTCCTTCTTCCTCCTCCTCCTCCTCGTGCTCTCGTCCCCCTTTGCGGCGCTCGCCGAGGACGGCGCCGACGGCGCGTCCCCGGCTCCTTCGCCTGCTGCTGCTGCCCCTACTGTTGCTGCCCCTGCCCTCCCCCCGGCCCCGATCCCTCTCCCGCGAGAGGCCCTCGCCGGCCTCTCGGACGCCGCCTCGGCCGCCGGGGCCGCCTCGGAGCCGGCGCTCCCGTCCTCCTCGGGCCCGCCGCCGCCGTTCCCCAAGGACCCCGCGGAGCTCGCTGCCCTCATCGGCGCCGCGGCACGGAGGGCCGCCGCCGTCGGGAGCCAGAGCGCTCTGGCTGCCATCTCCGGCGGCGGCGTGCCCAAAGGGGCCGCGGCCGCGGCGGCGGCGGCGGCGCTGCCCCAGAGGAGGAGGGCGGCGGCGGCGGAAAGCGCCGCCGCCGACGACGACAGCGCCGCCGCGCTGCTGTTCTCTGCCGAGGCACTCCCCGCGCTCCCGTTCCCGGGGCTCTCGGACGCCGCCCCGGGCGTCTTCGCCGTCAACGCGGCCCTGTCCAGCGCGCTGTCCGGCGCTTCGGAGAGGGTGCAGGGGAGCAGGGAGGAGGCCCTGAGGCTCGCCGCGGCCCTCGGGCGCGGCGGGGTCTCGTCAGACGGGAACGCGAAGGGAAAGCCCGCCGGGGCGGAGTCGCTCGTCGAGAGGGCTGCCGCGGCGCCCGCGGCGGCGGCGGCGTCCAAGGTCGCCGCTGCTGCCGAAGCGGTCGCCTCTGCGCCGGCTCCCGCGCTGCCGAGGGAGAAGGCCGCTGCTGCTCCGGCTGCTGCTGCTCCAGGAGTCGCTGCTTGATTTTAAAGAGTTTTTTTTTTTTTTTGCTTTTCGTTCTCGCTCTCTTCCATGAAAAGTCGCAGATTAACCTTCCTCTTTCTAGTCTCTTTCTTCCATTCTCTCTCGTTCCCATTCCAAAGATGAGCTCTCTGATGCAAGCAGCCCGCGCAAACCCTCCCTCTGCTGCTGCTTCTCCTGCTGCTGCTGCTGCTGCTGCTGGGAGCTGCAGTGCGAGGACGCGAGAGAGGTCCCAAAAGGCGAGGTCTCCAGCGACGGGGGCATGCTCGATGCCATCACGACATCGCACATCCTCTCTCGCCCCGGCCTCAAACCCGCCTCTTTTCTCGCGCCGCGGCCCAGAGGCGCCGTCAGGAGTCCGCACCTGGCTCCAAAACACTATCCGGAACAGGATTTCCGACTTTGGGAGGGTACGAGAGGACGGATCGAGAGGGGAGGGAAAGTTGTTCGACCTCCTCTCTTCTCGTCTCCCCCTCCCCCCCCCCCGACTCTCACCTCCGCTCTCTCGCCTCCCCTCTCATCGCGCGTCACCACCGACCCTCAGGAACGCCGCCAGAGCGTCCTCGACGCCTTCTACACGGCCCGATCGGCGGAAGAGCAGGTCTCCCTCCTGTCGGACGGCTTCGCCCTGCGAGAGGACGGGTCCCCGAGGAGCTTCGACAGGGAGCAGTACGGAGAGACCATGGCGGCGGCGTACGCCTCGGTTCCGGACTGGAATTGGACGCACGCGACTGACGCCCTCGTGGACTCGGAAGGGTGAGTCGGAAGGGAAAAGGGAAAAGGGAACGGGAAAAGGGAAAGGGAAAGGGAAAGCGGGGCGGAGTTTTTTTTTGTTCGCTCTCTCCTCGCTTTTTCCCGTGCCGGCGACGAAACCCGATTTCTATCTTCCCTTTTCTCCCTTGTTCTCACCGTAAAAAGCCTTTTATCGATCAACCCTCTCCCCCGCCCCTCTCTCTCCCGTTCTTGCGCTCCCCGCTCTCTCTCTCTCTCTCTCTCTCTCCCTTTCTTTCGCTCCCCGCTCTCTCTCTCTCTCTCTCTCCCTTTCTTTCGCTCCCCGCTCTCTCTCTCTCTCTCTCTCTCTCTCTCTCTCTCTCTCTCTCTCTCTCTCTCTCTCTCCTTAGATACGCCATCGTCACCCTGCAGGCCACGGGACACTTCACGGGAAAGCCCTACAGCGCCCCGGCGCACCCAGACTGGCCCTCGCTGCAGCCCTCGGGGAAGCGCTTCGCCCTGAAGCCGGAAACGGTCAAGGTTAAGATCGACAAGAAAGACGGAAAAATCGAGGAGATCGCGGTGCTGCCCGTGCGAGGCGGAGGGCCGAGGGGCCTCTACGAAGCCCTCGGGGGCAAGATGCCTTCGTCCAAGTAGAGAAAACAGAAAAGGGGACAAAAAAGAGATTCAGAGAGACTTGTAGTTTGTAGCTTTTGAAAAAAAACAAAAAAAACGGCAGATTTTGTTGTTGTTGCTTTACTCCTCTCGAAAGCAGAAACCAGTGAAAGCAGCCCGCTTCTTTTCTTCCTCGCTTCTCTCTCTCTTCTCTCCAACCCCTACGGCCTCTCGGCCCTGGGGGCGGCCCACTCGACCCGCAGGATCAGGCTGTCGTAGCCGTAGCCGTCGAGCTTGTCGATCGCGCGCTGGCCGTCGGCGCGGTAGACGAAGTTGACGAAGCCGAAGCCGCGCGACTCGCCCGTCTCACGGTCGACTGCTATGTAGACGCGCGAGACCTGGCCGAAGGGGGAGAAGAGATCCTGTTTTGTTGCGTGCGAGTTTTGTTTGTTTTTGTTTTGGGGGGGAGGGAGGGGGGGGAGGAAAGAGAGAAGAAAGTGAGTTTTCAGTTTCCTTTTTTTTTTCGACCCGGAAGAAACAACTCGACAAAAAAAAAGGTGAGAAACTCGAGAACTCTTCTCCTCTTCTTCTCTCACCCTCAGGTCGTCCTCCCTCGTGTCCTCCGACAGGTTGGTCACCCGCACACTGTTGTCGTCCCCGCGGCGGTGCATCGAGTCCCCCATCGACATCCCGGCGGCGCCGCGGTTGCGCACCGAGGGCGGGACGTACCCGCCCTTGGCGCCCGCCGCCGGGAGCAGCCCAGCGCCCCCCGCGCCGCCGCCCCCCTCCCCGTCCTCCGTCGGCGGCATCTCGGGCCCCGAGATCAGCCCCCGCGCGGCCGCGAGCTGCCGCTCCATGCGCCTCTTGTACAGCAGGTCCTTCAGGGACCCCACGATCGCGGACTTGTCAGTGCCCTGCAGCACGGACTTCATGTCGCTCGCCTTGCGCTCCTCGGTCGTCTGCCGCGCGGCCCGCGCGCGCTCGAAGGGGATCTCCTCGTTGGCCCGCACGGTGATGGAGTCCGTGGCGGACTCGTTGAGGGCGTCGCCGAACTTGGGCCAGTGCCGGCGCTCCTCGACGACCTGGGCGGTTGGTTGGGTTTTTTTGGTTTCGAGAGAGGAAAGCAAAGTGAGAGCGAGGAGGAGGCCGAGGAGAAGAAGAAGAAGAAAGCGACGACCAGCGAGTGATCGGGCAGAGAAAACTCTTTTGTTGCTGCCTCTCTTCTCACGGAAGCGTCGCTTCTCTTCCGTTTCTTTCACGCGCACGGGATAGAGGGCACCAAGGAGGGGTCTGCAGCCAACTCAGAGAAGAGCAAACCGTGGCAAGAAAAGGTTTGGAAATCGGCTCGAGAGAACACTCTCGATCGTCGGGCCGCCGCCAGCGGAATCAACCCTCATCGCTTCATTCTTCCAGACCTCTTTTCTCCTTCCTTCTCTCCTCTCACCTTGTACAGCTTCTTCTCGACTTTGACGACGCGCACGCGGCTCGTCACGCGCACGATTTCGCCCTTGTCATTGCGCTTGTACTCGACCGTCGTCTTGATGCCGCGCGAGTCGGGGCCCGAGGTGGTCGGCGGCGGCAGGATGACGGCGTCGTCGGCGTCGTCGTCGACGTCGCCCCACCGCTGCGTCGTCGGCGCTCTGGCGCCCGCGACGGCGGCGGCCATGCTGATAGCGAGAGGGCTGAGGCTGGGACTGCTGGACCCCTCGCTGAGAGAGAAAGAGAAAGAGAGAGGGAGAGCGAAGAGACGAGAGATGCGAGCCCTTTTTCTTCTCTCCTTGTTTTTTTTATGAGAGGGGGAGCGGCGCTCGTCCTTCAGAAGTAGTGAAATCGCCGAGGTGCGCCCCCCCCGCCGACGACTTCGCTCTGCTCTTTTTTAGCTTGGAATCGAAAACTCGACAGGGGGAGTGGGATGCCGCGCGCCTCTCTATAACGTCTGCTGTTTATCCGAGGGCTGTCTTCTGTGCCGTTTCTAGCCAGCCGAGCTCGCAGAAATGAAAAAGTCTCAGCGTGGTGGAGCTGAGACGGCTGTGAAGATTGAAGACGGAGAAGCGATGGTCGTCGACACCGATGCCGCTTCAGAGGCTGTTCCCGCTCCCGGCGCAGACGACGAGGCCGCCCTTCTCGCTGCGGCCCTCGGAGGCGACGCCGCTGTCGCCGTAGACGCTACGACGCTGGAGCGCGGGGTCGAGGAAGAGGTAAGAGAGAGAGAGAGAGAGAGAGAGAGAGAGAGAGAGAGAGAGAGAGAGAGAGAGAGAGAGAGAGAGAGAGAGAGAGAGAGAGAAGAATAGGAGACATGGACAGACAATGTGTCAGCAGCGACGAGCGACGACGACGACGACCTCCTCTGAACGAGCTTTTTTTCTCACCCTCCGTTTCCCCACCGCCGCTTACACCGCAGGTCGAGCGGCGCCTCGCCGAGACGACGAAGAAGGCAGCATCGGCGAGGAGCAGGAGGAAGATTCGAACCGAAGACGACGACGACGAAGAGGAAGACGAAGAGGAAAGGGAGGACGACGAGGGATGCGCCGGGACCTCTGCAGCCACCTCGACCTCTGCCGCCGCCGCCGCCGCTGCGGCAGCTCGCCGCCGCCTCGCCGCGCTCTCCGAGGAAGAGGAAGCCGTCAGAGTGGCGCTAGAGCAGCTCGATGGAGGAGACGAGGAGGAGGAGGCAGCCGCCGCCGCTTCCGCCGCCACCGCCGCCCCGGACGAGGACGCATGGTCCTCTGACGACGACGACGGAGCCGCCGCGGCAGCGGAGGCGGGAGGGGGCGAGGAGCCCGCTCCCGCCGCCGCCGCCGCCGCCGCTCATCCGAGCCGCTCCACTTCCGCTTCCGCCGCGACGCTGCAGCGTGCCGTGCTCAGGCAGAGGCTGGAGGGGCTCGCCGCGAGGAGGGAGCTGCTGGAGTCCGCGGCGATGCGAGACGGCGACAACGCAGAGAAGGCGGCGGCGACGACGGCAGCTGCGGAGCCCGCCGACGCTCCTCTCGCGACAGCAGCAGCAGCCTGCGAGCTCGAGCCCGACGATGCCCTCGAGGCCGCCCTGGCCGCCGCCGATGGCGCCGCCGCAAAGGCGAGGAGGGCGACGGCGGCCGCCACCGCGGGGGCAGCAGCAGGAGGAGGAATAGCGGCAGGAGGAGGAAGCGCGTCCGCGCTCGTCGAGACGGACAGGGACCGCCTGATCCGCCTCGGGGTGCTGACGCCCTTCTCCGCCGTCGGCGGCTTCGAGAAGGGGCGGCAGGAGGCAGCGGCGGACCCGCTCGCCCCCGCCGCTCCCGCCCCGGACGCGGCCGCGGCCGCCGCAGCAGCGGCGCAGCGAATGGCCTCGCGCCTCTGCGAGCTCGGGGCCCGAAAGGGCAGGGCCGCCCTCCTCGACCCGTCGCAGCTCCCCAGGAGGGAGCGTGCCGTGTACCGCAGCGACCCGAGGCTGTGGCGGCCCGGGGCCGGGTTCGGAGGCGGCGGCGGCGGCGGGGGGGGGAAGGGGGGAAAGAGGGACGGGCCGAGAGCGGCCAAGCGGCCGCGACGGCCCGAGTTGGGAGAGCTCCTCGGGGGAGGAGGGGGAGGAGGAGAAGCGCCGCAGTCGCAGCCGCAGCCCGCTGCTGCAGCAGTCTTGTCGCCTCGCCGCCCTACTTCGGCGCGGGCCGCCGCGCGCGCCTCGGCGGCCGCGACGGCGGTGGCGGTCGCCGGGCAGCAGCACGAGGCCGCCGCGGCGACGATGCTGTGGAGCGGCGGCGGCGGAGGGACCGCTGTCGCTGCTGCCGTTCCTTCCCCGTCTGTCGCTCTTCCTGCTGCTGCTGCTCCTGTATCTACTTCTCCTTCTTTTCCCCCAGCGCGGCATCGTGGAACGGCGGCGGTGGCAGCGAAAGCGAAAGCCAAGCGCCCTCGGGCGGAAGGGGAAGAAGCCGCCGCCGACGCCGCGGATGACACCAACGGAGAGGAAGGAGAGGAGGAGGAAGAAGAACAAGACAACAGCGACGACGAGGACTTCGCCCCCGCCGACGCCGCGGCCGCGACAGCAGAAGTCGACGACGACGACAGCGACGGCGATGACGAGTCTGTTGAGGAGGAAGAAGAAGAAGATGAAGAAATAGAAGGAGAAGACTCGGAAGAAGAAGACGAGCTCCTCGTAGCCGCCGACGGCGACGCCGACGGAGGGGACGAAGCAACCGCCGACGCCGCCGACGAGGCCGGGGCCTTTGACGACGCCGACGACGCCGCCTTTGCGGCCCGCATCGCCGCGGCCTGCTGGCCGGGGGGCGAACCGCTGCTGGTCCCCCCCCCTTGGGAGCGAAGCGGAGGACGACGAGGAGGAGGAGCACAGGAGGGCAGGGACGACAGCCCCTCCCCCTCCCCCTCCTCGCTCTCTCTGACATTCGCCGGCGACGCCGTCTTCGAGGGCGGGCTCCGCGTGCCCGGGCCCGTCTGGTCCCGCCTCTTCGCCTACCAGCGCACGGGCGTGCAGTGGCTCTGGGAGCTCCACGCGCAGCGCGTGGGGGGCATCGTGGGGGACGAGATGGGGCTGGGGAAGACCGTGCAGGTCGCGGCGCTGCTGGCGGCGCTGCACGCTTCCTCTTCCTCGACGTCTTCTTCTTCAGCTTTCTCCTCTTCTTCGCCTCCGTCCCTGCTGCGCGGTCCCGTGCTCGTCGTCTGCCCGGCCACGGTGATGACGCAGTGGCTCCGCGAGCTGCGGTGCTGGGCGCCGGCGCTGAGGGTCGTGCTGCTGCACTCTTCCGCGGCGGCGAGCAGCTCCAAGGGGAGGGGGCAGAGGGGCGCCGCCGCCGCCGCCGCCGGCGGCGGCGCCTCCCTCCCCGCGGCCCGCCCCTCCCGCCCGGAGCTCCTCTCCAAGTTCTCCCGCGACCGAGGCGCCGTCCTCGTCACCACCTACGAGGGGCTCAGGATCTCGGCCCCGGAGCTCACGCGGGTGCGGTGGGGCTACGCTGTCCTCGACGAGGGGCACAGGATCCGGAACGCCGACGCCGCGACGACGCTCGCGGCCAAGCGCCTCGCGACGCCGCACCGGCTGGTCCTCACCGGCACGCCCATCCAGAACAGGCTGGCCGAGCTGTGGTCGCTGTTCGACTTCGTGTTCCCGGGGAAGCTGGGGACGCTCCCGGTCTTCCAGGAGGAGTTTGCGGCGCCGATCGCTGCGGGCGGGATGGCGGCCTCGACGAGGTTCGGTGTTCTTTTTCGTACTTTTTTTATTTTTTTCTGCTTTTTTTTTTGCAGGTTTGTTTTTCCTCGCTCGCTCGCTCGCTCACTTCCGTTTCCCCCTTTCTCTTTTTCCCCCCCGAATCCGAAAACCTTACTCCAGGGCCCAGGCCCGCATCGCTTTCCGCTGCGCCGTGGTTCTCCGCGACCTGATCAACCCCTACCTCCTCCGGCGGCGCAAGGCCGACGTCGCGGCGGGCCTGCCCCCCAAGACGGAGCACGTGCTGTTCTGCCGCCTGACCCCGGAGCAGCGCGGCGCGTACAGGGCGTACCTGGCCTCTCCGGACGTCGCGGAGATGCTGGCGGCGAGCGGCGGGGGCGGGGGCCAGAGGCGGCGACGGGGCGGCCGGCACGGCGACGACGACGACGAGGGCCGGGGCCGCAACCCGCTCGCCGGCATCGACGTGCTCCGCAAGATCTGCAACCACCCCGACCTCCTCCAGCGCTCCTCCTGGGGCGACAGCCCCGGCTACGGCGACCCCTCCCGGTCGGGGAAGCTGCGCGTCGCGCTGCGGGTGCTCTCCGCCTGGGCCGGCGCGGGGCACAAGGCGCTGGTCTTTTGCCAGACGCAGCAGATGCTCGACATCCTGCAGTCGGCGTGCGAGAAGATTTCGTCTTCTTCGTCCTCCGCCTCCGCCCCTCCCGTCCCCTTCCGCGCCGCGAGGCTCGACGGCGGCACGCCCATCGCCCGCCGCGCCGCCATCGTCGACGCCTTCAACGCCCCCTCGTCGCCGCTGGCGGCCCTGCTGCTGACGACGCGCGTGGGGGGCCTGGGCCTCAACCTGACGGGCGCCGACCGCGTGCTGCTCTTCGACGCCGACTGGAACCCGGCCACGGACGCGCAGGCGCGCGAGCGTGCGTGGCGGCTGGGGCAGACGCGCCCCGTGGCCGTCTACCGGCTGCTGGCGGCGGGGACGATCGAGGAAAAGGTGTACCACCGGCAGCTGCTGAAGCAGTTCGTGGCCGACCGCGTGCTTCGCGACCCGAGGGCGCGGAGGCTGTTCAAGGCGAGCGACCTCGCGGATTTGTTCACGCTCGCCGACGACGACGACGACGGCCAAGGCGGCGGCGGCAACGGCGGCGGCGGAAACGGCTGCGGGGGCGTTCTTTCCGCCGGCGCGAGGGGCACGGCGGAGACTGCGAGGCTGCTGGCGGCGGTGCCTGGGGCGGCGGTGATCCCCGAGGACCTGCGAGAGAGGAGGAACGGAGGGGGCCGGGGGCGAGGTCGAGGCCGTAGCGGGAGCAGCGACAAGATTGAAAGCGACGACGACGACGCGGCAACCGCGACAGCCGCGGCAGAGGCCGGGGCGACGGCGGCGGCCGTGGTGATCCCCGCCGTCGCCGTCGCCGAAGCGGAAGCAGGAGCAGGAGCGGGAGGAGGGGAAGCGCAGCAGCCGGCTGGGGACGCGGGACTGCTCGCGTCCCTCTTTGACGACGACGGCGGCGACGGCGGCGGAAACGACGGCGACAACACGCCACCGACAACAGCAGCAGAAGCAGCTCCTCGCCCTCGCCCCCCTCCTCCTTCCTCTACCTCCTCTTTCCGCAGCAACACCGGCCTCCACCACCGAAACCTCCGGACCCGCCGCAACCAGCTGTCCTCGTCGATCGTCGGCGCCCTCGACCACGGAGCGGTGGAGGACGCGGGCGGCGCCGCCGCCTCGAGGCTCGAGGCCGCGGCGGCCCGGGCGGCGGCGCGCGCCGCGGCCGCGCTCGCGCGGTCCCACAGGGAGGTCAGGGGCGCCGCGGGTCAGGGCGGCGCCGCGGTCAACGTCCCGACCTGGACGGGGAGGTCGGGCGCCGGGGGGGCTCCGTTGCTGCTGCCTCCCGCGCGAGGGAGCGGCCGGCCGCGCTTTGGCGGAGGGGGGGGGAGGGCGGGGAGCTCTTTGGCGTCCGGCGGCGCCCCCGCTGCAGCCGCCGCCGCCCCGCCGCCGCTCGCCTCGGCGGACCTCCTGGCGAGACTCCGGGCGCGCGTCGGAGGAGGGGGCAGCGACCCTTCCGCTCCGGCGCCTCGTGCTGCTGCTGCTGCTGCCCCTCCTCAAACGTCGTCCGCCGTCGATGCCCGCGCCGCGGCGCTTAGCGAGGCCGTCGTCGGCTTCCTCGCCTCGGCGGGCCCCTCGACCTCGGTCGCCGTCGTCTCCGCCGTCGCCGCCGGAGGGGTGCTGTCTCCGCAGGAGGCGCCGCTGTTCCGCGCCGTGCTTCGGGGGGTGGCAAGGCTGAGGACGTCCGAGGACGCCGTGAAGCGGTGGGAGCTGAGGCCAGCGTTTGCGGCGCTGGCGGCGGAGGGAGGCGTCGGGGGGGTGGTCTTGGTGGAGTGAAAAAGGAGTTTCTTTTTTGGGCTTCGTTTTCCAAAAGCTGCCCCCCTTCTTTTTCCTTTCAGCTTCTCTTTTAAGACGCAGGCTCGTCGTGTAATGTACATTAAAAAAACAGCATCAGAATCGAGAAGGTTCTAGCGAGTTCTTCCAGCTTCTTGGAACGGGTGAAAAAGGAAGAAAAAGGAAGAAGAAACGTTGTTGACTCACAAAACTTCTTTCTCGGAATCCTCTCTCTGTCACCTAGCCCTCCTTTCAAGCCCCCTTCCCAGCTCTCTCCCTCTCTCTCCGCGCCCCCAAAATGTTCTTCTCCGCTGAGCCCCGCCACTGCGATCTCGAGCTCCTGGTCCCTTACCTCGCGGCCTTGTCGTCGCCGTCCATGTCGATGTCGGCGACGACCGGCCATCGCTCAAGCGCTGCATCTGCTGCTGCCGCAGCCGCTCCCGCTCGTGCTCGCTGCAGCAGGCCGCAGCAGCCCTTGCCCGCGCAGCCTTCGCATCAAAAGCAACGGGAGAATCTTTTCGAAGGAGGAGCGGCGCCGTCGTCCCCGCAGCGGGCAGCTCCGGCGAGGCCCGCAGAGAAGAAGGTTCCGGCGCCCCCGTCGACTGTGTCGCCTTCGGCAGTCCCGATCGTCCACCACCGCCCCCCCTCCGCCCCCTCCGGCGCCCACCTCTTCAGCGTCGACCTGCCCGGACGCTCCCTCTCGAGCTTTGACATAGACGTCGAAGAGAGAGACGGGACTGGGCGCCTCTTCATCGACGCCGCCGCCGTCGAACGCGGAGGAGACTCACGTAACCTTTCTTCGTTCGTCCCTCGCAAGGCGCTGCACCTCTCGCTCGACCTCCCGCGCGACGCGGACCTCTCACGCGTCTCGGCAGACTACGACGCCGGCGTCCTGCTGCTCAGGGTGCCGCTCGTGACGAAGGAGGAGACGAGGAGGTTTAAAATCGTGATCGGAGGAGGAGGAGGAGTTGGGAAAGGAGGAAAAAGAAAAGTCGATAAGGGGGAGGAAAAGGAGGTCGTGAAAGAGGAGGTCGAGGCTGCTTCTCCCTCTTCTCCCTCTTCTCCCTCTCCTCCTCCTCCGGCCTCCCTGGGCGCGGTCGCTGCGGCCGACCTCTCTCGCGCCTCTCTCGGAGAGAAGAACGGCGACGACGACGAAGACGGTTCTTGGAAAGCCGTCTCTTCCGACAACGACGACGACGACTTTGATAAAAACCAGAAAAACTCTTCTACTCCTTCGACGGAGAGGAGCAACAACAGGAAGGCTCCCTCGGGCGGGGCAGTGCTCGAGGCCATCGACGACGACGCCGAGGCCTGATTTCGATCGAGAAAGAGCGAAATCTTCGAGAGGAGAGAAAAACAAAAAATGCGTCCCCCTGTCTTTTTTCCGAGCTTTTTCTGTTGTTTCCCTCTTCCTAGGTTTTTTCCACGCGCGCCGTTTCTTCCATTTGTAATCGCTGTTTTTTTGTCTACACAAGCGTCCCCTGATTATCGACGAGCCTGCGTCCCCTTCGACGAGCCTGCGTCCCCTTCGACGAGCCTGCGTCGAGACGTCACGGATCTGCTCCCGGAGACTTGCAACGCCAGCTCCCAGAGACCTGCAGCTTGGCGATCTGTTCCGCAAAGTTGCTTTTCCCCTATTTTTATTTTGAACAAGCGATACAAAATATCATCTTTTCATCCCCACCCCTCCCCCCCCAAAAAAAAACTTTTCTTTTGGGCACCATCAAGGCGGGTACGGACCGTCGTAGTAAAGGGGTAAATTCGTCTGCCGCATGTCCAGCGACCCCAGCGCCTGGTAATAATTGACCTTGCCCCTGAAACATCCCACGGAAAACGGGAACTCGCGGTTGAGGTGATAGTGATAGATTTCGGTGACTTTTCCGTCCCAGATCACCGGCCCGACATGGCCGTGACACTGATCGAGCCGCGCGTTAGTGATCATCTTCCCGTCCAAGTCGAGCGGGCCGTAGATGCCAAAGCCGTCGAGGGCATAGCCAAACAGCGGCGAGTGAAGCCCGGCAGCAAACGGAGGAAAAGACCCCAAGGGCCCCCCTCCTCCCCCCTGAGGCGGAAGGCACCTCCACGAGTACGCGTGGAGATGGTACTGGTTGCGGAACGGGTGTCCGAAGCACTGGTCCATGGGCAGCGGGTTGGTCGGGCTGTACCAGTTGTTGTTCGAGTCGGCCGCGGCCTCGACGTGCCACGCCGCGCCGGTCAGCGTCACGCCGACGATCAGCGCGTTGATCTGGTAGTACCCCGTCGGCACGGGCTTCAGCGGAACGGCGCTGGTGAGGTTGTACGGGGCGATGTAGATCTCGTCCGCGGTCCCGTTGGGCTGGTAGGACTGCCCGGTGCTCGGGTCTACGCCCGCGGGCAGCGCGGCGTAGTAAGGGTAGGCCGCGGTCGAGGGTTGCACCGGGAAGACGCCCATCGGCGTCGACGGCAGCCCGTTGCCCCTAAAGTAGCGGAATTCGGCGTCCGTGCTCACCGCGAAGACGCTGCCGGCGGGGCTGATCTGGCTCGCGCTGACCCGGCCCTCAACAAAGGGGATTTTCGAGATCGTCATGATGTTGGTGTTCGTGTCGGTCCAGTTGGTCGCGAGCTGACTGAACGCGGCGGCGATCCCGCCTGCGGCCGCTCTGAACACGGGGGCATAGCACTGCTGGTTCCGGTCGCAGGTGACGGAGTTGGAGCCGTTAACGGACGTGACGAGCGTGGTCGGCGCGCCCGGGTCGAGCTTTCTGAGGAGAGCGTACTTTTTGGCCGCGAAAGCGGCTGCAAACGCCTCGGCGCCCGAGTGCACGTCATCCAGCAGGGCGTGAGCGAGGGTCTTGGTCTCGTTGAGCGACGCCGGGAGTTTCAGGGAGTCGACGGTGGCCGCTGTGGCCTATTGAGGAGGGGAGAGGGGAAGCACATTTTTTTTAAATGCTGCGGCGAAAGGTGGTGAAGGGTGGACTGGGAGCAGGAGGAAGGGAAGAAGAGGAAGAAGAAGAAGAAGAAGAAGAAATTCTGTCGCTTCTACCCGTGTTTACTCAACGGCCCGTCTTCAACTCTTGCACTCCTCACGGCGCGCACGATGCAAGCGGCACGAGAGCGGTGTTTTTTTTGTAAAGTAGGCAGGCCAGCGCGCGAACGAAGAAGAAAGAGAGGGGAGCAGAGAGAAGGGAGGAGGAGCTGGGCGTTGGACGGCCAACGGCTTCGCGCGAAAAAAACTCATCGTGTGAGCCGCCCCTCGTGTCTGTCGCCGCAAGCATTTCGACCCGATTGAGCTTTCTTCCGTGCCCTCCATCCAAAAGTACTTCTCCAAGTGCTTTTCGCCTCAAAGTCCGCGCCCAAATGAGCTTTCATAAATTCTCTCGGCTGCGGGGCCGGGAAAAGACGGAAGAGCCTCTACTGCCGACGCACTTCGTGATGCCCCAGTGCAATGGCGAGTTCGCGTCGAATGCAAAAAAGATGACAAAGAGAGAGAGAAAAAAATATACTCCTCCTCGAAAAAACTCCCGTACCTGGGCCGAGCTCGCCGTGCAGAGCAGCAGAGAGCAGGCGAGCAGCGAAGATGCGGCTGCAAATTTGGAGCGAGCCATTGGAAACGCCGCGACGGGGGGAGTCAGGGCACTTTTTTTCAAATTTTGATAAAAGAGGCTTTTTTTGGTCTCGGTCTAACAGAACTTTTTGGCGAAGGAGGTGGAGCTGTAAGCCGGGACCTTTTTTGTTTTTTTTTGTTTTTCGAGTCTTCTTCGTGGCGTTCGACGTGAGCGGGCCTCCCTCGGTGCTCGTCGAAGGGAACTACGAGGCCCCAGCGGTCTTCAAGCACAAGGGTCTACTTTCTGTTCTGCTGGATTGTCTGCTTCGGAGCCCGATGAGAGAATTTTTACGTTTCTTGAGAGAGAAAGCAAGAGAGAGAGAAGGGAAAGAGAGAGAGAGAGGAAAAAGCTCACCTTTTTTCCCTCTCTTCCAAAAAAACAGCGGCGCCGGCGTCTCCGTCAAGACCTCCACCACCGGCATCATGGGCCCCTACTCCCCGGTGGCCTACGACGTCGGGTGCCGCGGGGACTCCTACTCCCCGGACGGGCCCTGCTACGGCACGCTGCTCGCGCAGCAGGGCCTGGGTGACGAAGGTGGGGACGTGCGGCGCCGACGAGCAGTTTCTGTGGGTCGGGGACCAGTGGCTGTCCGTCGGGAGCAACCCCAAGACCTTTGGGAACAGCAGGTAATGAATGAGAGAGAGAGAGAGAGGGAGAAAGAGAGAGAGAGAGAGAGAGAGAGAGAGAGAGAGAGAGAGAGAGAGAGAGAGAGAGAGAGAGAGAGAGAGAGAGAGAGAGAGAGATAGAGAGAGAGAGAGAGAGAGAGAGAGAGAGGAAAAAGCTCACCTTTTTTCCCTCTCTTCCAAAAAAACAGCGGCGCCGGCGCCTTTGCCAAGACCTCCACCACCGGCATCATGGGCCCCTACTCCCCCGTGGCCTACGACGTCGGGTGCCGCGGGGACTCCTACTCCCCTGACGGGCCCTGCTACGGCACGCTGCTCGCGCAGCAGGGCCTGGGTGACGAAGGTGGGGACGTGCGGCGCCGACGAGCAGTTTCTGTGGGTCGGGGACCAGTGGCTGTCCGTCGGGAGCAACCCCAAG
>Ga0315289_10007074_pt1 | contig 16426 bp, 13 predicted proteins | sample YL17G11_40_MG_FD_203452 | JGI IMG/M metagenome (GOLD analysis project Ga0315289, IMG submission 203452) | Sediment microbial communities from Yellowstone Lake, YNP, Wyoming, USA - YL17G11_40 | ecosystem: Environmental > Aquatic > Freshwater > Lake > Sediment | place: USA: Wyoming | collected... | reverse complement strand
CACGATTCGTAGCTGCGGTGCCGCGGGGCGGCGCGTTGCCGGATTTGGGGTCCTCGGATGGCGAGACGCTGAATCACCTGGCTAAGTTGCGGCCGGACTTGCGGCTGTTCGCGGCTGCCCATCCGATGTTCGCTTTGCTGCCACCCAGCCGGAAAAAATACACTTCGCGGATTCATTGGCTGGGCTGGTCGGCCTGTTTGATCGCCCAACGTGCCCCGTGAAACCAAAGCTGCTTATCGTGGAGTTGTGGGGGTTGGGCGATTTGACGATTGCCACTCCGTTTCTGCGGGCCGCGAGTGAAAGGTACGAGGTCACGTTGCTGGCCAAGCCGTTTGCGCAGGATTTGCAGGTGCGATTCTGGCCGCGGGCAAGGGTCGTCACGTTCGTGGCTCCTTGGACGGCCTTCAAGGGCAAATACCGGCTCGTGCGTTGGCCGTGGCGGGAATTGTATTGCCTGCTCCGCAAGCTCGCCGCCGAGCGGTTTGATTGGGGTCTGTCGGCCCGTTGGGACCCGCGCGATCACATGCTGCTGGCGCTTGCCGGCGTGAAACGGCGCTTGGGTTTCCCGCGGATGCGAAGCCAGGTTTTTCTGACGCACCCGTTCACGAAACCCGACCCCGGCGGACACCGCTACGAATACTGGCGTGCGCTGGGCCGCGCACTCGATTTGACCTTGCCGCCCCGAGAAGCAATTCTGTTTCCGCCGCAGCGGAATCAGGGCGTCGTGCTGATGCACAGTGGCGCCGGGCAACCCGTGCGAGTGTGGCCGCTGGAGCGTTATCGCAACCTTGTCTCGCGCCTTCGCCAGAAAAACTATCGCGTGTTGGTGGCCTGCGACCTCGATCAGCGCCAATGGTGGCTGGAGGCGGGCGAGGCCGAAGTGGCCGCGCCGCACACGGTGGCCGAGTTGTTCGGTTTGCTTGACCAGGCGGGGGCATTCATCGGGAATGATTCCGGCCCCGGTCATCTGGCCGCGTTTTGCGGCGTGCCCACGTTTACATTGTTTGGCCCGCAGTTGCCTGAGTGGTTTTCGCCGTTACATCCCGAGGCCGTGTGTGTCGAAGGCAGAGCGTGTCCGTATAAACCGTGCTCCGATTACTGTCGGTTTCCCGTACCCCACTGCATTGCGGGGTTGGGTGAAGGCGAGGTCTGGGAGAAAGCGGATGAATTCCTGCAAAAAATCACCCGGAAATCAAATTCACTGTATGCGGGTGTTCCCGCTACTTGAACAGCCCGATAAAAAAGCCCATAACGAAGACGCCAATCCCCACCGTCGCCACAAAGAACTGGGTGATGGTGCAAACCAGCATGATTCGACCACTGCGCGATTTCCCCTCCGCGACGTTATATTGGAAAAGTTCCTCTCCCACCTCACAGTAGCGGTAATATGCCGGCAACAATTCGTTGTTGCACACCGCGATCGCCTCTTGGCTTTTGGAATTCTCAGCCAGTTCCATCGTCTTTTCCCTGATCTTAAGGTATTCGTCACGGCGCTGAAGCAACGCTTCGAGTCTGGCCCGATCCTCGGGCGAATTGATCTGTTTTTCGTACTCCCGGAGGTACACGGTGGTCTTGCGGGTAAACTCGTCAATTTCTCCCCGCAGTCGGGTTCTCTGGTCGCCGTTGGCCTCCGTGATAAAGAGAACCGTGCGCGTGAAAGCCTGTCCGAGGTTCGCGTTGGCGGCGGCAGCGGAAGAGAGGCCGGGCAAAGTGTCATTGACGATCCGGCGCGTTTCACTTTTCAAAAGGCTCAGGCTCATGAAGCCCAAGGCGCCGATCAGCAGCAATCCGAGAACCCCGGCCAAAGCGCCCCGGAATGACACCATTTTGTGCAACAGGTCCGTGATTCGTCCCATGCCCGTGTACTCCGGCCTGACGCGAATTGATTTTCCCTGCGAGGTCGCTCCAGCCACTGCCTCTTCATAAACCGGATTCATTTGTTCTCCTTTTCTGTCCCAGTCATACTGCCGCAAGACAGCCTCCCGGGCCTTGCGCCCCTGTTCGGCAATTGCTCCTCGATTCTCGTCGTAGAAGCGAATTGCGGCCGCCAGCCGCGCGACCACTTCTTTGCGGGAGCCGAGCGGAACTTTCACCCCGCAGCCCGCTTGGACTGCAACCCCGGGGCCGCCAAAGTCGAGACAGATGATCGGCAACTCGTTGAACATGGCTTCAATGACAGCGTAGCCGCCGGTGTCGTGCAGGCTGGGGAAAAGGAACAAATCGAAATCCGGATAGACCTTTAAGACTTCATCGCGCGGCAACCGGCCGCGGAAAAAAACGCGGTCCGTCAAACCGAGCCTTTTCGCTTGCCGCTGCGCCGGCGCCGCGTAATTGCCGCTCCCGAAGAGCGTAAAAGTGGCGTTGGTTTGGGACGCCTTCAACGCCTCCAGGGCCAAATCCACGCCTTTCAATGTGATGAGATTGCCAACGAACAGGATTTTCAGCGGCCCCTCGCTCACACGGTGCGGCCTGAAAGGAACTTCTTTGGTCTTCAGACCGATGGTTGGCATAAGCTGCGTCTGGAAGCCCAGCCTGGCAAACGTCTGTCGCATCTCCGGGGTCGAAACCAGAACGAGTGTCGTGGCCCGGGCCCGTTTGGGGAGGACGTAAAATGGTGTGGACTGGAGGAGGTTGTTCGCGTTTCGGGACAACTCGTGCATCAGCGAAGCCGGATGATGCCACGGGAGCAGGGCACGTGGGATTGATTCGATGCCTCCGATAGGACCCCAAACGCATGGCACCCCATGCCCCCAAATCGCTGTGGGGTAGCGAAAGCCAGCGAAGGTGACATGGTGCAACAAATCAAACTGATGCGCCTGAAGCAATTGTGCCACTACCTCCCGGGCTGACCGTTGCCAGAGCAGGTAATAGAGCCGGATCGCCTTCGTCCGCCGTTTCATATCGAGCAAGAAAGTGCCCCGGTCATGATAGACAAAGTTGGGCAACGGCTGTTTTCCGCGAAGCCTTTCCAAGGCCGGCTCGATGACGGGCTGGTTGTTCGCGCGCGTCAGCACCGTGACGTCATGGAATCGCGCCATTTGCAAAGCCCACTGCCAGCCGACCTCGGGCTCCGACCCTTTGCCCGGCTCGCAGGCGTAGGCGGAAATCAGAACTTTGAGTCGTGTGGACATCGCCAATCAAACCGTCGAGGCAGGGTAACGCGCCGGAGCAGCATGGCAAGCCTGCGGTCAGTCTGAGGTGATATGCTTTGAGATTTCAGCACCGGCAGGGCCGCTCCGCGGCTTGCTGGCGGCGGACGGCACCGACACTATCCACGAGTAAGTGACAAGCAAATCGGCGGTCGAGTACCTTTTGAACTGTTTATGAACGCGTATCCGGTCCAGGTCGGCCCGTTTGCCGGAGTTGTTTTCCTCCGCGACAATGTCAAAGCCGCATGCGCGGTGTAACTCACGATAATCGGAAACCCGCATCCGGTTGTGCGGCGCCAGCGGGGTGTCAAGCCACCGCCAGGCGCGCGCAGAGTATCGTAACATGTTGAAAGGGCCGATCCGCGGATCGAAACTGCGGTAATGGTCGCTTAGGTCGATGGAGTGGATCATCACCGCGCCGGGAGAGGAGAGGCGACGCAGTTCTTTCAAGATGTCTGCCAGCACCTCCTTCGGGACATGCTCGCCAACGCTCTCGGAGCATATCAGGTCCGCGGAGCCGGCCGGCAGGCTGGATTGGCGCGCGTCCCGTACGAGCACTTCGATGTTCAAGCGTGCCAGCATGTCGGCCGCGGAGAGTCCGTCTGAGTTCAGAATTTTCCGAACCGTAGCGACTCGCTGCGGTTGCAGCCGCGGCAGCAAACCTGCCAGCGCACCGCGCTCATGATACTCGCTGAAATACCGCAGAATCACACGGACATTTTCGGGGCGCAACAAAGGGGCTATGTCGAGGGTCCAGACTTTTTTCGCGCCGTAAAGGAAGAGAGCCACAGAGATGGTTGGATACCACCCGGTGCCAAGTTCCAAGGCGGTGAAGGCCGCGCGGGGACGCGGGGAGCGCGCGAAGTATTCCTCCAGCATCCGTTGCCCGCGTTTGAGCTTGAATTCGAAGCCGCCGGGGCCGAGTTCCAAAGACTTTGTGACGTGCTTCTGCAGCACATAAATTCCAAGCCTGCGGGTTCGGCAGCCAGGAAATGAGCCGATGAATGGCTGATTTAAGGATCCAGTGTGGCATCGCCCTGCCCTATCTCAGGGCAGCTTAGTGCAGCGTTTCCGTTCCCGCTCAGCAAGAAAATTGATGACATGACGGCAAACCACCCGCGCAACCTCGTCGACGCTGGCTTCGGTCGAAACCAAAACGTAGCGTGGGTCGCTCGCGGCCAGTTGGCACAAAGTGGCGCGTTGGCGCTCCAGTTCCTCGATGGGCAACTCAGATTTGCGTTGATGAAGAAGTTGAGCCGGAGCAGACAAGACAAAAGTGCGGTCGGCTTTAGGAAGAAAACGGCGCAGAATTCGCACTAGGACAGATGTTCCCCTTAACCGGTATCGTCTTTGATCCACCAGCAAATCATCAAAGCTCCGATCAAAGATGACCAGCATGCTACAAATTCTGCCATGCTGCACCACCGACAACCAGCCGGCCCAATGCTCGGCAAAATAATAAAAGACTTTAAGCCAACTTGCCAGAATGTTTCTGGGCGCGCGCCCGTGCGGATCAGCGACAATGCCTTGTTTTGGCTCCTGGAAAACTCTTGGACCGAAATGCAGAACTTTCTGATAACGAAAACAGGGCGCGAGCAGCGCCCGCAAGCGGGCCACGAGGGTGGATTTTCCCGCGTCATCCGAGCCGAGAATTGCGAGGCAAAATCCCGTCGGCTTTAAGACACGTTTGACAATCCTGCCGCCTTCCCGAAGCATTAGCACTGGACCGAACCAGTTTCGCGCAAGCATCACCGCGCGAAGTCGGCTCCATTCCTCAGCCGGGCGTTCAAACCACTCCGCCAAATTTCGGCCGGTATCGCCAAACAAGTCATTGAAATATTTTTGCGCCGTCGGCGGCTCTTTCAACCACAGCTCTTTCAGGCGTGGAAGATATTGGGCGGGCGATTTGTTTTTCGCGTCATAAAGTTTTGCCAGAACATAAATAAATTCCGAGGCTGGCGCCGGGATGTAAAAACCACGGTGCGGGATTCGTTTGGCAAGCAAAACCGATTCTGGCACAAGAAAACGGCAGGCCCTGGCATAACTGGAACACGCATCGAGCTTTAAGTTCTCGGTCGGGTTCTGCGAATTTACGAGAACCCCAAAAAAGGCGAACACGCCATGTTGGATAGTTTGGACCAAGGCCCATCCATGCCGGCGGGCCAGTTCAATCTGGATCTTCCGCAGTTTAGGCAGGTCCACATGAGGAACTGCGTAATCAATGTCGCCAGGAATTCTTTCCGGCATTTCCTGATACGAATGGAGAATGACATAGGGAACGCCCCGCTGCTCAAGCTCATGGAAGAAAGCTTCAAAAAAAGATGCGGCGTCGCTGGCCATGCTTTTGGGCGGGCGATTGCTTCCGGTTAGTCGCGGACACAGGGTGCGGGTCAATCTCAAAACTTGAAATCGGTCTCTTTTCCTCAAGCGGCGACAACTCAAACAGACCGGTACATCGTGCACGCCCGGCACACCCGTGGAAGCTCTCCCCGGCCAAATCTGCGGCGAAGGTCCCGAATGGCTGCTCCCTGCCATATCTCCTTCAGGGTCTGCTGCTGAATGTCGCCCACAAACAAGCCGTCTTCTTCCTGATGCTCGAGTCCCGTAAAGCGGCACGAACAGGCCCTCACTCTTCCATCGTACATCACTTGAAGAGAAAAGGTCCATTGGCAGGGCCGGTACTTCTGCCGAGGCGCTTGAGCGATCCGCATCCCGTCAGGAAGATCGCTCTGTTTGATCTGACCGCCCCAAGTGTCGAAACTTCCCACTTGGGCATACAACGCCTTCACCTCCTTCGGCCGCAAATGCGGCAAAATCATCCGCTGAAAATCCGGTTGTTTTACTATCCTCTTGAGGCTGATGTGCGCGCGAAACAGAATCTTCACCTTCGTCGCCGAATTCCGTTGATTCCGCAGCACCAGCAGCCGCTGCACCCCCTCGCATAGGTCGTCGTACTTGCCGTGCGTCCGAAAAATCCGCTCATGGCTTTCCCGATCGAAAGGGGACGTCGAAACCACGATGCAATCGACTCCCGTGGCGAGGAGGGATTCAAGATCGATTCGGTTCAACAGAATTCCATTCGTAAAAAAAGTGACACGAAACCCCATTTCCTTCGCTCGACGCGCGCGCCCGATGATATTCGGGTCAACCAGCGGCTCGCCAACCAGTGGCGTAAAATCCACCTCTTTTCTTCTGACTTCCCCCTCCCCCATGTTATGGTAATCGCGGAGCGCCTTCTCAAAGATCTCGTCTTTCATTACGCCCTTTCCGGGCCGGAACCTGGATTGGTACTGATAGGCGCAGAAGACGCAGTTGGCGTTGCAGATATTTGTGGTCTCAATGAAAAGCGTCTTCGGAGTCTGCTGCTCGAAACCGGTCCAATCGCGAGGGGTCCTTAGCAACGTTCGGCAATCTTCGACGATACGTTTTGCGTAAGGGCGGATAAAGGAGTCCGAGGCGAGCCGCGTTCGGAAAAAATCAACAATAAATGCGTGTCTAGCCATAAATAATAAACGCATGGTCGGCCATGAACAACAGCGTACGTTCAATCCACTCTCGCGTCAAGAATGGGTATGATCTGAAGCGACACTCAGTTTGACGGCAGCGCAATAATCGGCTTTCCAAGCCGCGTGCCGGCTGCCAGAATCCGCCCGTGCCAAATTGGCGGATCAAATCCGCGATCCATCGCGCAATTTCGGGGCTGCCGAAGCCGCACTTGTGGAACGAGGTGTTTCAAAGGCTCGTCACCAAGTCGCTGGAACTCCCGCCGCAAGAGTTCACGCGTAAAGTAGGACAGTCCCAAACGCACGTGGGTCACTTGTTGGACTTGCGCTCGGCGTGCGCCGGGGGATTCACTGTTTTCGAGGTCGGCACAGGCTGGTATCCGGTCATGCCGGTGGGGTTTTATCTGTGCGGCGCGGCGGAGGTGTGGACGTTTGACATCGAACCGTTTCTGCGCCGTGCGCGCTTGAAGCAGATGCTGCGCTACTTTTCTGAGTTCCATGAGCGGGGTGAGCTGCAAAAGCTCCTGCCTTTGGCGCGCCCCGAGCGCGTTGAAAGGTTACGAGAAGCACTCGCTTACGTGGACGGCGAATCACCTTATCAGGTTTTGGAGCGTCTGCACATCCACGCCAGGACAGGCGATGCGCAACAGACCGGTCTGCCTCCCAATTCAATTGATTTGTTCACCTCCACCAGCGTGTTGGAATACATCCCGCGCCCCGTGCTCAAGGATATTCTGGCTGAATTCCACCGCGTGGCGTCGGCCAACCCGGTGATGAGTCATTTCATCAACTTGTTGGACGAGTATTGCCACTTCGACCGGTCAATCACGCCGTTCAACTTCCTGAAGTATTCCGACCGGCAGTGGAAGTATTTGGACAGTCCGTTGATCCGGAAAAACCGGCTGCGCATTTGCGACTACCGCGAGTTGTTTCGCCAAGCCGGTTATACCATCGTCAAAGAGAACAACACCCACGGCAATCCAGAGGATTTGAAGAAAATCCAGCTCGCGCCGGAGTTTCAAAACTACACGAGGGAAGATCTACTCGTGCTGACTTCGTGGCTGGTGGCAAAGCCGGCTTGAAGTTTCTCCCGCGAGTGGCGTTGGGTGAGATTGTGCGAGATTCGACCGTACCATGTTAGGCGGATGGCCAGCCCGGGTTTTCCTGTCCCCCGCGCAGCGCAAGCTGTTCGAGCGCGGGGTGCCCGTGTTCATTTATCACAAAGTCGCTCTGCCTCCCACAGCGACGCGGGACCCGTTCCTTTATGTGTCCCCCGACAAGTTCGACAAACAACTGGCCTCGCTCAGACAGGCGGGCTGCTCAACCACGAAGCTGGACCAGGTGCTGAAGGTGGAGTCAAACAATGCCAGGCAAATCGTGCTGAGTTTTGATGACGGTTGCCGCAACGTTTTCGAGAATGCGCTGGAGATCTTGGCCCGCCACCGTTGTTCGGCGATTCAGTTCCTGGTTTCCGATTACATTGGGAAACAGAATGAGTGGGATGTCGGCAAAGGAGACGTTCCGGAAAAGCTCATGGACGAGAGTCAAGTCAGGGAGTGGCTGGCGGCCGGCCACGAAATCGGCTCGCATTCCGCCACGCACCGGAACCTGAAGCGGCTGAGTGTGCGTGAAGCGCGCGAAGAAACTATTTCGAGCAAGAAGCGGCTGGAAGACACGTTCGGCGTCCTGGTGCGACACTTCAGTTATCCGTTCGGCCGGGTGACTGAAGCGATCCGCGATCTGGTGGCGGAGGCGGGCTACGAAACCGCTTGCACGGTCGAATTCGGCGTCAACAATTCCGCGACACCGCGCTTGGAGTTGCGCCGCATCATTCCTCTCTCCAGCGCAGACCTGCTGCGCAAGGTTTGGCATCGCCTGCGCGGGAAGATCGTTGGCCACACGTGAGCCGGGCTAGTTCATCTTCCAATGAGATGAGAGCGCATCCAAGAGTTGTTTCGCCGACTCCAGCCCCTCACTCGGTCGGATGACTTCGATGTTGTAAAGGAGGTAACCCAACACCAAGGGGCGCTCGATGCCGCACACCCCGGCTTGTTGTGCGTAGGCTTGAAACGGTTCGGAGGCCAACAGGAATTCAACGTCCGTGATCAAGTCGTTCACCGTGAGCCGGCGCACCAGGAGGTCGCGTTGGATGACGTAGTGAAACCAATCCCATGCCGGCATGCCTGACAACTCTCCTCGTTCCCAATCCAGCACGGTCCAACTGCCGTCCTCCGGGGAAACCTTGATGTTCCAAGGGACGAAATCGCCGTGGTACAGCACGGGGTGGACCGCGCAGTGGGTCAATCGTTCTGTCAATTTCACAAAATCCGGCGAAGCTCCGCACGCCTTGGTCAGGCGCTTCCAAGCTGGCACTTCACCCAGGCCCACAGTGCGGCTGCCGTCCACCCAATGCGCCAGGACCGCTGCGATGCGGTGTGGGTCGTGTGTTCGCGGGGAATCGCCGGCGACGTATTCTTGGGCCAGCGCCGCGACGCGTGCGGACGTGAACGTGGCGAGCGTGCGTGGAATTCCCGGCAGTCCCGCGGGCAGCTTCGACAAGATGCTGGTCTCGGCTTGAATAAGTTGCTTGGCGGCGGGAAGCGCGCCCGCCTTGACCACTGCGGCGGGCGTTGACTTGCCATTGTCGAGAAGGAACACGCAGCGCGGGCCGGGTCCCGCCGGATTGCCCGCGAGCACCGCCGGCGTTGGCAGCGCGGTCGAGGGAAGCCCGGCCAAACCGGCCATGAACTTCAGGAATTCGTCTTCCGCCGATGCGGACCATTGGTCGCGCTCCCGCACCACCGGCAAACGCAGGCGCAGCGCCGCGCCGAGCGCGAACCGGGCGGCGCGCGCCACCCGCGTCTGGGCGGGGTAGAGCGTGATCGCGTGGCGGGCGAAGCGGGCATCCTCCGGCAGAAACAGAAAGGCGTGTCCCCGCCTTCGCAACACCCGCCACGCGAACCGAACGGACGTTCCGGCGGCGCCGGCGGCCTGGAACAGCCCCCGCCACTGGATTTGAGTCTCGGCTGACATCGCTTACGAAATGGAATACTCAGGTCGCACGCGTTTGGTCGAATCCGCTTTCTCGGGCGCGCTGCGGCCCAGCGAACGCTGCCGGCGTCATTTCCGCACTTCGAGGTAGAGGGAGTTCTTGATGTAGGCTCCGCCGTCCGCGCCCCGGTCCAAGCCGTAGTCGTTCCAGTTCGGGATTGAACTGGTGTCGAACTGGCAAATCTGGGGATCCCGGAATCCGAGTCGGCTCAGCAGTGCGACGAGACTGATGCGGTCGTACATCCACTGATGCGTTTCGCCGCGCCCGCGGGCGTCGCCCAAGATCAGGTTTTCCAGGCGTTTGCGCAGCGGGGGCAGGTCGCGGGTGCCATAGGCGGCCCGGCGGACGCTTTGCTCGATGATCGCGCCGATGTAACGCTCGTGCGTGCCGGCGAGAGCAGGATCGGCCTGGGCGGTCGAAACCTGCGCCAGGTAGTCCCGGCAGAGTTTTTCGAAGTCCGGGACCACGATCCGCTGGACGCCGCCAAGCCGGAGCACCCGCTTGATTTCGAGAAGAAACGGCTCCGCGCCGTCGCGGTCAATGTGTTCCAAGATGTGGGAATGATAGACCGCGTCCACTGATTCATCCGGGAACGGCAGCCCCCGGCGCAAGTCATGGACCAAGATGTTCTGACCTATCGCTTCGAACCGCCGGAGCCGAACGCCTTTGAGGACACGCCGGGCCAGCGCCCGGAGCACCGGGTTGCGTTTCAACCACAGGTAAGGGGACCAGTCGATGTTGACGATTTCGGGGCGTGCGCTGGTGCGGGCGCCGCAGCCTAAGTTCAGCAGCTTCATCGTGCAGTCCAAATGCCAAGCGGGTTCGGCTCGGGTCTCAGATCGGCGCGACGCAGTGTGAAGGACGAAGCCGGGTGAGGCAATGGGATTTTCAGCCGCGCCGTCTGCCGGACCTGCTCGGCAGGGGCTGTGAGGCTTCGCGCCCGCCTGATGTGCGGCACGGCGGATCCTGCGAGTGACAGTGCCGTCTCCGGCGCGCCCTCACCACCATTTGATTCAGAATGGCTTTCACCGCGTCCGCAGCCACTTTGTCTGGTGGTTGCGCCGCGTCAATCACCACGCCGTTTGGCAGGCGGGCGGCCAGTTGCCGGTAAGCCTCCCGTTGCCGGAGCGTCTCCTGCAAGCTCACCTCTTGTTTCCGCGCGCGCAGAGTTTCAGCCGGCGCGTCCAACAACAGAATCAAGTCTGGTTTCCTCACGAAACCGTATCCGCACTGAACGACAAACTCCGGCAACTGCAATCGGAAACGGGTCCGATCCACAAAAAAGTCATAGTAATACCGCTCGATCAGCACCAAACCGCCTCGGAACAGGGCAGGGCGAATCCGCAGCAGCGAGCCGAGACAAAATTCAAACCAATGAAACCCGAAAAAGACCATGGAAAGCGCGCGACTCCGCGGCGGCCTGCCGTGTGGGTCTGTCACGATGCTCTGTGTCTGCCGTGCGTCGCGTGGGAAGACCTGGGGTTTCCAGTGGTAGTGTGTGCTCTTGGTTGGGTCGAAGGTGTTGCCCAGCCCATCTGAAACGGCACGCGCGATGGTGGACTTGCCACAACCATCCGGACCAAGAAGCACGACCATCAATCCCGGCGGCCGGAAGAAGCGTTTGGCCCAGCGAAATACATCTTTCGCCAATGTGGACAGCGATTGCCAAGGCCGCAGCGTAAATTGGCGGAGGAGGAGGATCGTTCGGAGCTTTCCGATTTGGCTTTCGATGGCGGACCATTCCTCTTTGATCGCACGCTCCACAAGTTGCCGCGCGCTGCCTGAGCCGTAGGACGCAGCCAAAAGGTCGCGCGCGACTCCGGGGTGCGCGCGCAAGGCGGTTGCGACGCTGGGTTTGTATTTGTCCTTGATCCGTCCGGAATAAATGAATGAGGCCAGCAAATTGGTGCCGGCTTCGTGCGCCGGATGCGGAATCCAGAACGGCCCGCGCTCGACTTTCCGGGCGAGAAAATCCCGGCAGGACAAGTATTCAATGCTGTGCCACCGCAAGTCCACGAACAGATCGAAGTGAATCTGGCGGCCCGACTCGATATCGGCAAGGTAAAGGGAGCGCGTTGCAAACTCGGCGCGGTTGTGCAGGCGGTATCCGGCTTCCCGGGCCGCCGAGACGAGGGTTTGTTCCGCAAGTTCCACTTGTTCGCGGGCGACCAGGACGTCGATGCCGTTCGTGGTCGCGTGCGGCAGCAGTTCGTAATTGCGCAGGACGAGAAAATCCACCCGCGCCTGTTTCCAGGCCAGGAACACCGTGGTTACCAGCCGGGTGAACCCTGCACACGGCGGCTCGAGGTTGCTAGGGACTGTGCTGGTCACGAGACGATTCTCCGGGAAAAAACGCAGATCAGGACTTGCTTGACTGGGCAAGCCTGTTTCAGCAAAACCAGCGAGGGCGGAACCGGGAAGGATTTGAAATTCGCGTTTTTCAAGAGCCGTTGTTTTGCCCGGTCACAAACTACTGAAGCCCCGGCACTGCGAACAAGCCGAATTGGGCGTGCCTTGGCCCGCCTTGCTCGATCGCTGGCACGTCGGCGTTGAATCCGAGGAGCCCCGCGACGGATCGTCAATGGCGATTCCACCAGAGGCCGGTTGGTTTCTGGACGTGGAAATCCACGCGACGGTCGGGGCTGGCTCGGGTGTAAATCGAGTAGGTAAATGGATTTTCCCAGAAAACTCCGCTGCAAAGTTGCCGCAGGCGGTGCAGTTGGAGCAACGGCCACCACATAGACCGGATCAAAGCTGGTGTCATTGCGTACTTGACCTGCTTTTCGCGTTGGGCATTCGGCTTCAGATTCATGTTTTCTCCAGTGTCCGCGAACGCTGACGTGTAGCGGCGCATCACACTGAATCTTAGCCCGCGATTTACCGCCTCAAGCATCCAGAAGAAATCACCCACATCCCGCCAACTTGTGTCAAAGTAGATGCCGTGCTGGTCCAGAACCCGCCGGTGGAGGAAAATCGAACTTGTCATTGTGGGGTTACGGATCCAGATGGCATGGCGCCAGGGCACGAGTGATTTGCGGCAACAGATGCACCGCCCCTCGGCGTCCACCACAACGGTGTCCGCCAACAAAATGTCGGTTTCGGGGTGCTCTTTGAAGTGGTCCGCCACGGCCTGTAGTCCGCCGGGAAGATATTGCTCATCACAGTTGAGATAGGCTAGCACTTCGCCACGAGCCCGACGCCAGCCGCGGTTCACCGCGTCATACATGCCCTGATCCTTTTCCACAAAGGCCTGGACCCGCTGGTCGTGCACGAGCCAATCGAGGGTGCCATCATCCGATTGGGCATCCTGAACGATGTGCTCGACATCCACGCCTTGCTGATCTGCAACCGAGGCTACGCAGAGCTTCAGCCATTCTGAGTTTCGGAAACTGGGTGTTACTATTGTGAGTTTCATGTGATTCGTCAGGCATGGCGGCTCCTCGCCTCACACCGTCGTCCGGAAACGCTGCGCGATGGGGATGCGCCGGCCCATGCCGAAGGCGCGCGGTGACACCTTCAAGCCGGGCGCGGCCTGGCGGCGTTTGTATTCGCTGAAGGTCACTTTGTTGATCACGTCGTTGACCACCGCAACGTCGAAGCCCAGCCGGACGATTTCCTCCTTGCTCAGGTTGCGCACGACATAGGGCTCCAAGATTCCGTCGAGCACGTCGTAGGGCGGCAAGGAGTCCTGATCTTTCTGGTTGGGCCGGAGTTCGGCGCTTGGAGCTTTCGCGATCGAGGCTTCGGGAATGATGACTTTGTCCCGGTTCACCCAGCGGGCAATCCGGTAAATGTCCGTCTTGAACACGTCGGCAATCACCGCCAGCGCGCCGCACATGTCGCCGTAAAGCGTGCAATAACCGACGGCCATCTCCGACTTGTTGCCCGTCGTCAGCACGAGCGGGCCGAATTTGTTCGAGATGGCCATGAGCGTCACTGCGCGCAGCCGCGACTGGACGTTTTCTTCGGCTTCGTTGGGCTTGGTACCGGCGAAGACTTTGGCCAGTTGTTTCTCGACGGCCTGAAACACCGATTCGATGGGCAGCACTTCGTAACGGATGCCAAGATTTCTGGCGAGCAGTTCAGCGTCGGTCAGGCTGCCCGAACTGGAGTAGCGCGCCGGCATTGAGACGCCCATGACCTTGTCTGCACCCAGCGCGTCCACGCCCAGCACGGCGGTCAGTGCCGAGTCAATCCCGCCCGATAGCCCGACGACCACCGACTTGAACCCGCACTTGTGCACGTAGTCGCGGATGCCCAGCGAAAGCGCGGTGAACAGTTGCCGCTCCGGCGCAGGCCACTCGATTTTCAGGGCTGGCGCGTCGCCATCCACATCGGCGACGAACACATCTTCGGCGAACGCTTTGCCCAGCGCGATCGGTTCGCCTTTTCGGTTCAAGGCGACGCTATGGCCGTCGAGGATGAGTTCATCGTTGGCACCGACGAGGTTGACCTGCGCCAACGGCACGCGCTCGTCGCGGGCCACGCGCTGGAGCATGGCCAGCCGGGTCTTCTCCTTGCCTGCGTGCCACGGCGAGGCGGAGATGTTGAGAATCAAATCCGTGCCTTGCGCGATGAGTTCCTTTACCGGGTCGTGGCGATACAGCCGCTCGGGCCAGAAGTCCTCGTCGTTCCAGATGTCCTCGCAAATCGTGATGCCGAGTTTGCGGCCATTGAACGGGAACGGCGCCACCGACTCGGCCGGCTCGAAGTAGCGGTCTTCGTCGAAAACGTCGTAGGTCGGCAGCAGCGACTTGTGCTGTCGCCAGATAATGTTCCCGTTTTGCAGGACGGCGGCGGAGTTGTGCAGCGGTCGGCCAGGGCGAGCCGTGTTCCTGTCCACATAGCCGACGCACAGTGGGACACCCCGAATTCGTTTGGCGGTATTGGCGAGCGTGGTCAGGTTGGCTTCAATGAAATCCGCGCGCAGCAACAGGTCGCGGGGCGGATAGCCGCAGAGGAACATTTCGGGCGCGATGACAAACTGCGCGCCCTGCTGGCAGGCCGTTGCGTAAGCAGCGACCAGCTTGTTCCCGTTGGCTTGGTAGCCGCCAATCGTCGAATTGAGTTGCAAGAGGCCGACTTTCATTAACTCAACAGTAGTGACGCGGAGTCAATTCGCAACGATTTTGCGCGCATGGCAGGCGCGGAAAGCGGTTTTTCCCTTCATGCGACGCTCTGGAATGCCCGGGCCAGGCCCGTCAGATATTGCTGGACGGTGAAATGTTCCAGAAAGCGATTGCGCAACAACTCAGCCGAAGATTGGGAGAGCGCTGCAAGAAGGGCATCGGCGATTTGGTCCGGAGACCGGGGCGATACCAACCCTGCGTAACCAGGGGGCAGGATGCCGGGGATGGATCGGCAGTGGCTGGCCACCACGGGCATGCCAAACGCCATGGCCTCAACGATCACCAGGCCGAAACTTTCGGCGGTGAAAGTTGGGAAGCAGAAACAGTCACTCTCGGCAAATATCTTGTACTTCGTCGCGCCATTGACAAAACCAACATACCTGACCCACGAAGATTCTTGCGCACCTGTCGGCGCACAAGCGCGTATCGTCGGTCGCGGAGCTACAGTTCCTTCCGGCGGCGCCTCGCCACATGCGATACGTTCGTGAAACTCGGCTTGCTCGCGGGGGCTGAAGAAGGCGCCGGCGACGGTCAGATGGAGCCGGATGGGCGAGCGCGCACTACTCAGTCTTTGATTCGCCAAAGCCACGCCGTCCAGTGTGTCGAACAACCCCTTGTCCCGCGTGCAATGGGCCAAAAAAAGCACTTTGAAAACCTCCGGGTCGCCGCCGGTATTGTTGAGGTCGGCGGATGTCAGGTTTTGGCCCGCCAGCAATTTCTTGCGTGCGGCGGTTCGGGCCAGCCGTCGGGGCAACACATCCGTTTGAAAATCCGGGCAGGGGTCGGGGATGCCATTGGGGACAACCTCGATTTGGCGCGGCCAGAGTTTTTCAGCGTCGGGCGCGTTGCATTTGGACAGAACAATGCTGAGATCAACTCCCTTCATCAGGCGGTACGTGATGGCGCGTGTCCGTTTGAGGGCGACGGTTTCCAGCCACTTTGCCAACCCTGCCGCGTGCCAGTGCAGCACTACCTTTCTGAAGAATGGGCGGCAAATACTCATGACCAGCCAATCGCGGATCAGCGATGTCCGCTTGCCGGGCGACGGGATGTAATACAGCGTGGTCACGCTGTAGCGGAAGCGGCACCAGATGGCTCGCAAGCAGTAACCGAGAAGCAGGAACACCTTCCCCATGCGAAATTCCCCAATGTCCTCATAATCGCGGGAAAGGCGTGCATTGACGTGATAGCACTCGATCCCGAATCTGGTCGCCGAGTTGGCCGTCGCAACAGGGGTGAGGAGCGCGCGCCGGTCCCCGCCGAAGCCCTCAAGCATCAGTTTCACCATGTAGCTTTGACCATGATGCGGAGGAGGCGTATGGGCGAAAACGAGCAACTTCATCGGTTACAGCTTGATCTGGGCTGGTGTCCAGATCGGCTCCACCTTACCCGTTCCGACCTGGTGTTGGCAAGATGAAAATATCAGGCGCAAGGGTGGCGAGATGTGCTGTCCGTTTTTTATGTTTATAGGGGTGTCTCCATCACTCAACTAGCCCCTACCGGTTGTGGGCGGACGATGCGGGCATAAGGAACTGGATCGATTTGGACGGCCTGCTGGGCCAAGCGATAGAATAGTTTGCCCCGATGCCGGGA
>Ga0315289_10007073_pt1 | contig 16429 bp, 14 predicted proteins | sample YL17G11_40_MG_FD_203452 | JGI IMG/M metagenome (GOLD analysis project Ga0315289, IMG submission 203452) | Sediment microbial communities from Yellowstone Lake, YNP, Wyoming, USA - YL17G11_40 | ecosystem: Environmental > Aquatic > Freshwater > Lake > Sediment | place: USA: Wyoming | collected... | reverse complement strand
AGCGAGGGTTCGGAGGCACAGTAGGAATACAGTTTTCTCAAGAGATAGGTGAATACGCCAAGCAGATCCTGCCAGAAGGACACGTGGTGAGAGAAGGGTTCGTCAAGAAGGAGTACATAGAGAACGTGCTGAGACATAAGACATCAATGGATCTGATCAAGCATTACATAGTAGTTTGGGATCTGTTGGCCTTTGAACTATGGTACAGAATGTACATGCTAGATCAGTCGCCGGAACCGAAACTTGATGTAAACTCGCTTTGAGGCGTCTATGAAGCGTTAGCTTCTAACCATGAGAAGGTTCTCTTCAAACCGTCTTCAAGAGACGTAGACGGCTTCTTGCCGAACAGTTTCACAAGTCTTCTCGTATCAGCTTCGAAGTTGCCTATCTCTCCAGGTCTGCTCGGCTTGTATGCGATTCTAGGCTCCACTCCAAGCGTCTTGGATGCCAGCTTTATCAGTTCGATTATCGAGGTGCCTTGCCCAGTTCCCATGTTGACGACTAGGTTCTTCACATCTTGTTTGATGGCTGCGTGGTAGAAGTCTGCCACGTCTCCCACATATGTGAAATCTCGTGTGTTGGATCCGTCTCCAAACACTTGGAACTCCTGATTCTGCCTAAGTCTTTGATAGAAGTTCGGAATCAACGCTCCGCTCTTGGTGCTCTGCCAAGGGCCATATATGTTGAAGAATCTGAAGATCAGATAATTCAGACCGAAGGTTTCGTTGTAAACCCTGATGTAGTCCTCGCAGGCCTTCTTCGCCACTGCGTATGCCGTCTTGGGATAACAGGGATGCTCCTCATCAACCGGATTGTACTTCACATTTCCTACGACCGAGGAAGCTGAGGAGTAAATGACTTTGCTCACTTTCCACTTTCTTGCGGCGTCGAGTATGTTCAGGGTCCCCTCGATGTTCACCTTCATGTTCCCCACAGCGTCCTCCAGAGAGGAGACAAGTGGGGAGGCAGCAAGATCTACGACGATATCGCTGTCTTTCACAATGTCGGATATTTTCTGCCTGTCCAAAACGTCCGCTTTCAGATAGGTGACTTTGCCTTTGAATGGATCTTCAGCTATGTCCGAAGCGACGACTCCTTCCCCTTCCTTGAGGAGTTTCTCCACCACGTTTCTTCCTACGAAGCCGGCAGCTCCAAAGACAGCGACTGTCAGTGGTTTCACCTTTGATAGTTTTGGAGATGCTTCTCTATCTGAGAGACGACGTACTCTTGGTCGGCTTTGGTCATGGTGTGGCACATGGGCAATGCGAGCAAGTTCTCGTAGAGTAGCTTGGATCTGTGTAGGTCTCCCTGTTTCTTCAGGCTTGAGAAGTATGGCTCCAAGTGAAGGGCGTACGTTCCGATCTGAGTCTCTATACCTATCTTCTTGAGATCAGCTATGAGCCTGTTCCTGGCCCCCTCAACTTCGAGGTAAACGGCGTATGTTTGGTAGATGTGTTTGATTCCCTTCTCTTTTTGCGGAGGCTTGATCCCTTTCACCTCTGAAAGGAGCTTGTTGTAGTTCTCTGCGAGCTCGATTCGTCTTTCGACGATTTTAGCAAGTTTGCCCATTTGAGCGACTCCCATGGCAGCCAAGATGTCGCTCATCTTGTAGTTGCTTCCGTATCTGATGAAGTGTGATTCTGTTCCGACTTTTCCTACGCCGAAGTTCTTGAGGCTTCTGATTTTCTCAGCGTAGTCATCGCTCTCCGTTGTTATCATTCCGCCTTCCCCGGTTGTTATTGTCTTCCGGGGGTGAAAGCTGAAGGCTGTGATGTCAGCCATGACGCCGGTCTTAGCTCCATTGTATTCTGCGCCAGGGCTGCAGGCGGCATCCTCCAGCATGAGAACGTCATGTTCGTCTTTCAAGTCCTTCAGTTCTTTGTCATTCAGAGGGTAGCCTCCCCAAGAGACTGGGATAGCGGCTCGCGTCTTCTTTGTCACCGCCTTCTCGGCCTCATTGAAGTCGAGATTGTATGACGAAAGGCTAACATCAACAAGAACAGGATGTGCTCCAAAAGCGATCACGGCGTCTGCTGTGGCTGGGTGGGTGAAGTCCGGCACGATTACCTCGTCGCCGGGGCCTATTCCCATGGCCCTTAATCCCATCTCTATCGCGGTTGTGCAAGAGCTGGCGGTTATCGCGTGCTTGGCTCCAACAAAGGCCTTGAAAAGATCCTCAAACCTTCTGGCCATCGGGCCTTCAGTAAGCCAGCCCGATCTTAGCACCTCACCAATTAGCTTCTCCTCTTCAGCGCCTACTACAGGCTCTATCAGCCGTATTTTCTTGCTCTCCAACAACAACACCTTCGATCTGCTTATGTCTGTGCAAGTTTCACGCAATGGACAGTTCCTAGGTATTTAAGAATTCTTGGACCTTGAATCCGACCACTGGACGTATCGGATCTCTGTTGTCAGCTCTGCGTGATGGAGCATCAGAATCGGATTGCATTCGATATCTGGCCAGTCTTGAGCTCACTCAAGACTAATCATTAGGACTCTGAATCGTTTTGTCCGAGAGCTAGGTACCTGTCTCTCACGCGCGAATCTAGGATGACAATGATCATCCGTGATCTTGTAGATCTCACAATTGCTTTATTGAAGCACATGTACACACGTTGGAAAGGTTGCTACGGTACTGACGAGAACCTAGAGATGAACTGATCCTATGGTTGGCCATAAGCTGTCGGTCACAGTAGACATCGAAGATTGGTATCACACCCCGCTGGTCTGTGGGCCATCTTCACCGTACAAAGACATAGATGAGTTCTTCAAGAAATGGCGAGGCAGGTATGATTATCTGAGCAACTCTACGAGACGCGTTTTGGATCTGTTGGATGAATTCGACATATCAGCGACATTCTTTGTTGTAACAGACATAGTGGGACACTATCCCGGACTTGTCGAATCGATTGCTGAGAGGGGACATGAAATTGCTTGTCACGGTCTCCATCATTTCTCGAAGATTGATCCTGTGACAAAGAACGCTTCAATAAGCGCGGAGGAATTCCGGCGGAGCACGTCAGAAGCAAAGACGATACTTGAAGGAGTCTGGCGTCGAAAGATCGTTGGATATAGGGCTCCTAATGCCTACGTTGGAGGATGGATGATTGATGCTCTTGAGAATCTGGGATTTACGTATGATTCCTCTGTGTCCGTGAATTCCCTGTACAACAAAACTGATTCTTCCTTGAAAGGTGTACGTAGTTCTCCGTACTACCCGAAAAGAGGAAGTCTGGTGGCAGGTGAGAAAAGGGGCTTTGTGGAGTTTCCATTTGCCTACCTTGACGTTCTGGGATTCAAGATACCGACTTCCGGTGGTCCGGTGCTGAGATTCCTCGGAGAACAAGTCATTCTCAAGGGCTTGAAGCAGAGCTTGAAAAGAGGCCATACAATGTTCTATTTTCATCCGATAGACATTACGAGTGAGAAATTCCCGTATTTCGGAAGACTTGGACAGCTGTACTGGATGGTGAAGGGAAGGACAGTTGAAAGAAGAATCAGGCACATACTTGCACAGCTGGATGATGTTGACAAAACACCCTTGAAGGACGCGTCACCTGTTGTCTGAACGCAGGTGCTGCGGCCTGAACGGTCATAGGAACGCCTAGAGCAAGCACTTTTGCAGCGAACCAGAGTTCTCGGCATACGTACGTCGTTTGTCTATCCGACTTGTGCAGCGAGATGCCCTATGTAGGCAATGTTAGATGTGGCTTTTCCAGCGGCACCTGTCCCGGTCTTGCTGTCTTCTGCGTTCGTGCTTGGCTCTTCGTTCTGTGTGGGGCTTTTCAATGGTTTCAGCTTTTTGATGAGTTTCGCTGGGACTCCGCCTACGACACTGTAGGGTTCGATGTCGTTGACAACCACTGCTCCGCTCGCGAGCACACTGTTCTCTCCGATAGTCACCCCTGCCAAGACGGTGCATCCCGGTGAAATCCACACTCCTCTCTTGATACGTACAGGAGCCACTTTTCTTGGGTAGTAGTGTTTCTTGAGATCTATAGAATAAGTTGGATTTGAGTGTGTGAAAATCATCGTATTCTGCCCTATGCTAACATAGTCCTCGAGGGTGATCAGTTGGGGGTATACCGAATCGAATTCGACATTGGTACCTATGTAGACATGTTTTCCTATCTTGACACCTCGTGCTCGTTCCAGTCTGACCGTCAGGCTCGGAACAGGTGATTTGGTTGCTATGCATTTCAGAATCCATAATCTCAGAAAGCGAAAGATGAGTTTCGCTGATCCAATCCTCCCTCTATATCCATAGTACTCCATCAACTCTCGGTTGTTCATTTCTTCAGGTTCCACTATTTGCTCAGTCCTCTGCAGAAAATGTGATCCAGGGTCTCCGGCCTATCCTTGCATAATTGACACACCTTGACTCGCATACAAGGGACGGCGAAGACATCTCAAACCCATCTGAAGGCCTGCTTGCCCGCTGACTAAAAAGATTTGTTCGGTTTGATGACGTGCATTCGGTCTGGCGAGTTAAGACAAGCCTTATTAATGCAGCCGTATGCCCCGAAGTCCGATGGGAAATTGGCCTCAAGGAACCACTTGCTCTTGTTGGTGGCAACCTTTGTGCTGCTCCTCAAGTCATATGACCCTGTATTCTCTCCTGTGATAGGCGCGTTGGATCCTTGGAGCTTGGTGATTCGCACGCGACAATTCTTAGCTACGGGTCAGCTCGATCCGTTTTGGGCTGATACCGGTTATCCGCCAACTTATCTGCTTGTGACAACAGCCATAGCTTCCTTGGGCATAGACGCATACGATGTTCTTCGATACATACCCATAATCTCGGCACTTTGTGTTATCCCAATCTACTTGCTGATGCTTGAGATATTTGAGTCTCGTACTGTGGCTGCGATTACTGCGCTCTTGACTGTTACGACCAGATGGTATTTCATGAGGACTTCGGTAGGGATACCGGAGGCTCTCTCGCAGATTCTGTTTGTTTTCGCGTTGTACTATGTCCTGAAGAGCCTGAAGGCTGAGAGACGTGTTGACCAAGCCTGCGCAGCAATGTTCATGGCAGCGACGATACTGTGCTATCACTTCACAATGGTGATTCTGGCCGTCTTTCTTGCGTTGCTGTTTTTCTTCGTAAGGTTCGGGAAAAGAAAGCGGGATCTGAGGGTTTTAGGAAACATTGTGATTCCCGCCGTGCTATTTGGCGGGATTGTGTGGTTCTTCTGGGTTGTAGGACCGATCATTCGTACGTACTTCATTGCCAAGTTCATTGATTATCAAGCTCCACAGGTTGGAACGTCCGTTCTCGGTGTGCTCTACTTGTTGGGCTACTCCGTTGGAAAGCTCGGAGCACGTGCCCTTGGGCTCCTCGGATACCTAATGGTGATTCTTGCACTTCTGGGCCTCGCCAGCTTGCTCGTCTCTCTAAGAGCTGGGAAGACCATGAGGAGAGAGCACGGATTCTTGGTGGTCTACTTGGGTTCTCTGACTCTGTTGGCGTTCGTACTCGAAACGTGGTACAATGTTACAGGTATGGCGGGCACTGGTGCAAGTAGAATATACGTGTTCAGCTGGTTGGCGATGCCTCTTGCAGCCTTCGCAGGTCAGGCAATTGTGACAGTTTCAGGATTGCTGCAGATGGCTATGACGCGGACATTCAGGGTAGTGTCGGACAGACGTCTCTTGAAGGTGATTCTGGTGTCGGTCACGGTTTTCACTTGCCTAATGAACCTGAGTGCCATCAATTACTACAAAGCTTGGAGTGGAAATGGAGTAGGGCTTCTCGAGAGTCACTACTACGTCAAGTACATGACTGATGATGAGTATCGAGCTTTGGAATATGTCCGAAGGAATACTCCGAGCGATTCCATGGTCCTGACAGTCGGCGTTGAAGATGGGATACTGGGCTTGCAAGCTGTAGTGAGCCAAAGGACGATGATTAGCATAAGAAATCTTGTGGATGAGGGAAAGGTTGTGATAGCTGATGCGGGAGTGGTATATCTTGACCTGATCTCTTCCAATATGACTGGAGTTAGGATTAGTTTCGGTGCCAGTAAGGGGCAACATGTCTATTTCATCAGTGGCATCAAGAAGGTGAGCTCGGATATAGTATTGAACGGGGGATCACCGCCTCCTAAGAAGACTCTGATGGATAGTCTTCTCGCAAACAAGATCATGTCTTTCCAAGAATACGAGTGTGTATACCGCAACGATCAGGTTGTTGTGTTGCGATCACAGTATATCACGATTCAACTTGATCACGCCTGAGTGTGTGGTGATATCTGGCCTAGCTCAAGCAGATTCATCCGTCGCCGAAAATCGCTTCTATGGTGCCTAGTTTGAACATATGTGTCGTGAACGCGCTTTTCCCTCCTCATGTGAGTGGAACTGCGAGAGCGGCCTTTCTGCTTGCGAATGAACTCTCAAGGAAGGGGCATAAGATTGTGGTGATTACTTCGAGAATCGGAGGTACCCCTCAGGTAGAGAAACTTGGCGACATAATCGTCTATCGACTTCGGTCTGTGAAGTACCCGAAACTTGAGATCTTGCACAAAGCAGATCTCTATTACAGTCTGATGCCTGAGCATTTTGGTGCAATAGTAAGCATTCTCAAGAAACATAGAATAGACATCGTTCAGACGTACGGGCAGTTCCTAGATCTGACATTGATGACCGTTGTGGCTTCTAAGATGCTAAGGATACCTGTGGTATTGACCATAGGTACGAGGATGGAGCACCCTCGACCCTTGTATAACTCACTCTTTGTACTCGTAGACAAGCTCTTGGTAAGGTATCTTGTGGCACGTAGGGTTGATGGATTGGTTGTTCAAGACAGACTGATGCGAGACTATATGGCCGAGAGGTATGATGTGTACAGGCCGTTGGCCAGATTCATTCCTACAGGAGTCGACGTGAAGCAGTTTGAGAAGTGCAACGGTCAATCTGTTAGAAGGAAATATCACATAGGCGATGAAGATCCTGTATTGTTGTCTCTAGGCACCATATCGAATCTGCGAAACCCAGTGAGCCTAGTAAGAGCAATGCCGAACGTGCTGAAAGAATTCGCAGACTCAAAACTTCTGTTGGTAGGGGCTATCCACAACCCAGAAGCGATGCATCTAGCGGAAAGACTGGGGCTTAGAGAATCGGTCATTTTCTGCGGAAGAGCGGACTACAACTTGATTCCATCATTTCTGGGAGCATGTGATGTGGAAGGGCACGATCTTGACTCCGGATTGGGTATAGGCTTAGCGAGCTTGGAGGCCATGGCTGCTGGAAAACCAGTCCTCTCGTCCGCGCGTGAGGATAACTTCATCGACATCCGACTGGAGAATTGGAAGAACATAGTGCTGGTGCGACCAGGTGATGTAGAAGACATGTCTAGGGCGCTGATCAGACTATTCTCGAACAAGGAACTTAGGGATGAGATCGGAAAGAACGCGAAGAAGCTACTGAGAGAATACTTCTCTTTGGATCGTGTATGCCAAGAATACGAGAATTTGTACAACGAGATCGTGAAGCGATATGGGAGATGAGCGCATATGCCTACACCCAATGCCAGACAGGTCTACCTGATCGATAAGCTCTATCGCGCATGCAGAAAGATCTAGATCTACTTCGCCTGGCCACGTCTGGCGTGACCTTGTGATGTTCTTACACGTGGCGTTGCGCAAAGGCTTGTCAGCTGTCGCGAGATTGCGATGCCTCCGACTAGTCGTCTTTCGAGAGATATCTGCACAGTGGTTCGCCTATGTTGTGTCGTGTGCGACTCAACTAGTATTGGCTGCAAGTTCCACGTCGGGCTTGTCCTTTATCCCGATTTCATCAAGTAATTCAGTTATGAACTTCTGCGGAATCACGTTCTCACTTTCCAACCTCTTCAATGCCTCTTCTCTGGTCACAATGCCCTCCCTTATCATGTTGCTCAACATGTCATCTTTTTCTGTGAATCCAACTGTCTTTTTCAGCAGATAATTCTTCAGGAAGCTTACGCGACAGTCAGAACGCCAAGACGATGCGCTGCCAGCAGGCTTTCTCCAACCCAATTCATTCTCAATTGTCGATAGGACCTTGTCTTCGTCCCACTCAATGTATTCAAAAAGGTACAGTATCTTCTGATTTGGGTAGAATAACCTCCCAGTAGTCCTGAAATGGAGAAAATAGAGGTACTCCTCAACGAACATGAGAGTATCCATTGGGCTCAAGAGATAGGCCGGATTCCTGACCATCTCGTATATGAGCCCGGACAGAAGCGAGAGCGCACCACTTCCCAGAACACCGGCCAATCTGCCGAGGGGATTTTCGGTGAGGAACAACTCTTTGAAGCGAGAGGCTTCTATTGGGGTTCCCGTGCCAAGTGCAATCAAGGGGATCCTGTTGCTTTTCGCATATTGTAGCAAGCCACGGAACACGCCAAGTCTGCAGCCACAACAAATCATTGGAACCATTCCCGGAGAGGATTTGCGCAACCACGACGAAACGTTGTTTCCTATCGATTTGTTCAAGAGGTCATATTTCTCAGTAACGAGTTCCACGCCCAGTCTCTCTGCTATTTTTCTCATGTTGGCTTTTGAGTCCTCGGGAACGAAGCCATTGTCCGCCGTGTAGGCGAGTACCCGCAAATCGCATTTTTTCGCAAGATAGTACAGCGCGTAGGAGCTGTCTCTTCCTCCACTAATTCCGACCAAGCAGTCGTATTTTCCTTCACCGTTTCGAAAAGGTGCAAGGAATCTTTTCAGTTGATCTTCTCCTTTGTATGTCGCCTTCCTGTAAGTAAGGCAGTAGTTACAGGTTCCCTCATCATTGAACTCTATTCCAGGATAGTTTGCGGGCAAGACACACTTGACACACCTTTTCATTGAAATCCACCTGCCCGCTCTTCTAATACAAGTTTCAGATGATATCACGCGCGCCAAGGAACTTAAGGAACCGCGTTTTGACGTCTGTAATTGAACTTCACTTTGTCGCCTTGAATTTTGACATCGCCAACGATACGAGCGGGGCATCCCATAGCTATTGAATTGCTGGGAATGTCGCTATTGACGAAACTGTGAGCCCCTATGATAACATGGTCTCCTATCTTGACTCCCATCCTAACAATGGACAAGCTGCCTATGAAGCAGCAATCCCCGATACTTACGGGCGCATATCGGTACTTCGCCTTTCCACCTGTAAGAGCCCACTCCACTGTTTCGTGAGTGTATATCTGGGCGCCGGTTGAGATGCTGCAAAAGTCCCCGATCTTCAACCCTCCGCTTCCGTCCAGTATTGTGAAAGGACCTACCCACGTGTTCTTGCCGACTTTTACGTCGCCGTATACGTAGCTGTTGTGGTATATGCTTGCTCCTTCGCCAAAGCCTAGGAATTTCGCTCTGTCCCATCGAGCTTTGTCTCCGAATGCCTCCTCTGAGAATGGCAGAGATCGGTTCCATTTTGACTTGTATTCCTCTCTGAGCTTGCGCTGCAGCGCAGTCAATTGCTCTTGTAGCCCTGACATGTGCCGGAGTACCTCTTGTCCAGATTTGTTGCGATTAGGGTCCCGATCTCTTATAGCTTTAGCGTGCTCTATCCATCCGCGGCCTTGCCTCTGCGCAAGGCGTGTCCAAGAGAGGGCGCGAATTCCTGAACGAATAGAAATTTAAGTTGGCTTCACAAGGTGTCCGAAGACGATCTTCCCATATCGGAAGGAGCCCGTTGTGATATGACACGTTCTCTGCTCTCTCTGCTGCAATCCATGAAGAACTATACCATACACCAAAACTACAACCGCTTCCTGTATAGAAAATGCAAGATGGTTAATGGCACTACGCTGCTCACACATGTCCCTTACAGACCATTCTACTGCACAATGGACATTGAAGCCAAATGCAACCTGAAATGTACGATGTGCCCTCGTAACGACCCGCGTTTCCAGGAGTCCGAAATGCCGTACGATCTATTTACCCAAATCATCGACCAACTCCCTTTTCTCAAAGGCGCACAGCTCGCAGGCCTAGGAGAACCAATGCTTCACAAGGACCTCTTCAGAATGATAAGACACCTGAAAAACAGGAAGATGAGCGCTCTCATAACAACTAACGGGACGCTGCTAAACAAGGCAAACATCGGGAAGATTCTTGAGTCAGGCCTAGATGTTGTACATGTTTCTATCGACAGCGCCAATCCTGAAACCTATAGATCGATTAGGGTTGGAGCAGAACTCGAGGACGTAAAAGCACGTGCCAAGAACCTCGTTGACCAAAGAAACAAGATGCAATCGAAACTTCGGGTGAACATCAATTCCATACTGATGAGAAGGAACTATCGTGAGATAGAGGACATGGTAAGGTTAGCATCAGAGGTGGGTGCAGATCAAGTCATCTTCTGCGACATACAGTACTCCTTTGATGTCGGCATATCAAAAAGATACGAGTCTCTGCGACTGGCAGATGAAGGAGAAAAGAAGGAGATGCGAGCACTGTTCGGAAGGGCTAAGACACTCTCGAAGACACTGAACATACCGATAAGCTTGCCAAGACTAGAACAGCCTAAGGTTAGACAATACTGCGAGCAACCCTGGATATACCTAGTAGTCAAAGAGAACGGAAAGGTGCGTCCCTGTTGTGCCATTCACAACAAAGAAGTCGGAGACCTGACAAGAGAAGATTACAGCGCAATATGGAATAATGACGAATTCCAATCTCTTAGGGAGGCATTGTTGTCTGATGACATTCCGACAGAATGTAGGGATTGTGGAATGCTATGAGATCCCATCCTTTGTCTCAATTCAAGTGAAACGATAGGTGCTAGGAAATGAAATGGCAACGGTATATGATGCGCTTCTGGTACTATTTTAGGATGGGTTACTCGACGTATCTGAGTTTTCTCTTGGGGGTAGTGAATACGTTGACGGTCATATACTACCTCCTTATCAGGAACATCCCCGATCTCTCAGTCATATTTCCGTATTTCTCTGTCTTCGTCATACCGGCTGTGCTTCTAGGTCTTCCATTGGCCGTGATCGTTGGTTGGTTGCACATGAAAGGAAGTAGAGCTTATTCAAGTGAGCTAGACATAAGCGTCGAAGCCAATCCTTATGCCTACAAGCTGACCCCAGGATATCAGACGGAAGTCGTCATGCCTCTCTATCTGAAAGTCATAGACTTGCTGGCGAAGATTTCGAAAGACAGAAAACTTCTGACAGTTGAAGAGGAATCTGAGATAAGGGACATTCAGAAGAAGCTGAGGATCCTGCTAGAAGGCGGGATGGTTGGAACCCCAAGAAGAAGGCCGATCCAATGATGTATTGGCAGAAAGGATAGAATGGCGGGCGACGCCCGGATTCCGAGCTGGCTCATCAATCCACTTGTGATGGCATTGGATGAGGATGAGAGGGACTCCACTCAAAGAGCTCTAACCCATCTGTTGACGTCGTCTTTCTCAAAGAGTGTTTCTACGAGTCCTCGTACTACCATGCCAGTTTTGTATGGAAATCGAGCAGCAATACTTTCATCAAGAACGTGCTTTCTTATCAGAATATCCGGCTCGTTGTATCCTACGAGGGCCCTTATTGAGGTGGTTCCGGAGAAACGCGGGTTTATCTCAAAAACATATACATCACTTAAGTGAATGCGGCATTGAATATTGATGGCACCACAAGCACCGAGAGCCTTGGCTATTTTCTCACAGGGGCCAGTCACTTCCGGAAAAGTCCCAATCTCTCCCTGGGATATCCCGGTACTCACCGATAGGTATTGACCATATTCTGAAAGACCGGTTCGATTCATGACGCGCGTCCTGCAGCTCAAAGAGGATCGCAGGTCTCGTCTGACCGCAATGGAGTTCAGGAAGGTTCCGTCCATGTCAAACAAGACACCAACCGTGAATTCCGTCTCTGGAGTACCCTTGTATTCTTGAACAATCATCTCTGGACAAACCTTCGAATTCAGCATATAGGTCGCAAGGGTCTTCAACTCTTCGCTACTTTGAGCAATGAAAGTGTGAGCACTTCCGCCACCACCTACTGAGGGTTTCAAGATTGCGGGTATGTATGACCATTCGTTCAGGTCACTGGGATCTTTCACAACCTGCGTTTTGGGGTATAGAAATCCATTCTTTTCCAAGAACTGAAAAGTCTTGGATTTACTCATGCACGTCTCAATAACGTGTTCCGGGTTGATAGGGAGGAATATACCTTCTCGAATGAACACCTCTCGATTACGGCTCATCGCCAGGAGCTCTGGTTCCGAACCGTGAAACAGTGCTCTTACTTTGTGTTTAGTGCAAAGTCGGAGAATGGTATCAATGTACTGGGGATCTCTTGCGGGTGGAACCAGGTATGGATGATCAACTTCCTTCAGTCCCTTGCTATAGGGAGATAGGTCGCAACCAACGATCTCGTAAGGCGTATTTGCCATACGTAGCGCTTTGAGGATTTGTTCTCCATGCCCTCCACCACCTATTCCTGTCACCATTACTGGTATCTTGGGACCTGGACTCTTGCTTTGCTGCATTGATAATCCAAGCGTCGTGAGTGGCGCGACTGTTCCTAATAAGATTAGTTTCCAACTGTGGCCTAAGTGAGACGAGATGCCGGAGGTCAGAAACTCCAGTCGACAGACTGTCCATTACTTCTATGGGGGTGAATGTTTGAGTTTGTGCTTCGCATTCCTGTCCAGGCATTCGATCACTTCTGGTGCTACTGATCCTGGAGCACAAGAAGCAAGCAGACTTCCTGTATCAATCTTCACACGTAGTATTCTTGCAGTATGCAGAACACTGTCATAGAGTGCACAGCTGGCCATGTCTCCCATATCTCTCGGCATTCCGCAGGATCCTGCGTTCAACCATAGCACGTTCTTTTCATATTTGATGAATGCGTGATGAGTATGTCCCATGACAACAACATCGAAGCCCTCCGATTCGCCTGGTAGAGTTGGGTCATTTTCATAGAGGTACCCCTCCAAAGAATCGGTTGGGCGTCCGTGCACGAGTAGTATCTGCCTCCCAGCGACCGCCAACTCTCGCCTAAGAGGCCATTCATCGGTCATTGCTCGCTTCCAGCTTTCTGGAATGGAGAGAATCTCCGGTTTCAACCGGTAGATGCTCTCCTTCCCCTTCGGGATGGGCAGCAATCCAAGGAGCATAGCGTCGTGATTTCCTTTGATGCAGGGAGTTTTCCAGCTCAATAACTCCCTCACTACTGCTGTGCCATGAGGCCAATAGCCGACCGCGTCACCAAGAAAGTATATTCGCTCCGCTCCTTCCGAGCGCAATTGGTTATGGCAGGATACTAGGCCTGATGGGTTACCATGAGCATCTGAGACAAATCCTAGAAGCATTCGTGTTCTCCTCAGGAACCATCTTTGGCCTTCTGGGCCATATCCATGCACCCAACATAATGGCCTGCCTCATTTTGATCTTCATGCAGGGTCAACCTGTGTCTTTGATTCACTCGGTTTCCCACATCACATGGCATTAGGGTTCTATTGGCCGACCAACTTCGACAGGCCGGTACTGCTTATTGCGAATATCTCGCCTTGGAAATCCGATCCGGTAATCTTGGCCATCACGTTCTCGTGATAAACAGGATTCAGACTGAGAACCATGGTTGAATTCTTGCGGAATTTCGTATCCTCGAGCCTCGATATCTTGTATGATGTGTGAGGAAGGAATTTTCCCTGTGCAAGGCAGTTATCGTCGATGACGGCTGCGTTGACCAGCTTTTCCATAGCCTTAAGCTCATACAATATCCAACACAGTGACAGACCTGCACCGTAGAAGTAACAATGATTCGTCCTAGAGAGGACTGATGTCAAATCCTGTGCGAGAACCCTTCTTCGTTCTAGGTAATCTCTGTAGAACCCATCTGGAACCTTTGGAATGATCACCGGCCTCTGTTTTATCGGCGCATCTTCCCTTCTGAGCGCAAATATTATGCTCTGAGAACCATCGTGATGGGCCACGACCACTTGAAAGCCGTTCTCCACCGCAGCAACATGCAGTGAATATGGGTTGAAATAGTGTATATGCTCATGGGCCAAGAAGAGCGGAATCAGGCTACCGGCGAAAGCATACACATTGGGGACCTGTATGAACAGCACGCCGTCTACATTCAAATCCTGCTCGACTTTGCGAAAAAATCCGTGAACATCATTGAGGTGTTCTAGGCTAAATCGGGAAACAATTGTGTCGAACCTGTGTGGAAAATCGTATTCCTCATACACGCCAGAGATGATGTCTGAACTCGATTTGTCGACGGATACGGATCGATCTATCCCGAATGCTTTGATGCCGTAGGTTCTGAAGAAGCCTAGTTGTTCACTTGACCCGCATCCAACCTCAAGAAGAGTGGCCGGTCGCTGGATTGTCTGGTAGACATCGTGAAAGACTCGTCTGAATGGGATTCTGTAGGGCTCATTCATCGATTCTAGATTTTCGAAAGGATAGAAGGCGTAGTAGTTGTTGTATATCAGTTGGGCATCTTCCTCTGCGATAGGGCTCCGGAAAATGTGGTTACAGTCTGCGCATATGTACGTTTCCAATCGTTTCTTCTCAATCTTGTTCTTCAGGTACTCTGACACTGGAAACAGAAGCAACGGGAAGTCGTCAATTCGTATGAAACTTGTGGCATTATCTTGATGACAAAGTGGACAAGTATTCATCCCTGGTCACCGTCCAAACCATGGAAGACTGTCCTGGCAACCGACGAATCTCGTGAGTATGAACAGCAGGCTTGTGGAATGACGAATCCGCTTCAACGCCATTGGGATTCTCACTTCGACTCGAATGCTTGTCTCATAGCGACGCGCACTTTCTCGGGCTTCCAGTATTCCAAGGCCAGTTGCTGCAGATTGTGCGCTATCGTTTCTTTCAGTCGCTTGTCAGTCAAAACGCGAGCTACTTGCCGAGCTAACTCCTTGACGTTCCTAGGTTGAGCCAAAAGGGCATTTTCCTCGTGTACTAGGAGGCCCCTGACCCAATCCATATCATACGCAACGACCGCCGTTCCACACAATGCAGCTTCACGAAGAGACGTACCAGTTAGAGGGGAAACGAAGACGTCCGCATGCCGGTAGTAGTCAACGAGATCTTCGCTAGGTCTAGGTCCGACGAAATCGACCTTTTCTCTTACCCCAATGTTGGTTGCGAGCTCTTCCAGATTCCGTCTTTCAGGTCCCTCGCCTACTATTTCAAGGCGCGCTCGTACGCCGCTCTCTCGGATCAGCCGCAACATCTCTATCAGGTCTTCGATCGCTTTTTCTTTGTGTAGCCTGCCAACATAAAGGATATTGAATTCGTCGGTTGAACGCGGGAAGGTCACATCATCCACGAGACGTTTGTAGAACTCAACCGACGGTAGTTCCTCAACAAGGGTGTCAATGATCGCTAACTTGCGTCTGATGGATCTTATCGATGACAGCCAATCGATTACTGTGCTGATGTTCTTGCCAGTCAGGACCCGATGCGAGAATGCGAAACTGAGCGTCAGGAATATTCGTTCCAGCCACAGGGGCAGGCCTGACATAGACTTCCCAGTGTTCCTGTAGATTTCTTCCGGCATACATACGGGCATCAAGAAGATCTCGGCCCTGATAATGACTCTTACAAGCAGGCAGATCCACCAAGAGTACACGATGTCAGCTGTGAGGTAGCTGCTAGGTCGGATTCTTCCTGCAAATCGATATACCCGATATGGCGCGAGCATGAGGTCCATCTTTTGTCCCCTACCAGAACCAAGAGAGACCAAGGTTGTATTGCCATTGGTCACTGGTTCATGAGGCCCGCCAAACATGTAGGCGACATATACTCTGTCGAAATAGGCTTCATAATGCCGCACGTACCACACGTTTCCTTTCGCGAGCATCTGTTCAATGGTCGAAGGGCTTATCAACAGTAGTGTCTTTCGGCCAGTCTCTCGACTCATTGAATGCTGCTCACCTGACCGTCATATTCGTATGTCTCTCGATGCTTATGGCGCACTTCATCTTAGAGGAGGCTCTTCAAGCCACGCACTTAAATCTCTCTCTTAGAAAGGCTTGTGAGTGTACATCGCGCGTGTCTCACCGCAAAGAGGATCATAGAGCGGCATTTGATGTCAGCAAGGCTCAGAGATTGCTCGGCTGGCACCAGATCGCTTCTTTGGAAGAGGGAATACGCCAATGGGCTCAATGCCTGACGCAAAAGTGACAAGAATCCTGCACTTCATCTGCGACTCTTGAGGCGACAGTGACTTCGGGCTCATCCAGACTTCGAATTCCTCTCTGAACGTAGTGAGTCGCCCATAACGTCAAATCACAACCAATGGAGTTCCAAACTCTCCTTAGGCTAGGAATTAGCGTGCGCTTGCACCATCAGAACATAGCGCGCTTTGCTCGACGCTCATGTTGGATGACTCCAGCATGATTCCGCCACATTTCCTTTCTTTGCTGTACTCTCGTCAGCAAATCGTTCACTCTGTTCTGAGTGAAAGCATCCA
>Ga0315289_10007072_pt1 | contig 16430 bp, 9 predicted proteins | sample YL17G11_40_MG_FD_203452 | JGI IMG/M metagenome (GOLD analysis project Ga0315289, IMG submission 203452) | Sediment microbial communities from Yellowstone Lake, YNP, Wyoming, USA - YL17G11_40 | ecosystem: Environmental > Aquatic > Freshwater > Lake > Sediment | place: USA: Wyoming | collected... | reverse complement strand
TGGTGGTGGTGGAGGGCGGCAGCGTGCTGCTGCTGGTGGTGGGCCGCGTAGGCCGCCGCAGCGCCGCCGCCGCCGCCGCCGCCGCCGGCCCAGCCGTAGGAGCCACCAAGGCCGCCGCCCGCGTCCAGGGCCAGCCCGTCCGGGCCCATGCTGGTGGAGGGCCCGCCGGCCTGCCAGCCGCCCGGGTAGGGGGCGGCCGTCGGGGCGGCCGGCCCGTAGGCCGCCGCGGCCGCCGCGGCCGCCGCCGCCGCGGCGGCGGCGTGCTGGTAGGCGTCCGGGCGGGGGCCCGCACAGTTGACCTTGCACCGCTTGCCGGAGATGAGGTGTTCGGAGCCGCAGGCGAGCTGGTGTTGAGGGGGGGAGGAGGAGGGGACATTTTCTTGAGAGAGAGTGCTGTTGGTTTTTTTGGCGGGAGAGTGTGGCGCGGGGGGCGCGCGGAAGGCACCCTTTCTCGGTGCCGGGCGGCGTCTCGCTTCCCTCCCTGCCATCCGCTCCGCGCACAACCGCCCCCTGGCCAGGGTAGCCGTACCGTCCGCCCTCTCCACCCACCCCAGACGGGCGGAGCGGGTGCCAAGGCGGGTCCTTGGGAGGGTCGCGTGCGCGGGCGGCGAGACATCCGTCCCGTTTCGGGGGGTGGCAGACAGGGCAACCCCGCCCTGCTGTTTTTTTCCGCCGTCTCCGGCCGCGCGTGCGTTGACATCCGACTCTCGCACGTTACGGGGGCTGGCCGGGCGCGCCCGGCCGCCTCCCGCCCTGCCATCCTCCCACCAAGCCGGCCAGGCATTGTTCTTATCCAATGGGACGTGGTTCCGGCCGCAATGAGACCCGTGCTGCCCCACCCGGCCCACCCGGAAAAGGGGGGCGCCGTTGTGGTGGGGCGAGGGCACAGGCATCCGTGTGTGTCCCGCGCCCCCCCGCCCGTGCCCCCACCTCCGCGCTACATTCCCACTCACCGCCCGCATCAGGCTGTCCTCGGAGTCAAAGGTGATGAACGCATAGTTTTTGCGCTGGCCCGTGCTGTTGGAAAGGGGTGGGAGTGGGGAGAGCGTGAGGAGGGAGTCAGTACACGGGCCGTCCGTTGTTAGCAGCGGCAGGGGAAAAGAGAGAAGCAAACGCGGGCGTCGCCGCTGCTGGCCGTGGGAGGGGCGACCCCGGACCAGGCGCCACGCCCTCCCTGCCCTGCCCTCTCCCATGCGCCCCTGCCCTGTCAGGCCAGCAGGGCGTGTCGGAGTGGAGGAGGAGAAGGTCAGTATGCGCCCGCGGCAGGTGGTCTGCTCTCGCATGCAGCCCCCACTCGTTGTCCTCGAAGAAAACTCACTGCGCGTCCCGGGGGCAGTAGACGTCCAGCACCGCCCCAAACCCGGAAAAGTATTCTTCAAGCAGGGATTCGGGCAGGGAGGGGGCGTGGACCCACAGGCGGGCACCCGTGCCCCGGATGGGCAGGGGCGCGTCCATTGAGGGGCGCGTGAAAAATGAGAAGCGAGAAGAACAAGGCCCGCCCCGCGCGCCAGGCAAGGCGGCGTCGGGGGGCGGGAGTGCAGGGGGGTGGAGGTGGGGGTGGAGACCGACCCTCCGGACGCACCGACCCTGCAGCAGTGGGTCGACGAGAGGGAGAGAGCGTGAGAGAGTGGGGTGCCGCGTCTCTCCAAGGACGGGCTGCGCGCGAGAAGAAACTGGAGTGTGAGCCACTGGTGGCTGAAAAAAGCAGCCAACCTCCCCCCTTTCGTGTCTTGCAGCCGTTACGCGACGTCCGCGCCCCGCGCGCCGCGCACGCTCGCTCCCGCCCCGCCCCGCCAAGTATGTGTACGTGGGCTGGTGTTGTGTCACCTCGAGCGCCGCCGGAGAGCGGCCGAAGAGACAGAGGCCGTGGAAGAGGGGGCTGCTCCATTTCCAGCTCAACCCCGTTCCCAGGTCAACCCCCTGCATTAAAACAAAAAAGTATTGACATTCTCACAAAGCAGTCACGCACAGGCATCCACACACACGCACACACGCACACACGCACACACACACACACACACACCTCGTTATCTCTCTCTGACGTTATCACAGTAACGCATACAGGGTGCATTCATCCCCGGCATCCACAGGCACCTCCTCGGACACCCCGACCCGGACGACCAGCCACTCCGTGAGCATGCCGCGCAGGACGGAGACAAGGGTGGCGGTGGCGGCCGGATGGCCGAGGACGCCCAGGTTGGTGGCCAAAGCGGCGGCCGTGGCCGGGCCGTGGGCCAGGGCGGTGGCGAGGGTGGCGCGGTCGATGGCGGGTGGAGCGCTCGCACCACCAGTCCGCGCGCGCTTGGCGACGGCCGGGCCGTCGCCGAGCGGTGGCGAGGGCGGCGCGGTCGATGTCGATGGCGGGTGGAGCGGGGTGGAGCGCTCGTACGACCACCAGAGAGTCCGAAAAAGTAATTCCGCGCTTCTCCCCCATCGATCACTTTTTTTTTTTTTTTTTTTCCCCCCCACACACGTAGCGCGGGGACGGCCGCGGCCTCAGCGCAACCACCCCGCGCGTGTGCAGCACGCCCTCATACATCCGCCCGCGTGTGCTGCGCTATGGCGGACGCGGCCGGCGGCGCGCCCCGGGCGGCTGGCGCAGGGCCGTCACCGGCGGCAGCCGGCCCAGCAGGGGCTCCTCAACCTGCTGCTGCTGCTGCTTCCCCACGCACGTCCCCGCCGTCCGACACCCCTACCGGGACCAGCCGCCCCTCCACCCTGACCGCCTCCCTATCCCGGGTCGCCCGCACCTCCATGGACGTCGCCTCGCTACGCACCCGGTCCTTGGCCCGGGCGTCGCTGCGGGCCATCGGCCTGGAGCACCTGGCCGACGGCGGGCTCGGTGGCCACACCCCGCGCGGCGACCGCGGCCTGGGCGCGGCGGACCGGCGTGTGCTGAAAGTCCAGCTGAATGAGTGGCGGGACGATGCAGAGCTGCGGGCCTCCCTGGGCGACCCCCACCACCACCACCACGCCGCCGACGGCAAGGGCGAGGGCGGCGGCGGTGGTGGTGGTGGTGGCGGCGGCCACGACGACAACTACCCCGCCCCGGCTGCCCGCAAGGCGCGCTGCTGCCCGCCGCCCTCCTCCTCGCCCGCCCTCCGCACCCTGGCTCTGGCATACGGCGCCATCGGCATCGTCTTTGGCGACGTCCTCACCAGCCCGCTCTACACGCTCTCCGCGACCTTCGCCAAGAATGAGCCGACACCAGACGAGGTCGCGGGAGCGGTGTCGATCATCATTTGGACGCTGGCTTTACTCCTCGTCACCAAGTACGCCCTCATCGTCCTGCGTGCGGACGACGGCGGCCAGGGTGGGACGTTTGCGCTGTACGCCCTGCTGCGGCGGCAGGGCGCGGCGGCGGGCAAGGACCGGGAGACGGCGGGCCTCGGGCCGGGCGTGTACACGCGCGCCCCCGTCTCGGTGCGGGGCCTGCCCCCCCCCCCTGGGGGCGGTGGCGGCGGGTCCGGCGGCGCCGGCTTGGCCCGCCTGTCCACAGCCCATCGCCGGCGGCCGACCCTGGACCGGGCTTCCGCGCCGGTCGGTGGCTCGGCCAAGGCGGCGTCAGCCTCCTCCTCGGCCCGGCCGCAGCTGCCGACCGTGCCTGACAACGCCGCGGCCGCTCCACCCGGCCCGCCGCCGCCGCCGCCCAAGGCGCCGGCCGCTGCCACCGGCCGGTGGTGGATCCGCACCCCGTGCTTGCCGACACCGGGCGATGCGGAGGCCGGCCGCGCCAGTGGCGCGACGGCGCCGGCGCCGCCGCCGGGCGCAGCAGCACCCGCCACCGCCCAGCCGCCGGCAGCAGACTGGCGGCAGTGCCTCATTGAGTCGCCCCGCTTGCAGGCCGCCCTCCGCATCCTGGTCGCGGTCGCGGTGGGGGCCATCCTGGGAGACGGCGTCCTCACGCCCGCCATCTCGGTCGTCTCGTCCATGGAGGGGCTGTCCACCGCGTTCCCCTCCCTCCCGAAAGACGGCAGCGCCGTGCTGGGCGCCGCCTGCGCGGTCCTGGTCCTCCTCTTCTTCTGCCAGCAGTTTGGCACCGGCGCTGTCTCCGCCGCCTTCTCGCCCATCGGCTGCGCCTGGATTATGACGCTGTTTGGCCTGGGTGGCTGGAACCTGGCCCAGCACGGCTCGAGCCAGCTGGCGGCCGCGCTGTCGCCCCACCACATTTTCCGGGTGTTTAAAGAGGACGGCGCCGCCGCCTGGCGCAGCCTGGGCTCGCTGGCGCTCTGCATCACGGGGGCGGAGGCCCTGTACGCGGATTTAGGGCACTTTAGGTACAGATGGGGAAGAGGGCGGGCGGCCGGCCGCAAGGGGACGGCGCCCGCCGCGCACACATCACACTCCACACATCTCACTCACCTCCCCTCTCCATTTTCCGCCCCTCTCCCCAAAACAGCCGCCCCTCCATCCAGGCGGCCACCCTGCTGGTCGCCCCCGCCCTCGCCGTCAACTATCTTGGTCAGGGTGCCCTGCTGATGGCGAGGCCGGAGGTGCACGCCAACGTGTTTTGGTCGTCCGTCCCGAAAACCGCGTTCTGGCCGGTCTTTGTGGTCTCCACGCTGGCCACCATCGTGGCCTCCCAGGCCCTTATCTCCGCCTCCTTCTCTGTCGTCGCCCAAGCCATTCGCGCCCGCTTCGTCCCCAGGCTCCGCATAGTTCACACCTCCCGGGAGCACGAGGGCCAAATCTACATCCCCGCCATCAACTGGATGCTGGCCACCTTGGCCCTGGGCGTCGTCGGCGGGTTCCGCTCCTCCGACGCCATCGGCAACGCGTACGGCCTGGCCGTCCTGACCGACATGCTCCTGTCCACGGCCTTCTGTTCGCTGGTCATGCTGACGGTGTGGCGGGCACCCGTGCCCGTCGTCGCCCTGTTTTACGTGTCCTTCACCACCATCGAGGCGGCCTACTGGTCGGCGACCCTGCTCAAAGTGCCGCACGGCGGCTGGTACCCGATTATGATGGCCGCCCTCTTCGCCTCCATCGAGCTGGTGTGGCACTGGGGCACCGCCCGGAGGGCGGGCGCCCTGGCGCGGATGGCGCCACCGCTGGACACCCTGCTCGCCGCGCACAGCGGCCCGGACGACCCGCTCACCTCGCTGACAGTGCGGGGGCCGTCCCTGTCTTTGCTCGCACCTGCCGGCGCCAAGCGCATCTCTCGCACCCGGGGCGTCGCCCTCTACCTGACGGACGTGCCGTCCAAGGAGGGCGAGGACCGGGCGCCGCCCGTCCTCGCCCACGCCCTCGCCCGCCTGCCGGTGCTGTACGAGGCAAACACATTCCTGACCGTCCGCACCGTCCCCGTCCCCGAGGTCCCCCCCGCCTCCCGCTTCCTGGTTGCGTCTGCGGGCGTGCCCGGCTTTGCCCACGTCATCGCCCGGTACGGATACATGGAGCGGCCCAAGCTGGACGGCGGCTTTGCCAACACGTTGCTCTCCTGGATCCTTGACCTGCTCTACTCCCAGCTGGCCGCGACCGCGCGGACGGAGCCCGGGCTGCGCGCAGCGCTCGCCCTGCCCGCCGACTGGGAGGAGGTGGCCGCGGCCGCGGCGGGGCTGCGGGCGGTTCTCTCCCGGGCGGTCTCCCGCACGCTCTCGGCCCGGCAGGCCGCGGCCGCCGCGTTGTCCTCGACCACCCTCTCCTCCTCGCCGCCGCCGACTCTGGCGCCCGTGTCCGAGCCGCACGCCCTGGACACGGCCGGCGCAGCCGATCCGGCTCTGCTGGCCTCCCTGACGGCGCGGGCGGACGCGCTGCTGGCGGAGATTGCGGTCATTGAGCACGCGCGCTCCCAGGCGGCCGTTGTCTTTGTGGTCGGCGATTCCCAGCCCCGCACGCCCTTCGGGACCAACATCCTCAAGCGCGCCCTCCTGTGCGTGCCCTACACTTTTCTGGTGTCCACGTTCCAGGAGCCCGCGTCCGACGCGTTCGGGATCGAGGGGCGGGACCTGTTGGGCCTGGTCCTGCCGTACGATCTCTGATGAGGGATGACAGAAAAAGCACAACCTCTGCATTAAAAAAAAAAGTATTGACGTTTTTTACACTCACAAAAGCAGGCACGCACACAGGCATCCACACACACGCACACACACACACATACACGCACACACACACACACCTCGTTATCTCTCTCTGACGTTATCACAGTAACGCATACAGGGTGCATTCATCCCCGGCATCCACAGGCACCTCCTCGGACACCCCGACCCGGACGACCAGCCACTCCGTGAGCATGCCGCGCAGGACGGAGACAAGGGTGGCGGTGGCGGCCGGATGGCCGAGGACGCCCAGGTTGGTGGCCAAAGCGGCGGCCGTGGCCGGGCCGTGGGCCAGGGCGGTGGCGAGGGTGGCGCGGTCGATGGCGGGTGGAGCGCTCGCACCACCAGTCCGCGCGCGCTTGGCGACGGCCGGGCCGACCTCCTCTTTCGGCGGTTCCGGCGCACCCGCCCCACCCCCGCCCCCACCCCCACTCCCCCCACCCACCCACACCTCATCACTGAACCACAGCCCCCGCGCGGCCACCAGCGCCGCAGCCACCTTCACCTGGCTGTGGTCGACAGCTGGGAACCCGCCGCAGGACACCTCGTCCTTCACCGCCCCAACCATGTGCCGCCCCGGCTTGGTGGCGGGCTGGGAGGCGACAGAGCGGAGGATAGCGCGCGCAGCCCGCTCATCCAGCCCCACGTCGCCCGCCAGGCGCTCCCAGTCGACGCCCGCCCGCCGGGCCACGCCCGCCGAGGAGATGTAGGAGGCGACGGTGGCCGCTTGAATGGGTTTGGGCCGCTCCTTCGCGATGGCCGCGACGCTCTCACCGCCCGCAAACCGCCTCGCCGCCTCAAAAGCCGCGCCTTTGGGCTCGTCCAGCATGGCCACGCAGGCGGCGACGGCGGCGACGGCGTCGGGTCCAGCCCGACCCGCCCACACGTTCTCGGGTGCCCAGGACACGTAAGGCGTCCGCACGCCCGCCGGCCCCGCCGCCTCGGCCGTCGCCGCCGCCTTGGCCGCCCCCCGGGCGTCCCAGTCGATACCCAGGCGCACGCCCGGGCGGGTGGCGCAAAAGGAGGTGATGGCCGAGATGAAGGCGGGGCCAAAATTGGCCCTAAACGCGGCCGACGCGCCCTCGACCGCTGCCAGGTCGGTCACGTCTGCCGGGCGCAGGCGGGCGAGTTCCAAGAGCAGGGCGTCGCTGCAGACGTTGGTCGGGGCCGACAAGCCAGCTGCCTCCGCCTGGGCCGCCCGCAAGGACCGCAAGGCCTCGGCCAGGGCCGTGACTTCGGCCGGGGTGGTCGGGGCGCCTCCGCCACAACCACCACCACCACCAGTCCCCGCCGCCGCGCCCGCCCCCATCCCACCGGCCCGGGCGGACCGGGCCTCCGCGTCGGTCAGGTCTTTGGAAACAGGCAGCACCACAGACGGGCTCGGATTGTGCATCACGGCCAGGCCGGCGGGCGTGGGCACGACGGCCGAGTAGGACCGGCCACCATCACCCCGCCCGCTGCCGCCACCCCCACGACCACCGCCAGTGGTGCGCGTCTCCTCGCGCAGCAGGCCGCCCGCCAGCAGCATCCCGGCCAGCGCCCGCCACCAGTCGACCGAGCGGGCCGCGCCTGCGCCATGCAGGCGAATGTTCCCGGACGCGCCGGCGGCGCCAGGGAGGGCTTTTGCCTTTGCGGTTTCAGGCACGTCTTTCGAGGTGGAACCGCGGAGCAGGGCAATCGGTTTCGTCACCCCAGCAAAGCCGCCGAAAGCCGCGACCGCGCCCACCAGCAGGCGGGCGGGCGGGCCCAACTCCCGGGATGTGGCCTCGCCCCGGCGGGCCCGGTCGCAGTTGTCGCACCCGCCCTTGCAGAAGGAAGGAGGGGACGAGGAGGTTGGAGGAGCAGGCGCGCCGCCGCCACCACCGCCACCGCCACCAGCCTCAGCGTCGAAGTGGCGCTGCAGGGCGGCATGGCGACACCCCGATGTCAGGCAAAAGGCCTGCATGGCGGCCTTGCCCGCCTCGTACGCGGCCCGCCCCGACTCCGACAGGTCCCCTGGTTTCTTGATCATCGAGATCGTGTTCCAGTCCGCGTCCGCCCACACCAGCTCGCACCGGGAGGGGAGGCCATCCCGCCCGGCCCGGCCGACCATCTGGTAGTAGGCCTCCAGGGTGGCGGGCGTGCCGACCAGGTGGACGGACCGGATGGAGGGGTGATCAATCCCCATCCCAAACGCGACCGTGGCGACGACCACCTCCAGGCTGCCCCTCATGAACGCCTTGTGCACCGCCTCGCGGCCCTCCAGGCCCGCATGGTACACGCCGACGGCCGGTCCGAAGCCCGCGCCGGCCAGGGCCGCCCCGAGCTTGTCCGCGTCCGCCCGCGAAATGACGTAGATGATGGTTGGCGGGACGGACCCGGTCGACACCTTGCGCTCCACCAGGCCGGCCACCGCGCCGATCAGCCCGCCGCCCGCGCCCGTCGGCCGTTTGGACACCGACAGGTACAGGTTGTCCCGTTCAAAGGGCATGACCCAGATGGTCGGGGTGACCAGGCGGAGGCTGGACACGATGTCGGCGCGCGCGCGGGCGGGGGCGGTCGCGGTGAGGGCCAGGAAAGGGACGGAGGGGAGGGCGGTGCGCAGGTCGCCCAGGGCCTGGTAGTCCGGGCGGAAGTCGTGGCCTGCATGTTTCGTGCGTGTGAATGATGGTGAGATGGGCATGCGGGAGGTGAGCGCGATGGTAGAGGGCGCGGCGGGATGGAGCGGCGTGTTGAGACGAGATGAGACGGCGCGGCGGGATGGGGCGGCGTGATGAGACGAGATGAGACGGCGCGGCGGGATGGAGCGGCGTGATGAGACGAGATGAGACGAGGTGGGTGGGGAGGTTGAGCGCGCTCTCTCTTTTCTCTGTCCCTCCACCAAAGCACTCACCCCACTCGGACACGCAGTGCGCCTCGTCGATGGCGACCAGGCTCAGTCTGCCCGCGGACGCCAGGGCTTGCAAGCGGCCCACGGCCAGCCTCGCCTGCTCGGGCGTGATGTAGACGAGGGCATACTCGCCCGCCCACGCGCCCGCCGTCACCGCGTCATCGCGCTGTGCCGACCCCAGGAAGCAGGCCGCCACGCCCCGGGCCTGGAGGGCACTCACCTGGTCTTGCATCAGGGAGATGAGCGGGCTGACCACGATGGCCGCCTGGCCCGGCCGGGCGAGGGCCGGGATCTGGTAGCACAGGGACTTGCCCGCACCGGTCGCCATCACGACCAGGGAGTCCGCGCCCGCCAGGACGTTGTTGATGACCGCTTCCTGGCAGGACCGGAAGGCTGAAAACCCCCAGTAATGGGCGAGGACGGCGTGCGGAGTGGGGTTGGGGGGCAGGGAGGGAGGGGGCTGGGAGGGGTGGACGCCGGCTGCCTTGGGCGGCGGGGAGGAAGGCAGGGAGACGACAGCCGCGCCGGTCGCGCCGGTCGCGCCGCCGCTCGGGGTGGCCATGGGAGGGGTGGGGCGGGGCTGTGCCCGGGCTGGTTGGGTGAGGGAGTGTCTGGATAGGTCACCAGCGAGGTGGAGAGCGTGGCGAGGGCGGGGGGGCGGGGGGCGGGGGGCGGGGGGCGAGCGTGCAAGTGTGTGGGCGTGCATGCAAATGAGTTTTTGAAATGAGGGCCTCTCTTCCTCTCTACACTCAGGAGGACTCGCCCCCCGTTCACACCTCCTCGACACCTCTCCCTCTCTCGTCTCCGCGCCCACCCCCTCTTCCGCCCACCCCTTCAACGCCTCCATCACGGCCTCATGCTCCGGCATTCCTCTCTCTTCTACGCGCCCACCCCCTCTTCCGCCCACCCCTTCAACGCCTCCATCACGGCCTCATGCCCCGGCATGCTGGGCCCGGCCCCCCGGGCCTGGACGCACAGCCCCGCCGCAGCCGACGCGTAGCGCAGGCGGGCGCTCGGGGCCAGGCCCCGGAGGAGGCCCACCACGTAGGCCGCGGTGAAGCAGTCGCCCGCGCCCGTCGTGTCCACGACTGCAGGCACGGGTGCCGCCGCCTGGGACGTGATGGTGGGCGGGCTGCCGACGGGATCGCCGGCCTCGACCAGGACCGACCCGGCCGCGCCCCGCTTGACCAGGACGGCCGCCAGCCCTGGGCTGGCGTCCAGCAGGGCGACCGCCGCCGCGATGACCGCCCCTGCCTCGCCGCCGCCGCCGCGCCCGCACAGATCCACGCCCGTCAGCCGGGCCAGCTCTGTCTCGTTGGGCGACACCACGTCCACGCACGCCAGCAGGGCGGGCGGGAGGGGCGCGTCCTCGCCGCCCGCGTCCAGGATTACGGGCACGCCCGCGGCCCGGGCGGCGCCGGCGGCGGCCACGTTGACCGTGGCCGGGATCTCGCGTTGCAGGAGGAGGGCCCCGACGGGCGGCCCTCCTCCCCCGCCCGGCCCGGCCCGGCCCAGGTCGCCCAACGCTCCTCGCATCCCGGGCCCGTCCAGCCAGGCGCCCTCCTCGGCGTTCGCCCCGCCCACGATGACGATGCTGTTCTCGCCGGTCCCGTCTTCCTGGACCATGATGACGGCGGTGCCGGTGGGCGCGGTGCCGGGCAGGACGTCCACGTACCGGGTGTCGACCGCAGACGCGGCCAGGCTGGCCAGGAGGAGGCGGGCGCCCCCGTCCGGGGTTGGAGGAGGGGAGGTGAGTGAGGCTGGGCCGCCCACGCCGCCGACCTGGCCTACCATGAGTGTGGGCCACCCGAGCTTGGCCGCGGCGACCGCCTGGTTGCCGCCCTTGCCGCCCGGGAAGGTTGACATGGAGGACGCGGCAAGCGTTTCCCCGGGCGCTGGGAGGCGCGGCACGGTCAGGACGAGGTCAGCGTTCAGGGAGCCGATGACAAAGAGGGCGAATGGCGGAGGTGGGGGTGGAGGGGCAGGGGACGCCCGGCTCACCAGGCGAGTGGGCTGTGGGCGTGCCCGTGGGTGGGTGGGGTGGGGCGGGGTGAGGCGGAGGGGACGCATCGGGGGAGAGACGACGAATGAGTGTTTGAGGCCGGGGGAGGAGGCCGAAAGCACACTTTTTTTTTTTTCAAAACGGGCTGTCCCTCATCTGCCGTCCAAAACACACACACACCATGGTGCGTTTCGTTAGCTTCTTTGGACGCGCACCTGACGACCTCTCCACATCGCCCCCCTGCTCGTCCAAGGGGCGGCGAGCGGGCCCGGCGAGGACTGGGCACTGCTTTGAAGGGCGCGCGGGGCGAATGCGCGTGGCGAGAGCTCGGGCACACGGCGCGCCGTGTGCGCCCCTGCCATGCCCCTCACCCCCGCGCGAGGGCATGCGAGGGTGTCCGGCCACCTTCCGCACGCCGCCAGGCTGGTCGCCGAGGCGCCGCACCTTTCTTTGTCGACGCACCATCCTCACCTCAATTCCCCCCCTCTACCCCTCCTTTTCACACACAACACTACAGCAACACGCCTACCGCCGCGGTGCTGCGGGCGCCCGCCGCGACCTGATCGCCGCCAAGAAGGTCGGGGACGGACCGGCTGCCCTGACGGAGGACCAGAAGCAGGAGATCCGGTGCGCGTGTGAAGGGGCGGGTTGAGAGAGGCTGGTGCAGCTGTTTTTTTTTTTTCCGCCCGCAGTGTAGCTGCGCCGCGCGCTAGTTTTTTGTATCCTCCTCCCCTCCATCTCTCATCCCCTCCCCTCCTCCCCTCTTCGCGCACACTCCAGCGAGGCCTTTGACCTGTTTGACACGGACGGGGCCGGCGCCATCGACGCCCGCGAGGTGAAGGTCGCCATGCGGGCCCTGGGCTTTGAACCGGCAATGGACGAGGTCGCGTCTCTCGCAGCGGCGGGCCCTGGCGTCTCGTTCGAGGCCTTTGCCGGCGCCATGGCCGCCAAGGTCGCCGCCCGCGACCCGGCCGCGGAGGCCCGCAAGGCTTTCCGCCTCTTCGACGCGGGCGAGACCGGCAAGATCGGGTTTGCCGACTTGAAGCGGGTGGCCACAGAACTGGGCGAGCCCCTGACGGATGGTGAGCTCCAGGAAATGATCGACGAGGCCGACCGGGACGGGGATGGCGAGGTGGACGAGGGCGAGTTCATGCGGGTCATGGCCAAGGCGGGGGTGGTGTGAGAGGGGAGGGGCTGTGTGTGAACAGGGGAGAACACCTCGACCCCCTGTGTGCCTGTTTTTTCTTCTTCTTCCCCACGTCTCCATCTCCATCCTCTCCGCAGCCTGCTCCTCTCCGAATCCACGTGGAACAACGCGGGTCTCTCTCAGGGTCTCTCTCAGCTACACTCTCACACACGTAGTCGCACTGCTTTCGCGCTCACACGCACATACACGCATACGCAGGCACGTGCCCTCTGTTTACGTCAGGTCAAGCTCGTCGTCATCCCCGCCCCACCCGTCGCCGCCGCCGCCGCCGCCTGGGCCTCCACCCTCCAGGGCGTCATCCTCGATCGCCCACCCGTCGCCCGCCTCGGCCTCGTCCAGGCCGGCGACCAGGGCGGCGGGTGGGGGTGGAATTGGGGCTTGGGCTTGGGCGGGCGCCGCGGCCGCGTCCTCCTCCTCCTCCTCCTCGACCGCCCACCCATCCTCCCCGCCGCCGCCCCAGCCGCCTCCGCCTGCTTCCGCCTCCTCCACCGCCCAGCCATCACCCGCCCGATCGTCCTCACCCGCGCCCGCTGCCGCCCCGCACTCGCTGCGGGCGGCCCAAGCGGCCTGCTCCTCGGGCGCGGGCGAGGAGGTCACCCACTCGCCGGTGGGGGCGGGCGGTGGTGGTGGAGGAGGAGGAGGAGCAACCTCGCCCTCCTCGCCCTCGCCTGCCCAGCCGCCACCACCAGCCTCCTCTTCCTCCTCGGCTGCATCTTCGGCCGCCCAAGCGTCCTCCTCCGGGGCAGCAGCAGCAGGCACGTGCTGCTCCACTTCAGGAGCCCAGGCATGTCCTTCAGTGGCGACCGCGGGCGCGTCGTCGCCGGCCGCCCAGCGGTCGTCAGCAACAGGCGCCGCCAGTGTCTCGCCCGCACCATCACCCTCCCACTCTCCTCCTCCATCCTCTCCCTCTTCTCCTCCGTCCTCACACCACCCGTACCCGCCGTCCTCCAGGAGGCGGGGCTGGACGAGCAAGGCCGTCGTGTCGCCGCCGCCGAAATCATCCCCGTACCCGAACTCCGCCTCCACCCGGGCCAGGATGGGCTCCACGTCCACTCCCTGGCGAGCGAGCATGGCGCCCAGCTCGCCCACCTTGGCCGTCTCCTGGCCCAGGCAGGCCAGCAGGTCGGCGAATTCGGACTGCGACTCCGCGAGGGCGGCAGCCAGGGAGGAGGAGGGATCATCTAGGGCCACAACAGGGGAGGCAGGGACAGAGCGGGCCGCGGCCACGGCCGCGGCCGCATCCATCGCACGCTCTAGCTCAGCACGCAGGCCAGTGATGGTGGCCTCGCCCTCGCCCACGGCCACGCCCGCCGCGCCGGCTTCGGCCCGGGCCGCCTCGGCCTCTGCACGGGCGGCGGCTAGGGCGGCGGTGGCGGTGTCAGCCCGGGCGGCCGCCTCCGCCGCGGCCGCCCGCGCGGCCGCGGCGTCCGCGTGCGCTTTGCTGGACGACGACCCAGCCTGCGCTTCAGCGTCAGCCACCCGCCCTTCCGCCTCGTCTGCCCGGGCCGCGTCCTCCGCCGCGGCCGCAAGGGCGGCGGCCGCACGGTCCTCCGCGTGAGCCATGCGGGCTTCAGCGACGGAGAGGGAGGTGGCGGCGGCGGCGGCGCGGGCTTCAGCGTCGGCGGCCCGACCATGCGCGTCGGCCGCGCGCGCTGCAGCGGCCGCGAGGCTGGTGGCCACGTCCGCTGCCCGGGCTTCGGCGTCTGCGGCGCGGGCGGCGGCATCAGCCAGCTGGGCTTCAGCAGCAGACGTCCGCCCCTCAGCCTCCACGGCCGCAGCCTCCGCGGCAGCCGCCCGGGCGTCACCGGCAGAGCGGGCAGCATCCACCTCGCGTGCGGTTGCCGCCCGGGCGGCCACGAGGTCAGTCTCCAGGCCCTGAACGGCGGCCGTGTGGGCCGCGGCCGCCTCGCCCAGGGCCTGCTCCAGCTCGCCAGCGCGCGCTTCGGCGGCGGCCACCGCTGCCGCACCGCCAACCCTGTCCGTCGCGACAGCCAACGCATCTTCCAGGCGTTCCACCTCGGCCCGGTGTTCGGCCAGGGCCCCACGCAGGGTGGCCACCTCGGCCCGCAGGCCCGCCGTGCCGGGTGGGTCGGCCGGGGGGGCGCCACCGTCGCCAGAGCCGCTGGCGTCACCGCCCTTGGTGGCACCACCGCCGCCCCTGCGCGCGTGGACGAGGTCGCCCTGTAGGGCCTCAATCTCCTCATCCTTGGCCAGCAGCTCCCCGCCCAGCTCCTCCAGCTCCGCCGTCAGCTCGTCCAGGCGGGCTTGTAAGGCCGCCGGGTCGTCCTCGCCGTTGGCCGGGCGTTGGCTGGCGTTGATAGCGGCGGACGCGATGGCGGCCGACGTCGCCGCTTCCGCCGCTGCGGCCGCCGCCGCCTGGGCGTCGGCTTCTGCGCGCGCCGCGTCGGCTTGCGCGGTGGCGGCCTCCAGTTGCCGGCGGAGGGAGGCGAGCTCGTCGTCGATGGTGGATGACCCGGCCGCGTCTTCACGCTCAGCGATTAGGGTGGTGTTCTCAGCAGCCAGCACATCGCACCGGGCGCGGACGGCGCCCAGGTCCCGGCACACATCCTCCAGGCGGGCGCGCAGGTCCGACGCGGGGGTTGATGGAGGGGAGGCCGAGGACGCGGCGGGCGAGCTGGGCCGGGCCGTGAACGCGTCAGTGGGGGGAGGAGCGAGGGCTTCGACGCCCTCACCACCCAGGGCGTAGGCGGCGGCAGCGGCATTACTGGCGTCGACGGAGGTGGTGGTGGAGGCACCGCCTCCGTCACCGCCACCAAAGGCAGATGGGGCAGGTTGTTGGGCAGCAGCGTCAAACGCGTCCAAGGTCTGCGCCGCCGCGCCGCCCCAGGAGGAGGTGGGAGGGACTGGAGGCGGAACATCATGCTGCGGGTGCGCCGCCGCCGCCTTCGCCGCCGCCGCCGCCGCCGCACCAGGCTGCTCGTCCGCGCCCTTCAATCCACCAGTCATCGCCCCCGCCGCTTCTGCAAAGCTCGTCACCCAGGCCGCCGCACCGGCCGTGACGGCGGCGTCCCCGCCGGCCGCGACGGCGCGGTCGAGGGCGATCGTTAGAGTCTCCAGGTCAGCCGCGCCCCGGCGGGTGGGCGTGGAAGCGCCGGAAGAGGAGGAGGAGGCGGCCGGCGCGAGCGCGCCCGCCCCGCCACCACCACCGCCCTCTTCCTCCTCAGATAGCGCGTCCCAGGCGGGGCCGCCCAGCTTGCCGCCCGCTACGGGGGGCAGCCACTCGCCCAGGGAGCCGGTGGACCCGTTGGGGCCGGCCGCTGGGACGGGCGGGAAGGCTTGAGCTTGAGGAGCCGCAGGAGGAACAGCAGGAGCAGCAACAGCAGGTGGGCCGCCCCTGTCCAGTCCGCCTTGTTTCGGCCTGGCAACCCCCAACCCCTCCACCCACGCCGCCACCTGGGCTTCCGTGTACGTGCCCGACGCGACGTAGTAGGCCGCCCACTGCTGGACTTCCTCCCAGGTGTATGCGTGGGGTGGGGCGGTGGAAGGTGGGGCAGCAGGCGGCGGCCCGCCTGCTGCTGCCTGGTCTGACACGCTCTCCGCCACACTGGCCGCCCGGGGCATGCCAGGCTGGGCGGCCGGGAAGGACTGGTGCTGCTGATGGGGCGGCGGCGCCGTCCAGGACGCGTTGTCCGCGATGGATTCCGCGGGGTCCAGGGAGAAAGGCGGCCCGTCGGCCTGTCCACCACTCTCACCAGCCGCCGCCGCCGCCGCGCTGAGGCCGCGCCGCCCAGGCCGCCCACGCGATGCGCCCGCGCTCCGAGGGGCGACCGCAAAATGGTGCGCCACGGCCGGGCCGGGTGCGGTGGCGGCGGACGACCCCGCGCCGGGCACGAAAAAGGCCGTGACACCGCCGCCGGCCGGGTCGGGGCGCCCTCCTAGGAAAGCCCCGCCGCCGACCCCAGGAATGATGGACGAGGCGGCCGGCCCGGCGGCCGCCGTCCCCACCACCCCGACCAGGCCCGTGTTGGCGTACCGGGAGGTGGTCCTTCGCGGGTCGTAAGGCGCGACGGGCGGGGGTTGGTGAGGTGGTGGCGGGGCGCCGCTACTGTCTGCAGCCGACGCAGCGGTGGTCGTGGTCGTGGTGGGCGGGGGAGGCGGCGGCCCCGCGCCCGCCGGCGGGGGTGCCCCACGTTCCCGCCAGCACTTGAGCTCCTCATCGTAGTAAAATTCGTTCTTCACGCCCAGCTTGGCCTTGACGGGCTTCTTGGGCTTGGACGGGTCGTCGCTGGCAGCAGCGGGCTGGATGCAGAGCAGGGGAGAGGTTGGAGAGGGTTGGAGAGAGCGTGTGTCGGG
>Ga0315289_10007069_pt1 | contig 16436 bp, 18 predicted proteins | sample YL17G11_40_MG_FD_203452 | JGI IMG/M metagenome (GOLD analysis project Ga0315289, IMG submission 203452) | Sediment microbial communities from Yellowstone Lake, YNP, Wyoming, USA - YL17G11_40 | ecosystem: Environmental > Aquatic > Freshwater > Lake > Sediment | place: USA: Wyoming | collected... | reverse complement strand
CCAACAATTCTCTAACTTCAGACTCAGGCCTCCCGCTACCCTTCGCGGCTCTTTTTATTCTGGATGCGTCTATTATATTGGGATTTTCCTTTTCCTTCTTTGTCATCGACTGCATTATATGCTTAAAGTGCTTCATCTTATCCTCCTGCATCTCCATCAGGTTTTCAGGTAACTTCATCATTCCCATGCCAGGTATCATAGAGGCAATTTGTTTTAAAGAGCCCATCTTCCCCATGCTTTCAATCTGTTCGTAAAAATCCTGCAGCGTGAACTTTCCCTCGACAATTTTTTCCACAGACTCCTTTTTTATGTCCGCCTCCTTAGCTTTCTCGAGCAGCGTTTCCAGATCACCCAGGCCAAGCAACCGCGACACAAACCTCTTCGGGTCGTAAAGCTCAAAATTATCAATCTTTTCACCAGTTCCTATGAATTTCACTTTCGCCCCTGTGATGCTTGTCGCTGCCAGTGCGCCGCCTGCCTTGGCAGTGCCGTCCATTTTTGTTATTATCACACCTGTGACGCCTACGAGCTTGTGGAACTCTTCGCTTTGTACTCTAGCAACTTTTCCCAAATCAGCAGGCAGCACAAGTATAACCTCGTCAGGTTTTATAATCTCGCCCAATTTTTTTAATTCGTCAGCCAGCTGTTTATCCAAAGCATTCCTTCCAGCAGTGTCGAAAATAGTGACATCATAAGATTTGAATTTTTCCATACCTGCTTTCGCAGAAGTCAGCGGATCGCTTTGAAAAAGAACAGGTACGTTGATTTGCTTTCCCAGTTGCAACAACTGCTCATTGGCAGCAGGCCTGTGGAAGTCACAACCGACGATTGCAGGCTTCATTCCCTGTCTCTGGAAATACCTTGCCAACTTTGCTACGGTTGTTGTTTTTCCCGAACCGAAAAGGCCGACCAGCATTATTCTCTTCTTCCCAGCCAGGCCGTATGCCTTTTCTCCAAGCAGTCTAACAAGCTCGTCATAAATGGTCTTCAAAACATGCTCCCTTAGCGTCAGTCCAGCAGGCATCTTCTCCTCAAGGCACTTTTTCCTTATGTTTGTCACAAGTTCGTTTGCCAGCTTCGTGTCGACATCAGACTGGAGCAGTATCCTCTCCATATCGCGCAGCACTTCTTCCACAGCTTTTTTATCAACAGTCGTGCCAGTGGTTATTTTCCGTATTAATCCGCTCAGGCCTTTGCTCAGGTTGTCGAACATATTCTAAAACTAATCCTTAGTCTTAATAAACTTAAACAAAAATTGTATTTAAATAAGACCGTTTTTTTAACAATTTATCCACAATTTTTTTTACTGCTTTAGGAAACACATTTTTGCCATAATTTTCAATAAGTCTTCTAACATCAAATTTAATACATTCCCCCGAATAGCTATGATAAATTTCTACAAAAGGGTCTATACTATAACCTCCAATTATAAACTTTGGTCTGTCTCCCAATTCTATTCGGGACGGTTTGTAACTTATGAACAAACTGTTTCCCAAATCATCCGAATATAAATCTACAAATTCATTTGATTCTTTTCCAGAATTCAATTTTTTGATATGTACAAAACCAACGTTTTTAAAACCGACACTTTCGAATAATTTTGTTATGGATGCCGGTGTTATCGAAAAGATATCATTATCTTTTACAAATATAGCTACTTCGTCCGGTTTTGTTAATTCGTATTCCGGAATCTCTTCAAAATCCGGAATTCTTTCAAATTTCTCACCCATAGCATAAGAGATTGAAGTTATAAGATTTATATTTAATCTATCAGATTTTTCACAAACTTCTCTTTGTCAAATTTCTCGAAATCTTCATATCTTTGTCCCAAGCCTAAGAAAAGTATAGGTTTCTTTAGCTCATGTGTAACGGAAAGAATGGCGCCACCTTTTTCGTTGACGTCTACTTTTGTAAATACTATGCCATCAACACCGATTTCACCAAACTCTTTTGCCTGTATCAATGCATCATTTCCAGTAAGGGAGTCTATGACAAGTATTTTCACGTCTGGCTTGTTGACCTTCACTATTTTTTTCATCTGGTCCATGAGATTTCTGTTGGTGTGAGCCCTGCCGGCCGTATCAGCCAAAACAAAATTTATACCATTCGCCTTCGCATGTTCGACAGCGTCAAAAACGACAGCAGCAGGATCAGCTCCATACTTGTGCTTGATAACCTTGACGCCGATATTTTTCGCATGTTCTTCCAGCTGTTCCTCTGCTGCAGCACGGAATGTGTCGGCAGCTGCAAATACACAAGAATAACCTTTGTCGATCAAAAATTTTCCAACTTTTGCTAGTGATGTAGTTTTGCCAGAGCCGTTGAAACCAAGAAACAGCAGAACAACAGGCTTTTTCTGCTTCGCCATCTCTTCCAAATCCATCTCCGGCACAGTCAATATTTCCAGCAAGCTGCTCCTCAACGCCTCTACAACCACTTCCTTCTCCTTTCCGCGTTTTATCTCTCTGCCTACAAGGCTGTTCATCATATCGCTTTTTATCTTTTCAGCCACGTCATAAGCGACATCCGATTCTATCAAGCCGCTCTTAAGTTCTTCCAGTATCGGTGCAACATCCTCGCTGCTCAACTTTTTTTCAACAACTTTTTTCACGAACTTTTCAGCAATTCTCTTGAAAAATCCTTTCTTCGGCTTCTCTTCAACAACTTTCTCAACTTCGTGTCTCGCCTCTGCAACTTCGGGCTCAACTTTCTTTACCTCAGGCTTCACTTCTTCCGTTACTTCAGGTTTGATTTCTTCTTCTATCTCAATTCTTTCAGCAACTTCTTCAACTGCCGGAGCCTCAACCTTCTCCACAACCAGCTCGGCAGCAGGAACCTCGACTCTCTCTTCAATCCTTTCCTCGACAGGCTCGGCTTCCTTCCTTTCCAGCCTCTCAGAAATCGACTTTACAACCTTCTTGAGCTTGTCCTTCAGAAAGCCGAACATAACAACCTACTCAGCCTGCGCAGCCTGCGAGTCTATTTGCGACTGTATCTCCGGCCCGAGCTGCTCTAGGCCTGCCGCTATGCTGTTTATGTTGTTCTGCAGCTCGTTCAAAACATGCTCCATCTCCTGTCCTCTCTGATTGAGCGTCTCCTTGGCTTCAGTGATGCTTTTTTCAAGAATGATGCCCGCGCCTATCGATATCAGGATGTTTTTCTTGTCCGCAACCTTTCCGACTGTGTAAGCGTCCAAACCAACTGGAAAAAATACGTCCTTGCTCTTCTCCAGCTCGCCCAAACTTTCTATGGTCGACTGCATCTCAACTATCCTTGAGGCAACCGCATCTCTTTGTTTCATCAGCGTCTCGATCCTTGCCTCGAGCATGCGGTAAGCCATGACCTTTTCCTGCAAATCCTTCTCTGCCATACTCTCACAATAGTTAAATTTAGTTAGCGGGATAATTATAAATATGAGATACGAGCTGCTAATTTTTCTTTTGCTTGTGCCGCTGCTTTTTTCTATAGCTATTGCAGCCAGCCCCGGAACTGTAACAATCAGCCTCAACAGCTCAGAGATATGGTGGAATGACCCATTAAACGTGAGCGGTATAGCAAGTTATCCAAACCAAACAGGCGTCGCTGCGGGGACTGTTGCTGCTTCGATAGCAGACAAGTCATACGACTGTCCTGCGACTGATGCAAATGGAAATTGGTACTGCGTCATCAACGCCCCGCAAGAGCTAGGCAGCTACACGCTGACCGTGACGATAACGAACTCCACTTCTGCCACGTTTGTAAACACGACTACTGTGAATGTGAAAGCGTCGTATGGAGCTGTCGCAACCGGGACAGGCAGCCGCGTTGTTTATGAGACTCCTTTATTGATGCAGCAGCTCAACGGCGCTATAAAGAAGGTCTGGGTCCGCGTCAAGGTCTGGAAGTAACTGTCTGCCCAATCACTTCTTCAGCCTGTAAAGCGCGTAACTGCCAGCAGAGCTGTTCGTCTCGGCGATCTTTATGCTGGCAGGATACTCAGTGAATATCGTATTGCATTCCGAGGATTTGTAAGGCTCTATGCCACACCAGAAGTCCTTGTCGAAAATAACGCAGTCAGTTTTGTTCCACAGTTCGCCCATTATTTTCCTGTCAGTGCCCATCCACGATTGCAGAGAAGGCTGGCCGGAGACAAGGTAGATGCTTGGGTCGTGGCTCAGGACAAAGCAAGACTTGTCGAGGTTGCTGATTTCCCGCAGCACGAAGTCATGGTAAACTCTCGCCTGGATGGCCTCCTGTATTTTTTCCGGCGGGGTCATAATCGTAGGCAGGTAGACATAAAATGAAACTGCGACAGCAGCGACTAACAGCACAGTGACAATCGTCTCGAAATTCTTCACACCTTTCTTGAGTTTTGTTATGTAGTGCATGCCGCACGCAGCTAAAATCAGCAACGGTGGATACTGCAGCAGCGCATACCTCACGTCAACTCCATACCTCACGCTGCCTGCGTAAAAAGAAGAGTACAAAAGGAAAATTGCAGCGAACCACACTGCTAGGAAAATATTTTTCCTGTCTTTCCATGTCAACAGTCCTACAACAGCGAATATCGTGAAAAGCAGCGGATGCTCGATGTTAGGATAGCCGTTTATCCAGAAAGCAAGGTTCTCCTGTAAGTTCTTTGCCATGTAGTTTATTCCGAACTTCTCGCCCGAGCTGCCCCACGTATCAACTTTCGAAGCGTGGTAGATGTGTATCAAATAAGGCGTTATTAGCACGAAAAAAATAAGCCAAGGCATTATGTTTTTTGCGTTTTTGTTTTTCTCGAGGAAGAGCAAAACAGCAACAATCGGCAAAAATATTATTCCCTCTGTCTTTATCTGCACTGTCATTGCCAGCAAAAGCATTGCAAGCAAAAATATTTTTTTGTCATCATGCGAAAGCAGGAACAGCGTTACTGTTGCTATTGAAAAGAAGACGAACACCGGCTCTGTCGCAACAGTTGTAGACCATATCACAAGCAGCGGCGTCAGTGCGAGAAGCAGCGCTGCAAACAATCCGATGCTTTCCCTTTTAGTCAGCAGGTACGCTGCAAAAAACGTCATGACAACCGAAAGGCTGCCAAGCGCTGTGACGAAGCTGAAGGCTGTGTTTTCGCTCACGCCGAACAGCGAGTATGCTGTGGCGAGCATGAAAGTATAGCCGTTCGGCCACTTCATCAGTTCGCAGTTGAAACATTCCTTTACAGTCCCGTAGTTGCACAGGCAGCCACGGCCGTCGAGCAGTATCTGCTTGCCTATGTCAAGGTAGATGTCCTCGTCGAAATAAAGCCTGTGCGTGCGCGGCGCAACTGCTGTTCGAAACAGCAAACCAAGGATGAATATTGCTGCCAGCAGCAACCACGCTCTCCTGCTAATTTTTTTGAATTGCGCGAAAATTTTCCTGAAGCTCATTGCAATGAGAACAATGACCAATATAAAATTTGCCGCTAGGAATAACGGCTCGGCCCTCATTATGGATCCTATTATCGTCTGCCTCTCGCCGTAGTTGATGACAAAATAGACAAGTGCGAGGAATGTCAATGCTACTAGCAGCAGTTCCTTTGTCAGGAAATTCCCTTCCTTGAAATCTTTCAGCAAATTTTTCAAAACTCTCATAGCTTAAGCTCCACTAGGTAGTCACCAATAACCATATGTTTCGTTTTCGTCCTAATCATTGTTTCTATCGCATCCTTCGGCGAGCAGACAATCGGTTCGCCATGTATGTTGAAGCTTGTGTTCAAAACTATGCCGTCGCCGACTATACGCTTGACTCGCTCAATCATCTCGCGGTATTTCTTGTTCTCGCTGCCAACCATTTGCGGTCTTGAAGAGCCGTCAACATGTATGACAGAGACGACGCGGTCGCGTATTTTCGGGAATGTCATGTAGCCCATCGTCATCATCCTGTCCGGCATGCCGTCGTAATCCTCGAAAATTCTCTTCGCATCCTCTTCAAGCAACGAAGGACAGAAAGGCTGGAACCACTCGCGCTTTTTCACTTGCATGTTCAGCCTGTTTTTCAATTCCAGGGAAAACGCAGGTCCGACTATGCTTCTGTCACCAAGCGCTCTCGGTCCGTATTCCATCCTGCCTTGGAACCAGAACAAGAATTCACCCTTTGCTATCAATTCGCCTGCAAGCTTTGCGGCATCGCTTCTCTGCTCGAACTTCACATCGTGCTTTTTGACCTCTTCTTTTATTTCTTCCTCAGAATATTCCGGGCCGAGGTACGCGTTTTCAAGCTTGCTGCCACGGCTGCCGTTCAGCAGGTTGTCTGTGTGCAAAGCAGCACCGGCTGCCAAACCACCGTCGCCCATGTGGGGAAAAACAAACCACCTTTTCATGCCAGACTGCAGACGAAGTATGCGGTTCGCTTTTATGTTCGAAGCAACACCACCGGCCCAACAAACATCTTTTATGCCGGTCTGCTCTATTGCGTTTTTGAAAAGCTGCAGCATATGCTTCTCTATCGTGCGTTGTGCCATGTACGCGAACTGCTCCCTCCTGCTGCTCCAAAGTATTTTTTCCAACTCTACAAACATTTTTGCAGGAGGGTGTTTTGCATCAATATTCAAACCCTTAACACGGAAAAAATCCAATATTTTATTTTTTTCATCTGCCACAGGGTAGGAATAATCCGCTATGCACATTGTCTTGCCTTCATCCTCCAGCTCGCGCATGCCCAGCAAGGTCGTAACCTGCTCGTACATTGTAGAAAGCGAATTCCTGCCGGAAATTGTGGAAAGCCTTTCAAAGCTGCCATCTTTGAAAACATTTACTGTGCCCGACACTCCGTCGCCAACGCCGTCCAAAGTTATGCACAAGCAATTGTCAAACCCTGAAGTGAATGCTGCAGAGGCGGCATGCGCGTTGTGATGGTCGACAAGATAAAGTCTAAAGTTTTTGAACCCCATCTTCTCAAGCAACCTCTTTATATCGAACTCGGAATATTTTTTTGTAAAAAAGTTTGACCCCCAATAGGACATGGTGTATTTGAGGAACAGTCTCCTGAATCTTTCGAATCTCGGCTTTGGTACTAATCGCCTCCGAAAGTTGTAATAGTTTCTTCCAACAAATGGAAATGCTCTCACAAGTGCTTGGGTGAACTGGCTGCCGCACATGGCAACCGCTTCTATGTCAGCCGGCTTCAGGTTCATATGCTTCAGGCAGGCGCTTATAGAATTCGCAGGAAAGCCGACGTCAAGCTTCTTCCTCGTCAACCTCTCCTCGTTCACCGCAACTTTTATTATACCATCCTCAACTATCGCAGCGCCCGCATCGTGCCCGTCCCACACGCCAAGTACATACATCAAACCACTTTATTTTATTAACTTGAGATAGTTACTTAAAATCATTTGGTGAGCTTCGCAAGGCGTCCAGCACTTTGGGCATCGCCCAGCTCTTATCTCCTCCCTAACATTTCTCGCAGTCTCCGATGTAAGAACTTTTTTCAGGTCGTAATTATAATCACGAGCATTACCCAACTTCCTGTCAAAGACAGTGCATGGGTAGACATTACCTTGCGGATCCAAAAAACATGACAGGTTGAAGATGTTGCAGTCTACTGGCATCTTCCCAGTCTGCAGGAAATGCTTTGCAAGCCGCAAATGTTTTTGCGCCAAGCCTCCAACCGGGTCGAAAGCAATAAAGCGGCGGCCCTGCATCTGCAGTACCGCATCAATCTCCTTGCAGATATTGGTAAAGTAGCTTTTCTTCATGCTCGGCATCTGTATGCCGTAGAAAACATCCGAGCTTTGGAAGAGGTTGATGTGAAAATCCAACGCAGAAATCTGCGGCAACATCTTTTTCAGTTCCCCGAAAGTTTTTTTGAAAAAACCTATGTTGTACGGTGAGATTGTGTAACCTACAAAAACGCGAAATTTTTTGTGCTCTACTTCAAACTGCCTCAACCTTTGCAGCGTCTCTACTGCTTTGTCCCACGCACCCTTGGTGCCGCGTATGCGGTCGTGTATCTTTTCCGGTCCGTCGATGCTGACTGTGACAGCATATCGCTTGTCATAAACCTTTAGCGTTCTTTCAACCTGTTTGCTCACGAGGTCCGGCAGAAAACCGTTGGTCGGGCTTGTCAGAAAAAACAAGTCGCAGTTTTTATCGAACGCTTTGACGATGTCAACGTAATCCTTCCGCAAAAAAGGCTCTCCGCCTGTCAGGCGCAGCCAGTGTATGAAAGAGGCATTCTTCGCAACCTTCTTTATCTCTTCCAATGTCAGCTCTCCTTTAGTTTTCCTCTTCCATATGTTGCATATTCTGCAGTGTGAAATGCATTTGTAGGTTATGGCAAAATTCAGTTCGTAAGGCATGAACATTCCCAGGTTTGTCGCGAGAATTTTTGTTGCAAGCTTTACAACTGCCATATAATCATTAACTATTTTGGTATAGAAATAAAAAACAATTTAATCTGTTATTTAACTCAACTAACCAGACCTACTATTAATTAACTCTTTTCCTAGCCTTTCTGTAGCTAGCCATTTATTCAATCTCGACCATTTCGCAATATTTTTATTGACTATTTCATCAAATTCTTTTTTCATACTGATCCTATACTTTCAAGCTTGCCACACCAACTTTATGCTCTACTTGTTGAGGAATAAATTGTTTGATTAAGGTAAAGTCCAAAATCATCAATTTCCTGACAATAGCACTGTTTTCATTGAGTTTGAATAGTTGCGCCTTTCCATATCTTCTAGTTGGTGAAACCACTTTGAATTTTTCTATTTGCTTCCAGACTTTATAGAAGGTTGTTTTCGACATTCCCAAAGATTCTATGATTTCCTTTTTTGAATAGTCTGTTCTGTTGTCTAAGAAAAAGTCTATTATCCTCAAAGTTGGGTTGTTCCCGAGGAATTGTATTAGCAGTGTTTGTTCGTTCATACAAATCTATTGTATTGATAAAGTATTTAAACATGACTTACAAAGTATCATAAGTGTACTTATGTTTTCTGACGAAGAAATAAAGGCAAGGATACTTCTCAAATTAGCCAAAAGGGGCAAGTGGGGAGGAGCCCACACATCATTTGACAATTTAGAAAAGGGATGGAATGTTCGTGATCTTGGTAAAGAGGGGACGAGAAGAGTTCAGAAAATTACTAAAGATTTGGTAAAGACAGGATTTGTTGTGAGCAAGCCAACCAGTTATGGTTTGCAAATATCTTTGAATCCTAGAAGGTCTGCCGAGATAGAACAGATCATAAAAAAGTTCTACCCAGAAGTTTAAATCCAGTTACTTTATAATTCATCTATTATAGTCTTTAAAATTTTGAACCCGTCTGTGAAAGTTTGAAGCTTTCCTTCGCCGTGGTTTCTAACCTTCTCGTAGCTGGGTATCTCTATTGTCCTCAGGCACTTTTTCGCAGCCTTTATGGCAATCTCCGTCTCAATGCCAAAGCCGTCGGACTTCAGCCGCAGTTTTTTCACGCAGCTTTTTCTGAAAGCCCTGTAGCCGTAACATAAGTCAGAGTAGTTCGTGTCCCATATTGCATTTACAAGGAATACAAAGAATTTATTGCCCATAATGCGCAGCCACGGCATATCCTCAGTCCCTCCGCCTTGTATGAACCTCGAGCCCATGGCAATGTCAAACCCGCTTTTTATCGCCTCTACAAGCAAACCGATCTCAACACAGCGGTGCGAGCAGTCCGCGTCCATTGTTATTATAATGTCGCCGCGCGCAGCTTCCATCCCTTTTCTTAAAGCAAAGCCTTTGCCCACCTTCTCATACAGGATCTTCGCTCCGTACCGTTTTGCTATTTTAACAGTATCGTCGGTGCTGTGGCCGTCCACGATAATTATCTCGTCCACGCTTTTCGGCAGATCCTTCAAAACAGTGGCCAAATTCTTCTCCTCGTTCTTCGTCGGTATGACAACAGATATTTTCATAAAAACACTTCATATGTTTATACTTAAATCAATAAATTATTTGACAGAACCCTATTTAGTAAACTCATGAAACCAATTTCATTAATTTTGTAAATACACAACAAAACATTTAAATGTATGTAAATCTAAATAAATCATTATGAAAACGAAAACGTTAACTGTTAATGTAGAGGAAGATGTGGAAGAGAGGTTCAGAAAAATAGCCAGTGCTACTTATGGAAAAAGGAAAGGATACCTGGGTAGAGCTCTAACAGAAGCTATGAAAGAATGGGAAAAAAAACAAAAACAAATTGATGTAAATGCAAGAGCTTTGGAAATTTTGAGAAAAGGTTTTAAGATGGGTAAGATAACATGGAAAAACCGCGATGAGTTACATGAACGATGAACTTTTTTTTGATACCAATATTTTGGTTTATGCTTACGATGCCTCTGAAACAAAAAAACAAAGGGCATGCGCTCAATTAGTTGGAAAGGTTTTCGAGGGTGAAATAATTGGAGTAGTTTCGAATCAAGTTCTAGGCGAGCTGTTTAAAGGGTTAACTGAGAGTATCGAGATACCAATATCTTTAGAAAATGCAGAACTTATTATCAAAGACATAATTCAATCGGACAGATGGATGAAGATTAATTACGATGCAGAAACTGTAAAGAAAGCTATAGTAACTGTAAAATTTTCTAAAGCTCCATTTTGGGATATTTTAATTGTAGAGACGATGAAAGAAAATGGGATCAACAAAATCTATACTGAAAACGAGAAAGATTTTAAGAATATACCCGGCATAAAAGTTATTAACCCATTTAAATAATTTTGGGCGGATCTCTCGTCACAACAGATATTTTCATGAAAACATTTGATATGCTTATATTTAAATCAGTCTTATGCCATCCTTGATTATACCCTTCACCAATGGATCTTTTTCATTTTTATAAAAAATCAGCCCGTCAAAGTAATGGACTTCCACATTTTTTTTGTATAATTTTTCCACTTTAGTAATTATTTTTTCTATTCTTTTTTTGTCAAGAGCGCCATTGAAAATTATTGCGATATCCACGTCAGATTTGTCAGAATAAACTAATTTGGAATACGAGCCAAATAAATAGACTTGAATATTTTTTATCTGCGACAGTTCGTCCGCTAAATCAACCAAAAGAAAATAGACATCGAGCGGCAGCTCTCTCAGATTTTTATATTCTTTTGAAAAGATTTGTATGATTTGTTTTGCACGCTCATCCTCTAAGTTGATGGAATAATAATTTTCCGCTTTTTTCAAAATACTGCCGGACATCAGCTTGGTCAATGCATTGTCCAAAGGCATGTTGTTCATCCTGGTTTTTTCTTTAATATTTTTTCTGTTGAACCTCGACCCGGGGCTGAGTGAAAATAGTGTCAGTATTTTGAATATGTCATTATTGAAAATCTGGTTAATCATTTTTCTCACCGAGCAGATTTTTTATTTTATATAGATAAGGTTCAACGACTGTTTTCAGAAATTCTTCTGATCGTTGCTGAAACAGATTCTTCATAAATTTGGTTCCTGTGTAATACTGCGCCTTCGTTCTTTCCTTCCTTGCCTCTGCCAAATCGTTTGCAAGCGAGATGAACTCTTTGTAACCCCTTTCTATCAACGCCAGTATTTCTTTGTTTTTGATGAGTTCTCTCAGGACTTTGATCGTCGTCGCATGGACTTCCAGCTCTATTTTCAGTCTGAACCTTTTTGCCAAAAACAGTTTTGTGATGTCATGCATCGCATAGTATCCAGATATTATGCTCCACCTGGGAAAGGATTTCAAATTTGCTTTGCAATGTTCCAAATTATCTTTGTGGGAGTTTTCAAAAAAATTGACATATCTGTCCGTCTCCAGTTCGTTGATTTTGCTTACCTTTCCCTCTTCCATCAAAGTTTCAATTCTTACCATATTACCACACATTTGGTATTATAGCGTCTTTTGCTTATATACTTTACCAAGTTTTTGGTATTTTTCATACCTGTTTTTTGGTATTAGTTTTCGGCAGCTCCCTCAGCACAGTTGGCAGATTCTTCTCCTCGTTCTTGGTTGGTATCACAACAGAGATTTTCATAAAAGACACTTGTTATAATTTAATTTAAAGAATTAATGCTTTATTAGTATTAGATTATTATGTCAGTCGTTGCATTAGCTAAAGGTAATGCTTATGGAGCTACAAAAAAAGCATTGGAATTAACAAATTTTAAAAATTTTATAAGAGGAAAGAAAAAAATTGTCATAAAACCAAACTTAGTCATTCCTGTCCACAGCAGTAAAGGAATAACTACTGACGTGAATGTTGTCAAAGCAATCATAGATTATCTACCCGATCCAACCAAAGCTGCGGTTGTCGAGGGCGCTACAAATACTTCCGAGACTTTCAAATTGAATGGCTATGACAAGTTATCAAAAGAATGTGGCATAGAAGTTATCGATTTGAACGAAGAGAATGAATGGGAGGAGGTTAAAGTTAAAAATCCAACTGTGATTAAAGAGTTGAAAATTGCGAAACGGGTTGTAGAAAGTGATTTCTTGATAAGTGTGGCTAAGCTAAAAATCCATTCCATCGTTGCCGTAACTGGAGCGATGAAAAATATGATGGGCGTATGCTCTAAAGACCAAAGGCTAAAAATCCATTCCTACATACCAAACTCTTTGATGGATTTGCTTTCAGTAAAAACGCCAGACTTTAGCGTTACAGATGGCATTATAGCAAATGAAATCGACGAAAATGTTCCGCATCCCGTTGAAATGGGTTTGGTTCTTGCAAGCAGAGATTGTGTTGCCTTGGACAAGACCGCTGCTGAGGTTATGGGTGTTAATCCTTCAGACGTACTCTATCTAAAAATGGCTTTTGAAAGGGGTTTTGGTAACCTTGAATCAACCATAGTAGGTGAAAGTGTGGGAGACGTTAAGAGGAGTTTCAGAAGGGCGAATTTCAACCTGAGAAGTGACGGACAAAGGATTGTCGGCAGGATGATCATTGAAATCGGTGCCTTTGAATGGTTTTATAAGAATATTTTTCCATTTTTAACTAAAATAAACAAGAAACGGAAGATATTCTAATCGATTTATTTCTTGATTATTAAAGAATAAGCATGGAGTTTTCAGTGGTTATTCCTGCATATAAAGAAAAGGATATCAACAAAGTATTGAAATCTGTCTTGGGTCAGGATATTTCACCCACTATGAAATTAAATAAAATATTTTTGATAACAAGTGGCTACAAAAATTTTTCATTTCTCGGGGATAAAAAAATAGTTTTTATTGAAGAAAAAAATAGGGGTGGAAAGGCCGCTGCAATCAATAGCGCTTTGAAGAAAGTTGATTCTGAAATAATAGTATTGCAGAGCGGGGATGTTCTGCTGGATAAAAATGCAATAAAAGAATTACTGATGCCGTTTGAGGATTCTTCAGTTGGCATGACTACATCTAGGCCAATACCTATGAATGACAAAAGCAAATTCATGGGATTTGTAATACACACCTTATGGTTTTTTCACCATCTCATTTCTTTGCAGAGACCAAAGGCAGGCGAAGTTATAGCTTTCAGGAAGTTGATAAAAGTTATTCCAAAAAAACTTGTTGCAGACGAATCTTATTTGGAATTTTTTATAAGAGAGAACGGATTGAAAATCACCTATGTTCCGGATGCAATAGTCTTCAATAAGGGACCTGAAAATGTAAAGCATTTTTTGAAACAAAGGAAAAGGGTATTCATAGGCCATTTGCACATAAGAAAGCAATACGGTTATACAGTTTCAACGATGAGCTTTCACAACATGCTGAAAGCCCTATTCGAATATTTCAATATCAAATCTGTCGATAATCTTAAAGAAATTTCTTGGATTGTAGCTGCATCTTTATTGGAACTGGCTGCAAGATTTTCTGCATTATTAGATTTTTATATCCTAAATAATCTTCCATACAAATGGGAAAAAATTAAAACTTGAGTGTTGAAATGATAGAGCTGATACCGAAAGTCATTGGATATAATTTTTTCAAGAGGCTGGGATACCCAAAAATGTTGCCGATTTTTTTGACATTGAGCATGAATGATTGGTGCAACTCCAGATGCAAAACTTGCAATATTTGGAAAAATGATCCAAAAGAAAAGATAAATGAGCAGCTGTCTGTAAGCGAATACGAACGTATATTCAGAAATTACGGCAGAACATACTGGATAACCATAACGGGAGGCGAGCCTTTTCTGAGAGAAGATTTGGCGGAAACGATAAGAGTCTTAGACAAAAAAACAAGGCCGGAAATTATTTCGATAGCAACCAATGCCACTGTGCCGGGTAAAATATTTTCCGCTACAAAAGAAATCCTGCATGAATGCAAAAAAATGAGACTGATTGTAAATGTTTCATTGGATGGTATTGGCAGGCAGCATGATGAAATAAGAGGCATGTCCGGCAGTTTTGAGAAAGCAAAGGAAACTGTTTTGAAATTGAAAAAAATAAACGATGAAAGACTTACTGTGGGGACCAATACCGTCATATCTCGTTTCAATGCTGGTTGTTCACAAAAAATTTTCAAATATATCGCCGAGAATTTGCGGCCAGATTCAATCATTGCAGAACTTGCAGAGAATAGGGCCAAGCTTTATAATGATAGCCTAAATATAGCTCCGAAAGAAAGTGAATATAAGAAATCTCTATTGTTTTTATTGGACTTCTTAGAAAGGGAAAGAAGGAAAAGAAAAGTTTCTGATATCGTAAGAATTCTGAGGATTGAATTTTACAAACACCTTATAAATAATTATCCTCTGGAAAATTTCGAGGGCATAGCATCGGCATACATAATGCACAACGGAGAGGTTTGGACAAGCTACAGCAAGCCTTACATAATAGGCAATCTTAGAGAAGTTAATTACAACCTCAGCAAACTTTGGTTCTCGGATAAAGCTAGAGAATTTAGGAAAACCATGGATAGCAAAGCATACAAAACTAGCTTGGCAAATGCGTTTTACACTAATGCCATATGCAATCCCAAAAAGCTTTTGAACTTGTGGTTTAGGAGTATTTTATAATTCCTATTTCGCAGCTATGTCAACATAATCTACTGCTGCCCATTCGCCATTCCACGAGCCACAACCACCGTCGGCATCATACCCCAAGACTTTTAGGGTGATATCATCGCCGCTAAACGTAGAACCCAAATCTATCGAATAATCATACCATCTGCCATTTCTTACGATCTTGTCGAAAACCGTATAAGCCTTGTTTTTGGTGTTGTCGTTTACAACGGCTTTGATTCCAACATCCGCGCATTTGCCTGTAAAATTGCTTGCCAATTGCGCGACATCAGCCACTCCCAAATAAAGCATATAGTTGCTTCCAGCCGGTAATGATGTAGATTGCTCTATGTACCTTCCAACTGATTTGTCAATAGGATGGATCGTCGCTATACCTTTTCTTCCGTCCAAAGAATTAATATTATAGCCCACCCAGCCATTTCCCTCCCAATTGCTACTTACATTGAGCACGGGCTGGTCCTTTACAGCCAAATTTTCAGGTATCGCTGAAAGCCATCCGTGAGATGAATGGATGATGTCGGGGTTTTTAATAAACTGCCCACTCAATGTTGGCTTAGAGGATAAGAGTATGGCAGGGAATTTCATATATGCCAAATACAAATAAGCCACGGCAGCTACAAGGAATAATGAAACAACAATAATAACCAATTTCTTGCCGGAAACCATAACAATCTAATTATAAGTTGCTTTATACCCACATTTAAATATTTGCTTTCTAGATTTTAGAAAAATACAGTCTGAATCAAGTTTGGCCGGCAACCAAAATCCTTTTTCCCATAATGTTTTTATCAATTTCGTCTTCTACAATGACTGAAATATCAACGGGTTCTTTGAAAAGATCGGACAATCTCTTCTCTATAATCTGCTCGGCATCGCCATCTTTTTCGTTTACAACAAAAACTTTGAATTTGTTATTTCCTTCATAAATTACCCTGAATTTGTATATGCCTTTGATATCCGCTACAGAATCTATTACCTGTTTCGGGCTGAACACGTTTCCGGACTTAAGTTGTATGAAATCCTTTTTACGACCTTCTATACCACCAATTAAAGGTAAACCCCTACCGCACGGGCATTTTTCCTCCAAAGCGATTCCGACATCAGCTATATCATATCTTATAATCGGGATCATCTCGTTTGTGAGATCTGTTATTATTATATTGCCTTTCTCCCCACTCGAAGCCTTTTCCCCATCCTTGACAATCTCCACAATTAAACTGTCTGCATCTACATGATATCCCACCCTTTCCCTACATTCCCATGCTATCCTGTTGAATTCAGCCGCTCCGTATTGGTCATAAACAGATGCGTTGAAAGCGTTCTGGATAATGTTTCTCATTTTTTCCGAAAGAACTTCCGCATGTGTTATTATAACTTCTGGGTTAATCCTGACCCCGTCGCTAAGCATCTTTTTGGAAATGGAAAACAAAATAGAGGGATAATAATAAATATATTTCGGATTTATTCGCTGTAAAATTTTCAGCTGTTCATCTTCAGACGTATTGCAAGATATG
>Ga0315289_10007068_pt1 | contig 16440 bp, 3 predicted proteins | sample YL17G11_40_MG_FD_203452 | JGI IMG/M metagenome (GOLD analysis project Ga0315289, IMG submission 203452) | Sediment microbial communities from Yellowstone Lake, YNP, Wyoming, USA - YL17G11_40 | ecosystem: Environmental > Aquatic > Freshwater > Lake > Sediment | place: USA: Wyoming | collected... | reverse complement strand
ACTCGTGCAGGCATTTTGGGACCGGGTACTCCTTCACCGGCGAGTTCCAATCCCGCACGAGAAGGCGCTCTTCCTCATCCGTCAGGATGGGCAGAAGGCCGATGGGCGCGTCGGGGTTGGCCGCGATGCCCCGCAGCAATACCTCGTACTCCCTGAGCCGGCGCTGAATAGTTCCGGCGCGGAACAGATTCGTGTTGTAGTGGCATATCATCTCGAGCCGCCCGCCCGCCTCGCGGGCGTTCATGTTGAGCTCAAAGGTCTCGAAGCGGCGCGGGTTGGGGAAGTACTCGTGTTCAAGGCCCTCGAACCGCAGCTGCCCCTTCTCGTACGACTGGCTGTGGGTGAAGGTGGCGCTGACAAGCGGTATTCGGCCCGGATCGCGGCGCACCGGCAGTTTGGTGAGCAGGCGGCCATAAGAGTAGATCTGATTCTCAAAAGCGCCCAGGAGAGTGCTGGAGACGGCCCGGACGAACTCGCTGAATCTCTGTCTGCCGTCGAAACGGCTGCGCAACGGCAGAAAACTCACGCAGTGTCCCACTAAATCGTTCTGCCCCGCCACGGGCTGCCCCGCCGACGGAATGCCCACGGCAATATCCGTCTGTCGGGAAAGGCGATGCAGCAGAATCTTGTACCCGGCCAGGAGCACGGTGAAGAGGCTGCACCCCAGGCGCGTTCCCACCTTTCGCAGATCAGCGAGCAATTCAGGATCGGTCTGACGGTCCTCGCGCGCTCCCTCGTAGCTTCGCATTTTCGGGCGGGGAAAATCCACCGGAAGGTCCAACGCCGGGACCTCCTCGGCGAACTGCTTGAGCCAATACGCCTCCGCCGCGGCGAATTCCGGCCCCTGTATTTCCTGCCGCATGAGAAGCGCGTATGCGCCGAATTGATGCGGCTGTCCCAGGCCGGGGTCCTCTCCGCGCCTTCCCGCCGAGTAGAGAAGACTCAGGTCCTTCAGCAAAACGTCCACGGACCAGCCGTCGCAGACGGCGTGGTGGGCCGTGAGCACGACGGTATGCTCCTCCTGGCCCGTTTTCACGATGATCGCGCGGAAGAGAGGGCCGTGGACCAGGTCGAACGGACGCAGCGCATCCTCCCGGACGATTTCCTGGAACCGCTTTTCCGCCTCCTCCGGCGGCAAATCAGAAAGGTCGAGCACCGGAACGGAAACGTCCAACGTTGCGGCGATGCAGACCGACGTCCCGTCGGGGCTGAAGGTGCCGCGCAGCGCTTCGTGCCTCCGGACCAGGGCCTGAATGGAGGAGATCATCGCCTCGGAATCAAGAGGACCCCGCAGCCGGATCGAAATGGACTCGTTGAAAGCGCACGACGCGCCTTCTCCCATTTGCGCCGAGACCCATATCTCCTGCTGGGGCTCGGTCGAGGGGACGGTCGCAAGCAGCTCCTGCTCCGCGAAGGGATCGAAATCAACAGGAGTGAGTTCCACGTCCGGACGACCCTTGTCCGCGCTGTCTGTCATAGTGTATCTCCTACCTTAAGATACTTGCCCGGCCGGTTCGGATCGGGCATGTACCATGCGGGGTTTCCTTCCGGATCGCGCCCCAGCCTGGCTCCGGAAACGGGCGGGACAGCAGCGGGCCAGGCGGCGGGAGAGGGCGGAACGCGCTCGCCTGTTGGTAGTGCGGGCTTAAGCCCGTTCTCTTGCCGTTCAGCGCGAGGTTTCTCCGGCGTTGGTTCCCGCGCCAACTTCTTTTTCTGGATCGCCTCGCGCACCTCCGGCGGCAGGGGCACCCCCCGCTCCTCAAGCATCCCGGCCAACCGCGCGATAATCCCGGTCTGCCGCGCGACGACTTGCTCCAGACTTGAGGCTTGAGGCTTGAGGCTTGAGGCTGTAGGCTGTAGACTGTAGACTGTAGGCTCTTTTGTTTCTGTTCCTACAGTCTCAAGCCTCAAGCCTCCAGTCTCCTCCGCGGGCGCATCCGGCGGCATCTGTTTGTCCAGGAACTCCGCTGTCTTCTTCAGGGTCGGGTACTCCTCCAGCATTTGCCGGAAGGTGATCCTGGCTCCGAACTCCTTGTGCAGCCGGCGGGCGATCTGCGTCAGAAACAGCGAATCCAACCCCATCTCCAGGTATGTGGTGGATTCATCGGCGGAGGAAAGATCCATTCCCGATGTCTCCTGAAGGACCTTTTGCAGAATGGGAACAAGTCTCTCCCGCCGCGTCTTGGGGGCTCCCGGCGTCCCCTCTTCCGGCCCAGGCACTGCCACAGCGCGAGCTTCCATGGGCGGGGCGGCGGGGTCTGTGCCCAAGCCCGACAAGGAGGCGGACAGGCTCGTCGTGAACGCCGGCTCGAGCCAGTACCGCGTCCGCTCGAAGGAATACGTCGGCAGGGGAATCCTGAGCCTCTTCTCTCGCGCGTAGAAACCCATCCAGTTGATGCTTGCGCCGCTCAGCCAGAGCTGACCCACAGCCTTGAGAAGCGAGGTCCATTCACTCTCGTTCTCGTGCGTGTCGGAGAGGGACGGAATGGCCGCCTGCTTCTTCATGTCTTTGGCTTGTTGGCGGGCCAGCGTCGTCGCCGTGGTGCGCGGTCCCACCTCCAAGAGCACCCGCGCCGGGTCCTTCCACAACTCCTGGACGCCCTCGGCAAAGCGCACCGTGGCCCGAAGATGCCGCGCCCAGTAAATGGGATCGGTTGTCTCGCGCCCGGTGATCCACCTGGTGGTGACGGTGGAGACAAAGGGGATCTTCGGCGGTGAAAGCGCGACGCCACGGACGAATTCCGCGAACGGCTCCACGATGGGGTCCATCATCGGCGAATGGAAGGCGTGCGAGGTGTGCAGGGGACGGCATATCACCCCTTCGCTCTCGAGTTGGCGCTGGAGTTCGGCGGCCTCCTCCGTCGGCCCCGACATCACGCACAGCGACGGGCCGTTGACCGCCGCGATCGAGAGGTTCGCAGTGAGTCTCTTCTCCAGATCTCCGGCGGGCATGCGGACCGAGATCATCGCCCCGCCGGGAAGCGCCTGCATCAGGCGGCCGCGCATCGCCACCAGGAAGAGCGCGTCTTCGAGCGAGAAAACCTCCGCCAGGCAGCCACATACGAACTCGCCGATGCTGTGGCCGATCATGGCGCGGGGTTTGATCCCCCAGCTCTCCCAGAGCATTGCCAAAGCGTACTCGATGGTGAAGATCGCGGGCTGGGTGAAGTAGGTTTCCTTCAGGGATTCCGCGGCGGTCTCGTTGTCGCCCTCGGCGGGGTAGAGCAGCTCGCGAAGGTCTCGTCCGAGATGCGGCTTCAGGATTTCGGCGCAGCGGTCCACCGCATCGCGAAAGACGGGCTCGTCCCGGTAGAGGCTTGTTCCCATGTTGACGTATTGGGCGCCCTGGCCGGGAAACATGAACACGATTTCCGGCTCGCTGGATTCACAGGACCGGCTCGCGGCCAGCGTTGGATCGAGGGATTCGAGCGCGGCGGCGGCTTCGTGCGCGTCGCGGCACACCACAAACCGCCTCTGGACAAAGGCGCGCCGCCCCGTCTGCAGGGTGTACGCGGCGTCGGCGAGGCTGGTTTCGGGATGCAGGGCGAAGTGGTCCTGCAGAGCGGACGTCGCTCGATTCAGCGCCGCCTCGGTCTTTGCGGAGAGGAGCAACAACTGCCGCGCGCGCGAGGGACCGGACGGCTCGGCGGGCGGCGCTTCCTCGAGAACCGCGTGGGCGTTGGTGCCGCAGAACCCGAACGAGCTGATCCCGGCGCGGCGCGGCGCGAGACCCGCGGGCCATTCCCTGAGCTCGGTGTTGACGTAGAAGGGGCTGCTCTCGAAATCAATCTCCGGATTCGGTTTGTCGTAGTTGATCTGGGGCGTCAGCGTCTTGTGGCGCAGGCAGAGAGCGACCTTGATCAAGCCCACCACGCCCGCCGCGATGGTGCAGTGTCCCATGTTGCCCTTGATCGAGCCGATCGCGCAATACTGCTTTCGCTGGGTCCAGGCGCGGAACGCCTTGGTGAGCGCCTCCACCTCGATGGGATCTCCGACCGGCGTGCCGGTGCCGTGCGCCTCGATGTAGGTGACGGTGTCGGGATGCACGTTGGCGCGGATCAGGGCGGCTGCAACCACTTCGGCCTGGCCATCCACGCCCGGCGCGAGGTAACTCACCTTGTTCGAGCCGTCGTGGTTGATGGCTGTGCCGCGGATGATCGCGTGGATCGTGTCGCCCGCTTCGAGCGCGTCCTTCAGGCGCCTGAGCGCCACCACGCCCGCGCCTTCGCCGAACATGGTGCCCGTGGCGCCGGCGTCGAAGGGGCGGCAATGCCCGTCGCGGGTGAAGACGCCTCCGTCCTGGTACAATTGCCCGCTCTTCTGCGGAACGGTGATGTCCACTCCTCCCGCCAGCGCGATGTCGCACTGGCGCGCCAGGAGGCTGTGGAAGGCGTTGTCAATGACCACCAGGGTCGTGGAGCAGGCCGTGTGCACGCTCAGGCTAGGCCCCGTGAGGTTCATGAGATACGAAATGCGCGGCGCGATGTGGTCCTTCTCGTTGCCTACCTGCACCTGGAAATCGCCGAGGAAGCGCATCACCTCGGGATGCGCCGCGACATTGTTGCGGAAGTAGGTGTTGTTACCCATGCCGGCAAAAACGCCGATGAGTCCGTCAAACCTGCTCGCGTCATAACCCGCGTGTTCGAGGGCCGCCCAAGCGGTCTCGAGCAGGACCCGCTGCTGCGGCGCCATGACCTCGGCTTCGCGCGGACGGATTCCGAAGAAAGCCGCGTCGAACTTGTCAATGTCGTTGATGATCCCACGCGCGGGGACGTAGTCGGGATCGTTCAGGACGGACTCCTCGATGCCCGGCCCCAACTCGTCCCGCGAGAAAAAGGTGACGGTCTCGACGCCGCCGCAAAGGTTCTTCCAGAAATCCTCGATATTATCCGCGCCGGGAAAGCGGCCCGCCATTCCGATGACCGCCACCGCGTCTTCCGCCTCGTCGGATGGGAGGCCCCCGGTCTTCCGTCGCCGCGCGCGCTCCTGGATCTTGCGCAGGAAAGGCCCCTCCTGTTGGCCCTCGCTGAGGAATCTTGCGAGAGCGTTGATGGTGGGATACTGGAAGATTTTTACAACCGGGAGTTCCTTCCCCAGTCCGCGCTGAATCTCCGAAACCGCCCTGTAGGCCAGGAGGGAATTGCCGCCGAGGTCGAAGAAATTGTCGCGAATCCCGACACCGTCCAGATTGAGTATCCGCGACCATATCCCCGCCAGCGTCTTCTCCATCTGGTTTCTGGGCAGGACCATCGCTTCCTCGAGTTCGGGCCGCGCGGCTTCGGGCTCGGGCAGGGCGCGGCGGTCAATCTTGCCGCTGGGAGTTTTGGGCATTTCCTTCAGCGTCATGAACACCGAAGGAATCATGTACTCCGGCAGGGTTTCCCGCAGATGCCGCCTCAAGTCCGCGGAAGGAGTCTTTGCTCCCTCCTCGGCCAGGAGATACGCCGCCAGCCGGGCGTTGCCGGGCTCATCCTCGCGCGCCATTACCACTGCTTGCCTGACGCAGGGGTGTTTTTCCAGAGCGGATTCGATTTCCCCCAGCTCGATCCTGAAGCCTCGTATTTTGACTTGGTGGTCTCCGCGCCCCAGAAACTCGATATTGCCGTCATTGCGCCAACGGGCCACGTCGCCGGTCTTGTACAGGCGCGCGCCGGGCTGATCGGCAAGAGGATCGGGGATGAACCGCTCCGCGGTCAGCTCGGGCCGATTGAGGTATCCCCGCGCCACTTGTGCGCCCCCGATGTAAAGATCCCCAACGGCGCCCACGGGCAGCGGGGTCAGATTCGCGTCGAGAATATGGGCCTGCACGTTCGCGACGGCGCGGCCGATGGGAACGCCCGCCCGCGAATCCTCCCGCGGGCAGCGGTAGTGCGTTGCGTCAATCGTGCATTCGGCCGGCCCGTAAAGGTTGATGAGCTCCGCGTCCGAAACCGCGCGGAAGGCGCTCACCAGTTCCGGCGTGAGGACCTCTCCGCCGCAGAACACCCGGCGCAGCGAGCGGCACGTGGAGAAGTCCCGGTTCTCCAACAAGACCCGCAAGAGCGATGGAACCAGCTGGAGCGTGGTGATCCGGTGGCGGACGATGGCCCCTACCAGATAGGCCGTGTCGCGGTGTCCTTCGGGCCGCGCCATCACCAGCTTCGCGCCCGCGAGAAGCGGCGCGTGGAATTCCCACACCGAAGCGTCAAAGCTGATCGGTGTTTTCTGCAACACGCTGTCGGAGGGCCCAAGCGGGTATTCATCCTGCATCCACAGCATGTGGTTGCATATTGCGCCGTGGGGAATCATCACGCCCTTGGGAGCTCCCGTCGAGCCTGACGTGTAGATCACGTAGGCCAGGTTTTCCGGCGCCCCGCCGCCCCTCAGGTTTCCCGTGTCCTCCGCGGGGGCGTTATCCCCGGCGTGGTCCACCAGGACGAGTTTCGTTCCAGGAAGCAGAGCGATATCCGGCTTATGGCCCTCCAGGGCCAGCAGGACCCGCATTCCCGCGTCCTGGATCATGAAGGTAAGCCGGTCGCGGGGATACTCGGTGTCGAGGGGGACGTACGCCCCGCCCGCCTTGAGGACCGCCAGCAGCGCCACGACCATTTCCATCGAGCGCTCGATGTAGATACCCGCCAGGCAATCCGGCCCCACGCCGAGCGCGCGGAGGCGTCGCGCCAGGATATTCGCCCGCGCGTTAAGCGCAGAGTAAGTAAGTACCTGATCGTCAAAGACCACGGCGGGCGCGTCCGGGGTCCGCTCCACCTGCGCCTCGAAAAGATGGTGGAGGAAAACGCTCCCGGAGTAATCCGCCCGGGCCGAGTTCCACTCCGCAAACTGGCCCCGCTCCGTCTCGGTGAGGACGGGCAGGCTCTTGATGCGTTGGGCGGGGTTGTCCGGAATCCCGTTCAGCAGGAGCAAAAAACGCTCCGCTATGCGGACGATGCTTTCCGCGTCGAACAAGTCCGTGTTGTACCGCAGGACCCCGTCGAGCGCATCGCCGGACCTTCTCAGTTCCAGCGTCAGGTCGAACTGTCCCTCCTCCTGGTCGAGCGGGAAAGGCTTGAGAGTAAGCTCGCCCGGTTTCGCGCTCGCGCGCTCGTCCTCTTGTTTTCCCCTCCGCGGCCCTTCGGCAGGCTCCCCGCAAGGTTCCTCGACAAGGCTGAACATGGTCTGGAAGATGGGGGAGCGGCTGGGATCGCGCGCGGGATGTATCTTCTCAACGATCAGGGGAAAAGGATAATCCCGGCGCTGGAATGCTTCCTCGGCAGTCTTGTGCGTTCTGGCAAGGAACTCCTGAAACGTGGGATTGCCGGACAGATCCCCGCGCATCACCACCGCGTTCAAAAAGTATCCCGCCACCGGGCCGATATCGGCCTTCGCGCGGACCGTCACCGGCGTCCCCACCAGAATATCTTCCTGGCTGGTGTGTCGCATGAGCAGCGTCTGGTAGGCGGCAAGCAAGAGGACGTAGAGGGATGTCCCCTGCTCGCGGGCCAGGTCTTCGAGGCGCCGTTGGATCTCCGGCGCCAAGGCGAACCTATGCGAAGCGCCGCGAAAGCTCTGAACGGGCGGCCGGGGCCGGTCGCTCGGAAGGTTCAGGTTGGGCAGTTCGCCCGCCAGCTGCTTCCGCCAGAAATCCAGGAGGCTGTCGCCTTCTTCTCCCTGGAGCATCTCGGATTCGCGCTGGACGTAGTCCGCGTATGTGTTCCGCAACGGCGGGAGATGGGCCTGAGTGCCGGTGACTGCGGCGCGGTAGAGTTCGTGGAATTCCTGCATGAGCATTCGCAGGGAAGGACCGTCGCAGGCGATATGGTGCACGGTGAACAGGAGAAGGTGATCCTTGCCGCCGCGCGTAAAAAGGTGCACGCGGAAAACGGGACCGTTCTCGAGGTCAAAGGGCTCCGCATATCTTTCGTGCGCCTGCCGGCCGAGTCTCTCTTCGTCCCAGCCCTCCGCATGAACGTGCATGAAAGCCAACTTGGCGTCTTCGAGGATTCTCTGGCACGGCTGGCCGTCCTGCAGGCCGTACGTCGCCCGCAGCGCGGGATGGCGCTCGGCCAACTGCTGGAACGCCGTCCGCATCGCCCCGAGGTCCACTTCCGACACTATGCCCGCGGCAAAGGCGATGTGGTAGGCGGCCGTGGACGGCGCCAGTTGATACAGGAACCACAGAGCCCGTTGCCCCTGCGAAAGCGGATACATAAGCCTCTCCCTACTTCTTTTCCCTGACCGCCGGCCTTTGGCTGCTCATTGCCGTTCTCAGTTTCGCCGCTCTCTCTTGCATCTTCTCCATCGAGAACGTGGTTTTGCCCTTGCTGTCCAGATGCTCGGAAAGGGAACTCACCGTTGGGTACTGGAACATCTCCACCATGGAGACTTCGGTCTGGAACGTCTTGCGCAGGTGGCTGATGACTTGCGGCAGCAGCAGAGAGTGTCCACCCAGGTCGAAGAAACTGTCGTACACCCCGATCTTATCCAATCTGAGAACCTTTTGCCAGACGGCGGCGATGGACTGCTCGGTTTTTGTGCGGGCGGCCACGTAGTCGGCGGCAAGTCTGGGACGGAGGCCTTGACCGGTTTCGGCCGCCTCGGATTCGACCGCCTTTAGAATCTCGGCGGGCCCGGACAAACTCCTGGCGATCCGGCGGAGGAGCGATGCGTTCCCCCGCGCCGTGGTGGCCGGCTTCGGGGTCTCGGATGACGCGGCGGTTTTCCCCGCGCCTTCCGCGGCGGCAGGCGGCGGCGCTGCCTCGGGCGCAAAGCGGAGCGACGCCGCAACGGATGCCGGGAAGGAATAGAGACTCTCCGCGGCACCTTCCACGGCGGTCTTGTAGCGTGAACCGGCGGACTCCAGGAAATCGCGCACAGGCTGGTTGCGTGGCGTGGTCAAAACCGGTATCTCCACCACCGCGAGGCCCTTTGCCAGGGCGGCCTCACCCAGCCAATTGAGCATGCGATGCTCCACTCCCCGCCCCAGCGCCCGGCAACTGAGCAGGAACGTCTCGGTGCGCAGGGCGTTTTCGCGGACCGCAAAGAGCATCACGCCCACGTAACCGTAGTCGCCGAAGCGGTCGCGGACGTCTACGGCAATTCCGCCACGTCCGGGCTGCTGGAGATACCGCCGGATCTCGTTTTCTGTGCGCCTGACGGCCATCGAGTTGAACTGATTGGTTCGGAAGGTCAGCTGGGAAGCGCGCGGAATACGAGCGGCGGAGATCTCCTGGAACTGGACCTCAAGACCGAGCCCTTCGAGGAAGCTCTGGAAGGTGAGAACCTGCTTTTGGAGCTGCTCGCGCTGGGATTCCTGCTTGTAGAGCCGGGGCCGCTCCCTGTCCTCCTCGGTCACGCGCAAATGGTCGAAAGCCCAGATGTGTTTCAGGAACGCCGGGATCCGAGCGGATTCCGCCGGCAGCTGGACCGTCAGGACCTGCGGGCAGTTGGCCTCGACCTCGGCGCACTCGAGCGGGCTGTCATCCACCAGGATGAAGCTGTCCAGCCCCAGTTTCATCTCCTGAGCCAGCGACCGCAGGTTCTCGGACTTGGGCTGCCAGTTGATGCGCGAAGCGGCGATGTGATCGCGCCTCAACACCATTTCGGGCCGGCGGTCAAAGACCTCGAAAACATCGCTCTCGTTGTTCTTGCTGCACAGGGTCAGAAGCATGCCCTGGTTGTGTTGCGCAACCAGGAATTCCTGCAGCGCCCGCCTGGGCGGGTCAACCTCGATACCCGAAACGCCGTCCTCCACAACCACGCCCTTCCAGAGCGTCTGGTCGCAGTCCACGGCAATAACCTTGTAAGGAGGAGTGGTGACGGCGTGGATTCCGCGGGCGAGCATGGTGGCAAGGGCGGCGAAGAAAACGGGCGTGTAGGGGATGTGCCCGAGGTCCTCGCCCTCCGGGTCGTAGTATCCGGCGACGGGATACTTGTCCGCCAACTCAGAGCGCCTGGTCAGGCAGGCCCCGCCGGTTTCCTTGAGACCGGACTCCAGGAGGTCCTCCATGCGCTCGAAAAACGAAGCGCGCGCGGGGTCGGAGATCGCCGCGGGAGAAGCCGGGCACACGCAGACCAGGAAGGGCCCCGAGGGACCGGCGAGCGCGGAATGCAGCGCGAGAACGAGATCCCGCACGCTCCGCTCGATCTGCTCGGATTCCGGCGCACAGGGGCCGCCGGCGCCGTCGGTCTTGCGTTGGGACAGGTCTTCCAAGCGCAGAAGAATGGCGTTGATCCCGTCCTGGTTGCCTCTCAGCAGGCTCGCGGGATCGAGGATCTGTTGGAAGACCTGGTGGTAGGGCGCGAACTGGATGCGGAACGGAAGGCCCAGTTCCCGCATCCAGAAGGCCAGGGGCTTCTCAAGGGGGCCAGCCGTGAAAGTAGCAGAGACAGCCAACGTTCGTTTTTTCTCCGGCGCGGCGGCCGCTTTCCGCGCGGGTTTGTCCGTCTTCAGGAGGTCTCCGAGGCTTTGCCCCGCATCCCCCACAACACCGCGCAGAATCGTCTCGAAGCGCTCCACCATGCGGGCCACCGTCGCGGACTCAAAGAGGTCGGTGCTGTATTTCAGGACCCCTGTCAGGGACCGGTCCGTGTCAACCATCTCGAGGGTGAGGTCAAACTGCCCCTCCTCCTGGTCCAGGTGGAAAGGCTTGAGTTCGAGCGCGCCGAATGGGATGGGCGTGTCCGAAGGGCTCCCGTACAGGAAGTCGGCGAGAGGTCCGAGGGCGCGTCGCTTGAGGAGATTGAACAGAACCTGGAAAATCGGCGAACGGCTCGGGTCGCGCACGGGGTGCAACTGCCGAACCAGAAGGGGGAAGGGATAGTCCTGGTTGGACAAGGCGTCCAGAGTCACCTGGCGCGTCCTGTGCAGAAGATCGCGGAAGGAGGGGTTGCCTGATAGGTTGCCGCGCAGCACGACCGGGTTGATGAAGTATCCTACCACCGTCTCGTCTTCGGCCTGGTTGCGTCCGGCCATCGGTGAGCCGGTCGGAATGTCCTCTTGTCCGCTGTAGTGCATGAGCAAGGTCTGAAACGCGGCGAGGAGCGTCACGTAGAGGGTCGTGTCCTCCGCCCGGGCCAGCTTCTCCAAACCGCCGTAGATTTCCTCACCAATGGAAAACCAGTGGGACGCCCCCCGATAGCGCAGCACGGGCGGCCGCGCCTTGTCCGTGGGGAGGTCCAGCACGGGCAGGGGACCGGCTAGACGCTCCCGCCAGAACCCTAGCGAACGCGCGCCCTCAGGTCCGCTGAGCATGGCCGCCTGGCGTTGGACGTAGTCCGCGTAGGTGTGCCGCGGGGCCGGCGATTGCGGCTTGGCGCCGGTGATGCGGGCCTGGTAGAGGTCCCGGAACTCGCTGAGCAAAATGCCCAGAGACCAGGCATCGCAGGCGATATGATGGATGGTGACGAGCAGAACGTGCTCGGTCTCGGAACGGCGGAAAAGGTGGACTCGCAGCACGGGCCCGTTTTCCAGATCAATGGGCCTGGCATACTCCTCGTGGACGCGGCGGACCAGTTCCTCTGCGCTCCAGGCGGCCGCGTCCGTGATCCCCCAGCCCGGTTCGAGCGAGGGATGCACAACCTGGCGGGGCTCGTCTTCACACATGTGGAAGGTGGTCCGCAGGGAGGGATGGCGGTTCGCCAGTTCGCCGAAAACGGCGCGCGCCGCTTCAGGGTCCAGCGCCGATACCACCCGCAGCGCGAAGCCGACGTTGTAGGCGGGCGATTCCGGCGCGAGCTGGAACATGAACCACATTGCCCTCTGGCCCGCCGAAAGTGGATGAGACGCGGAACCGCCCTGAGATTTCCGGCGCAATATTTGCGCCAGCGCCTCTCTCTTCGTTTCCGCCGAGACTGCGCCGCGAGTGCTTTCGTCAGACGTCATTACCTTGTTCCTTCCGCGCCCCCTTGTCCCACAACGCCATTTTCTCCAATAGCGCCTCGACTTGCAAATCAGAAAGCTGATCGAGGTGGTCCAGCAGGTACCGGGCCTTTGCGGGATCCAGATCGTCGGGAATCTGGATCGGGGGGTGTGGATCGCCGTGGGAAGATGGCGCCAGGGGGAGAGGGGAGTGGGCGGAGGCGGCCTTCAAGCGCTCCGCCAGAATCGCCGTGATCGTTCGCAGCGAGGCGCTTTCGAGAATTTCGCGCAAGGAGATCTCCACGCCTGTCTCGGCGCGCAGGCGGTTTCGGAGCTCCACCGCCATAAGGGAATCAAAGCCGAGGCGCGGCAAAGGCGTGTCCGCATCGAGAGCGCCGGCGGCAGATGAATCGGCGCCGAGTCCGAGAATCGCGGCGATTTGCGAACGCGCAAGCGCGTCCACGAGCGGGGGACGCTCCGCCTCCGGAGTTTCCCGGAAGCGGCGTTTGAAATCCAGGGGTGTCGAGACTTCCGCCTGGGCAAAGTGCCGGAAGGTCTCAACATTGGCGCGGCGGAAAACCAACCCCCGCACCCGGGCAACAAGATGCAGCGGCACCGGAGAGGATTCGATCCCTGTGCCTTCAAACACCCAGAGGTCCCCCGTAAGAACCTCGGGGCCGCCCCCCTCACGCAAGCGGGCGTGGATCCAGTAGTCGGGATGGGGCGCCGCGCCGCAACGAACCAGGAGGGAGTCCAGACCGGTGGGAAGGTACGCTTCACTCTCGGGGTAACCCGGCCAGAGCGCTCCAAAAACCTGGAGGCAAGCGTCCAACATTGCCGGTGGAAGCGCATAATCCGCCGCTTCGCGCAGCATGGTGTCGGAGAGGCGCAGGAGAGCTATCGCCTCATGATTTCCGCGCTGGACCGACGCGATTCCCTGGTCTTCGGCGCCGAACTCAAATCCCCGCCCGCTGTACCAGTCATAGAGCGCGCCCCCGGGAGTCTCTTCGGCGCAACGCCCCCGGATCTCATCTATGGTGCGCGGGATCTCTTCCTTCTCGAAGGGCTCGGAGCCGGGCAAAACCTGCCTCACCTTCGCCCGCATGTGCAGCGTCCAGGCCGCGGACTCCTGCTCCGCGCCATAGTTTGGAGTACCGCCCTCAGGCGGAAGAGCGCCGCCCGGACGGCTGAACACGCGGCACGAGTAAAGGCCCTCTCCGGCGGAATCGAGGAAGGTCTGAAGCGTGCGGGTCTGCCGGCCGGGGAAGACGAGCGGCTCCTCGATGGCGGCCCGTTCCAGTATGAGCGCGTTGACTGGAGAGGAGAGAACGTAAGCGGCGGCGGCGAGCGGAATCTCCAGGAAAGAAGACATGGGGAAAACGGGCGTCCCCGCTATCCGGTGGCGGCCGAGCCTCGGCAACAGGCCGGGGGACACAAGGGATTCGAAGAGGACAAGAGGGGAATCCATTCGAAGGCCCAGAAGGGGATGGACCGGCTTTGTCGAAATGCCCTTTTGGGGGACGGGCCGTCCGGCTGACGCTGTGGAGGGCGCGGTGTCCAGCCAATACCTCTGGCGCTGCCAGGGGCGGGGAGGCAGGGGCGCGCGGCGGTTCGGGGCGGCGGGCGCTTCCTCGAGGATGACGTGGGCGTTGGTCCCGCCGAAGCCGAAGGAACTCACTCCCGCGCAGCGGGGAACGCCGCTCGTCTCCCAAGGCAGGTTCTGGGTGGGAATGGCCAGGCGGCTTCCTTCCAGGCAGATGTGGGGATTCAGACGCGTGAAATGGAGGTTGCGAGGGACGTGGCGATGATGGAGACACAGAACGGCCTTGATCGCACCGGCGATTCCCGCGGCGGCTTCCAGGTGGCCGATGTTGCTTTTCAGCGCTCCGAGGTAGCAGGGGAGGGCTTTCTCGGCCGCCCGTCCCACCACCGCGTTCAGTGCTTCCACCTCGATGGGGTCGCCCAGAATCGTCCCCGTGCCGTGCGTTTCCACAAACGTGACGCGGCTGGGATCGAGCCCGGCGTTGCGCAATGCCTGGCTCACGACCGCCTGCTGTGCCAGGCCGTTGGGCGCGGTGAGACCGTTGCTGGCCCCGTCCTGGTTGACCGCCGACCCCCGGATAACCGCGAGGATCGGATCTCCCCCACGGAGCGCGTCCGAAAGCCGCCGCAGCACGAGCACTCCGCACCCCTCGCCCCGGACAAAGCCATTGGCGCCGGCGTCAAAGGCTTTGCAGCGTCCGTCCGGCGAAAGGAACTGCAGATGGGTATAGGACACGCTGATTTCCGGCGACAGAATGACGCTGACTCCGCCCGCGATGGCCGTGCCGCACTCCTTGTGGCGCAAACTCTCGCAAGCCAGGTGTAGCGCCACGAGGGACGAGGAGCAGGCCGTATCCACCGTCAAACTGGGGCCGCGCAGATCGAGAAAATACGACAAACGGTTGGCGATAATGCTATGCGCCGTGCCGGTGGCGGTGTAGGCGTTCATGTCCTCGGCGCCGGCGAGTTGCAGGAAGTAGTAGTCGGCGATCTGGCTCTGGGCGCCCACAAAGACGCCCGTGGGGCTCCCGGCGAGCGCCTGGGGCGGCAGTCCGGCGTTCTCCAGGGCTTCCCAGGCGGTCTCGAGGAACAGCCGCTGCTGGGGGTCCATCCGCGCGGCTTCCTTCGGCGAAATATGGAAGAACGCGGCGTCGAATTCGTCCACGCCGTGCACGAACCCCCCCCACCGCATCCCGAGTTCATTTGGCGCGGCGTGGTTGGGATCGCAGAAGGCATCGTTGTCCCAGCGATCGGGCGGGACGAGGGAGATGCAGTCCACCCCTTCGATCAGGTTCTCCCAAAACCGCTGCGGAGAGGATGCGCCCCCGGGGAAACGGCAGCCTATCCCGAGAACGGCGATAGCCTCGGGCGGCACAGGTTGTGCCCCGCCCGGCGCCCGCCCCAACCGCTTTGCGAGCAGGGCGCGTTTCTCCGGGCTCAGATCGGCGATGCGCTTTTCCAGGTCACTCATCGGATGTCTTGTTTTCCCCCGGCTCTTCGACTAGAAGCCGCCTCGCTTCTTCTTCGGACAGACTCTCCAACTCGTCCAGTAATTTCATGACGTCCGCATCATGTTCCTGGGTGGCCGAGGCTGGCTCTGTCCCGTATTGTCCCGTATCGGCCAGGGTTTCGGGCGAAGAGCTTAGTCTGCTCGCGAGATGGTCAACCAGATCGGCGATATTAGGATAGTTCCATGCCAGTGTGGCCGGAAGCGAGAGTCCGAGACTTGCCTGCAGACGGTTCCGGAATTCCAGCGCGGTCAGAGAGCCTAAACCAAGAGATTTGAATGCTTTAGACGGATCTATCCGGCTTTCCCTCAGCCCAAGTACCTGGGCCAGCTCGCCCCGGACCCGTGATTCGAGGATGGAGTGGCGCTCCTGATCCGTCGGCGCGGCTGCCATCCGGCGCAGAAAGGTGTCAGGCGGCGAGACGGCGGTTTTCACTGCCGCATCCCCTGCGGCGCTCTCTCCGAACCAGAACCGCTCGCGTTGCCAGGGATACGAGGGGAGGCTGACGCACCGGCCCCCCTGGTAGATCCCCTCCCAGCGGATCTGAAGGCCGGCAACGTAAAGAGAGCCCAGGGAAGAGAGCATCGTTTCGTGCTCCTCCCGGTCCCGGCGCAGGGAGGCCAGAACGAGGGCTCTGGAACTCTCCGCGGCGGCGCATTGAGCAATCGGCGCCGCCAGAACGGGATGCGGGCTCAGCTCCAAAAAAGCCCCGGCGGGTCCCACCTCCGGGAACGCGCCGGCGGCAAGCCCGCGAATGGCTGGGGCGAACTGGACGGATTGCCGCATGTTCCTGGGCCAATAGGCGGGACCGTAATCCCCGGGCCGGGCGAGTTGGCCGGTGAGTGTCGAGACGATGGGAACGCGGGAGGCGGCGGGGGTCAATCCGTCGAGCGCTTGAGACAGTTCATCGCACAAAGGCTCGACCTGCGGGCTGTGAAAGGCGTAGGAAACCGGCAGCATCCGGCAGAACGCATCGGTACGCTCCAGTTGGGCGCATACCGCCTCCACCGCGTCCGTTTCGCCGGAGATGGTAACGGCCGAAGGGCTATTGATGGCCGCCACGCCGAGCCGGCCCGCGTAGGGAGCGATCAGCGTTTCCGCCTCCTCCTGGGAGACCCCCAGGGCGGCCATGCGGCCCTTGCCGGTGATCCGCTGCATCAGGCGTCCGCGATGGAAAACGACCCGGACGGCCTGCTCGAGGGTGAGCGCTCCGGCCACGCACGCGGCGGCGATCTCGCCGAGGCTGTGCCCGGCCACCGCGGCCGGCTCGATGCCCCAGGAGCGCCAGAGCGCGGCGAGTCCCACCTGCAGGGCGAATAGCGCGGGCTGGGCGATCTCGGTTTGGCCGAGGCGCGAGTGGGCCTCGTCGCGCGCGAGCTCCTCGAGCAGAGACCAATCCGCGAGCGGCTCCAGCAGCGCGGCGCATCGCTCGATTGTCTCGCGATAAACCGGCTCGCGTTCGAAGAGGGCGCGTCCCATGCCGAACCGCTGGGGACCCTGTCCGGAAAAGACGAAAACCACTTGAGGCTTGAGGCTTGAGGCTTGAGGCTTGAG
>Ga0315289_10007067_pt1 | contig 16440 bp, 17 predicted proteins | sample YL17G11_40_MG_FD_203452 | JGI IMG/M metagenome (GOLD analysis project Ga0315289, IMG submission 203452) | Sediment microbial communities from Yellowstone Lake, YNP, Wyoming, USA - YL17G11_40 | ecosystem: Environmental > Aquatic > Freshwater > Lake > Sediment | place: USA: Wyoming | collected... | reverse complement strand
GCCATTAAGGCTTTAAGTTCCGCTTCCTGTTTGGCTTTTATGACTTTGAGCTCCTCTTCCTGCTTTGTCTTCAAAGTGCCTAACTCTTGTTCTTGATTGGCTTTTATTTTGTTTTCTTCTTCCATGATTGCTCTTACATTAATCTCTTCCGGCTTCTGGCTCACTTCTTCTTCTTCCACTCTGGGGATCGGAATCCACTTATTATTGTAGTAGAGCCAGGAGTCTCCGGTATCTTTGTTCAGCATGATAACTTTTCTTCCCGCCAGGCCGAGGAACCCTTTGCTCTCCGAATAAATCTGATAATTAGCGGTTTGAGCGATTGAGGCCGAAACAAAAAGCAGGATCAGCGAGGCAGTTAAAAGCAACTTTTTCATTTTGACACCTCCCAAGTTAATTGTGAGGTTAATCAGGTTAATCGCTTGTTTATTGTAGCATAATTATTGGATATATTCAACAATTGACAAATAGCTTAAAAATGTCATACTTTTTCCCGAAAGTATTAAATATCAGGAGGAAAATTATGAAAAGGTTCTTAGCTTTGGTTTTAACATTCTCCTTAATAATTATTTTATCTCCCTCTTCTTTTTCCGCAACCAAAACCATCGAAAAACCTTCTGTTAAAGTGTTGTCGAAGAGCGGCTGGCTGGCAAAGGCCGGAGTATTCGGCAGCGCGGGAAGAATAAGCTTGGGTTATGAAAGTATCTTCGGTGATAAAATGAATTTATTGATCGAAGCCGGCTATGGGTTCGGCAACAATTATAATGTGGCCTCATGGAGCAATGCCCTTATTTATCAATTTAGTTCATTGAAAGACCGCTGGAATCCCTTTGTGGGGCTGGAAGTAAATTACTCCGATTATTCCAAGAAAGTCATTGATGTTCCCGGAGTCAGCACCATCAACCAGGGAGGAGGAACCGGCATTGGTCTTCTGGCGGGACTTTCAAAATCCAATCTCTTTGCTCAAATAGGCTATGATTCCCGCTCAGGTGCACTGGTTGAGCTGAGCTACAGGATTGGAAGATAAAAACAGGAGGAATAACATGAACAAATTTACTAGTTACCTCATATTATTATTAAGTTTATCCGTCATAGGGATCTCTCTAGTTGGTTGCGGGGGACACGGAGTCGAAGAAGTAACTACTACAACTACTATCGGAACCACCACTACTAGTACCACTACTACATCTACTACCACTACTACTCTGCCTACTGTAGCATCTCCAACTTTTGTTTTAGCCTCCGGTTCCTACGAAGCGCCTTCTTTAAACGTAACCATTGAAACTACCACCGCCGGCGCGGATATTTACTTTACGCTGGACGGAACGGATCCCTCAACTTCTTCGACCAAATATACCGACACCTTCTCCATTGAGGCATCTAAAACCATCAAAGCTATCGCTGTGAAAACGGGATTGTTGCAAAGCAATGTCTCCACCGCCAATTATGATCTTTACTGGTGGTCCCCGCTCGGAAGCGGAATAGGCGGTACTGGTACAGTTATTCCCATTTGTCTCATCTTAGATAATTTGGGCAACCTCTATGTGGGAGGTAGATTTGATACGGCCGGAGGCGTGGTAGTGAACAATGTCGCTAAATGGGATGCCTCATCTCAAACCTGGGAAGCGCTCAAAAACGGAGCGCTTATCGGAACAGATGATAGTGTAAATGCGCTCGCCCTTGATAATTTTAGCAACCTTTACGCGGGTGGAAATTTTACGCACGCCGGGGGAGTCCCTGTTAATTACGTGGCAAGATGGGATAGCTCCGCCTGGTCGGCTTTAGGAACGGGGACAAACGCCGATGTTTATTCATTGATTCTGGATAGTTCCAGTCCGCAAAATCTCTACGCCGGCGGTGCATCTATCATAGAGAAATGTTCCAATCTTTTTGCGTCACCCAGCTGGTCTTCGTTAGGAAACATAAATAACCGTGTGCTTGCTTTGGCTCTTGATAATTCAGGTAATCTTTATGCAGGAGGGATGTTTACCTCCGTCTCAGGAGTCAGCGCTCAAAAAATAGCAAAATACAGGTTTTCACCCCCTACCTGGGAAGCATTGGGAACGCCTAATAATAATGTAAATACTTTGGCCTTGGATAATAATGCTTCGCAAAATCTTTATATGGGCGGGAGCTTCACCGCGATCGGAGCCACCAACGTAAATTATGTCGCCAGACGATATAGCGGTGTCTGGTATCCGGCAGGAGTGGGAGTAGGTGGCGGTGTAGCGTCTTTAGTTTATGACAATAACCATAGTATCCTTTATGCCGGCGGCAGTTTTTATCAAACCGCCGACGGATTTGTAATTCTTAACAATATTGGTAAGTATGATGTATCGACCAGCAGCTGGCATCCTTTAGGGACCGGCGTGACTGGCGTCGGTGTTTCAGCGGTAGCTATTGATAATTCCGGTAATATTTATGTGGCTGGCAGCTTTACATCCGCTGGAGGCGTTCCGGCCGAAAATATCGCCCGCTGGGGAAAGAAGTAGGCTTCAGGAATGATAGTCCTGCAACGCCTTAACCGAAAACCCCTTCTTCTTTACCGCCTCTAAACCATTTACGGTAGCCCGCGCGCCGGATAGGGTGGTTATGATCGGCACCATGTGCATAATGGCGCCGGAGCGGATTTTGGTTTCATCCACTTTGGTCTTTTTCCCGCCGGGAGTGTTTATGATCAGCTTAATTTCTCCATTTTTGATCAAGTCCAAAACATCCGGCCTGCCCTCTCCCAATTTGGGAACCTCTTCCACCTCGAGATCGCTCTTGCGCAAAACGTCCGCCGTGCCGGAGGTAGAAAAGATCTTATATCCCAAAGATACAAATCGCTTCGCAATATCGGTGATCGCCCGCTTGTCATGATCATTCACCGAAATAAAAACTTTTCCTTCGAGGGGAATTTTCTGCCCCGCCGCAATCTGGGCTTTCATATAGGCGACGCCCAGATCCGGATCCGCCCCCATTACTTCACCGGTTGACTTCATCTCCGGTCCGAGCACCGGATCCACTCCCGGGAAGCGATTAAAAGGAAAGACCGCTTCCTTGACCGAAAAATACTTGGGAATGACCTCTTTTTCAACTCCCAGCTGTTTCAGGGTCTTACCCAGCATAACCTGGGTGGCGATCTTTGCCCAGGGAATACCCGTGGCTTTGCTGACATAGGGGACAGTGCGCGAAGCGCGCGGGTTGACTTCCAGAACATAGAGGACGCTGCCCTTGACCGCATACTGAATGTTCATCAAGCCCTTGACCTTTAATTCTTTGGACAGGGCCTGGCTCGCTTTCCGGATCTCCTCCAGGATCGATTTGGAAAGGGAAAAGGTGGGAATGGAGCAGGCAGAATCCCCGGAATGGATCCCCGCTTCTTCAATGTGCTCCATGATACCGCAGATCACGGTTTGCTTGCCATCCGAAACACAATCCACATCGATCTCTATCGCGTCTTCCAGAAATTTGTCGATCAAGATCGGCTTGTCGGGAGAGGCAATGACCGCTTTCTGCATGTATTCTTCCAGATCGCCTTCGTCATAGACAATGACCATGGCGCGGCCGCCCAGAACGTAGGAAGGACGCACCACCACCGGATAGCCGATCTTCCTGGCCACTTTGCGCGCCTCCGCAAAAGAAATCGCGGTGCCGTTAGCCGGCTGGTTCAGTTTTAACTTCTTTAGCAAGGTTTTAAATCGCTTTCGGTCTTCCGCGCGGTCGATCGAATCAACCGAGGTGCCCAGAATGGGAACCCCGGCGTCAGCCAATTGCTTTGAAAGATTTAAGGGTGTCTGCCCTCCAAACTGCACAATGACGCCTTCAGGCTTCTCAACTTCCACAATATGCAAAACATCTTCGCGGGTAAGCGGTTCAAAATATAAGCGGGTGGAAGTATCAAAGTCGGTGGAGACGGTCTCGGGATTGGAGTTCACCATAATCGCCTCGTAGCCTTCTTCCTTTAAGACAAAGGAGGCGTGGCAGCAGCAGTAGTCGAATTCAATTCCCTGGCCGATGCGGTTGGGGCCGCCGCCCAGAACCATGATCTTCTTTTTATCGCTGGCGCGGCACTCATCCTTGGCATTGTCATAAGTGGAATAAAAATAAGGCTGCTGCGGATCGAATTCCCCGCCGCAGGTATCCACCAGCTTATAACCGGGAAGAATACCTTTCTCCTTGCGATGATTATAAACTTCGACTTCATCGGATTTAGTTAAATACGCGATTTGAACATCGGAAAAACCAAGGCCTTTGGCTTCCCGGAGCAGATTGTCCGGCAGGTCCGCAAGTTTATGCTTTACCAGTTTCTCTTCCATCTCCACGATTTCACGCATCTGATTTATAAACCAGGGATCGATCTTGGAAAAGTCATAAATCTCCTGATTGGTCATCCCCTTCTTTAAGGCGTAGCGTATCCAGAAAATCCGATCAGCATTGGGATAAACCAATTTCTGCTTGATCAGTTCGGGATCTGAAGAAATTTCCGCCGGCACATCCCTGCCGTCCGCGCCCAAACCAAAACGGCGGTACTCCAGGGAGCGGATCCCCTTCTGCAGGGCTTCTTTAAAATTGCGGCCGATGGACATCGCTTCCCCCACCGCTTTCATGGAGGTGGTCAGGATCGGATCCGCGTCCGGAAATTTTTCAAAAGTAAAGCGGCAGACCTTTAACACGCAGTAATCAACGGTCGGCTCAAAGAAAGTATAAGTCTTGCCGGTCACCTGATTGACAATTTCATCCAGCGTCAACCCCACCGCCAGCTTTGCCGCGACCCGCGCGATCGGGAAACCGGTAGCTTTGGAAGCCAGGGCCGAGGAGCGCGAAACCCGCGGATTGATCTCAATGATCACCACCCGGCCGTCATCCGGATTTACGCCAAACTGGATGTTAGTGCCGCCGCCGGTAATTCCTACGGCGCGGATAATTTTTTTGCACCAGTTCTCCAGGTCCACAAACTCTTCGGTGGTCAGGGTCTGCGCCGGAGCCACCACAATGGAATCGCCTGTGTGCACTCCCATAGGATCGATATTTTCCATCGAGGTGATAATGATAACGTTGTCCTTGCAGTCGCGGACGACCTCAAATTCGATTTCTTTCCACCCCAGCACCGATTGTTCAACCAGCACCTGATGCAGCGGTGAGATCTCAAGGGCGTATTCCAATCCTTTCTTTAATTCATCGACATTATAGGCGCAGGAGCCTCCCTGCCCCCCCATGGTAAATGCGGGCCGCAGGATAATGGGAAAACCGATCTTTTCGCCCAGCGCCATCCCCTCATCAACGGTGGTGGCAATTCCAGATTCGGGGACTGCCAGACCGATGCTGGCCATGGTTTCCTTGAATTTTTCCCGGCTTTCCGCCCGCTCGATGGCCTTAGCGTCAGCACCGATGACCTCCACCCCGTATTTCTGCAAAATACCAGCGCGCGACAGGAAGAATCCCATGTTCAGACCGGTTTGCCCGCCCAGAGTGGGGAGCAAAGCATCCGGCTTTTCTTTAGCAATGATTTTCTCTATAAATTCCGGCTCCAGCGGTTCAATGTAAGTGCGGTCCGCCATACCGGGATCGGTCATAATGGTGGCAGGATTAGAGTTCACCAGAACCGTTTCGTATCCCTCTTCCCGCAAAGCCTTACAGGCCTGTGAACCTGAATAGTCAAACTCGCAAGCCTGGCCGATCACGATCGGACCGGAGCTGATGATCAGGATCTTTTTTAAATCGGTTCGTTTTGGCATGGTTTTCCTCCTTTAAACTAATTTATATCCCGGCTCTAATTTTCCTCTTTCATCGATCGGATAATATAATGTACCCACACCGCTCCCATCTTTGGTCCGGATCTTCTCGATGGTCTTATCATTAAGATTGACATGCACCACCTTTACATTATTAGAAACCTTCTCGATCCCGTAGCTGTGATTTTGAACCGAGATCTCGCCTTTGCCGGTTTTTGGATCAACCACCGGATGATTCACTCCATGATGGCCGACTTTCATCCGGTAAACAGGACAACCTAAAGCAAGAGCCAGCACACAAGCTCCGTTCTGAATCCCATAAATTGAAACTTTGCCGATCAATTTTTTGATTTCTTCGACTAAACCCGTTAGCTTTCGAGGATCTCCAGGTCCACTGGAAACAACTACTTGCTCCGGCTTCATCTCCAAGATTTTCTCAGCTGAAATATTGGATGCAACCAGCGCAGCACCCGGGAACTTCGCCAGCGTACTATTGTTGATCCCCAAATTGATAATTATGACTTTAGATTTGGAATTTGTTTCGCCCGCCTGCCGGACGGGCAGGGATTTAGGATTTCTAATTTCGAACTTAACTTCTGCATAAGCTTTTGCTTTCTTGACTAAACTTGCTTTATCAAAATCATTGGTAGAAACCACTCCCCTCATTTCTCCATGATCCCTTATATGAATGGTCAGCGCGCGGGTATCTATTGCTTCGATCCCTATTACATTATTCTTCTTCATAAAATCCTCCAGCGACCCCTTGGCCTGCCAGTTGCTGTAGATTCTGCTGTTTTCTTTAACAATTAGAGCCCCCGCCTGCGCCCGGTCGGATTCACTGCAGCGGTCATTTATCCCGTAATTGCCAATGTGAGGATACCCCATGACCACGATCTGCCTGCTGTAAGCCGGATCAGTTAAAATTTCCTGATAACCAACTACCTGGGTGTTAAAGACCGCCTCGCCGATCGCTTCTCCCTCCGCCCCAAATGCAGTCCCTTCAAAAGTCGTCCCGTCTTCTAACGCTATTATTGCTTTCATCGCATTCCTCCTTTTGCCAAAAAAAAAGACGCCTTGCGGGCGTCTTTGCCTGATTACATTGTAATTATACTATAAATTTATGCGCGAGTCAACTTAGACCTCATAAGCGGAAAGGATCCCTTCCGCTATCTCCCGCATGGAACGCCCGCTGTCCATACTCTGCTCCTGCAGTTTGCGATAAGCCTCGGTGGGTAAAATATCAAACTGGGCGATCAATATCTCTTTGGCCCTTTCAATCACTTTGCGATCCTCTAAAGTTTTTTCCAGCTCCCGGACTTTGGCGCGCAATTCCCAGTTTTCTCGACTGATTTGCTCCCTGCTTCTCCTATCCGTAACTTTGTAAATAGTGGCTCGAGCCTGCCCTTCTTTTTTAATTAAACCCTTTTTAACCAGCGGCATGATCAACTGATTTATTCTGGCTCGAGTTAAATGCAAAGCCTGCTGAATTTCCCGGGTTCGCAAAAAAGGCTTCTCGTTTAATAAACGCAATATTTCATCCTGACGCGCACTTAACATAACAAAATTATATCGAATCGTCAAGTAATCGTCAAATAAAAAGGACCCCGACTTATCTGCCGGATGGCAGGGAAAATCGGGGCCTTTAATTTAATCTAAAAACGCTGGTTAGAAGCGCTGGTAATCTCTTCGTCCACCGCCGCCGCCGCCGCCGCTGCTGCCGCCGCGTCTTTCACGGTTTTCTGTCTTGGGTCTGGCCTCGTTGACGGTAATTTCGCGGTCGCCCCACTTGTAGCCGTTCATTCCGGCTATAGCCTTTTCGGCATCGCTGTCTTCCATATCAACAAACCCGAATCCCCGAGACTTGCCCGAGAACTTGTCGGTAACCACTCTGGCCGAAATCACGGCGCCAAATTCTGCAAATTTTGCTTGCAGGTCGGCGTCGGTAGCGGACCAGGGAAGGTTGCCTACGAATATGCTTTTCATGCATGATCTCCTTGGATTTTTTTCTGCGGATTAATGGAATCTAGAGGCCCGAATTTAGCGGGGCAATCGACCACCAGAGCTGCAGACTCTCCAGTATTCAATGTAAACAAATATACATCTACCATTAACTTCGACCTTTGAACTCATCCAGTATAACATCCATCCCTTTTTGTGTCAAGGAAATCAATTAACTAAATATCGTTCTGATCAAATCGCCAAGATAATGGGTTGCCACCACTACCAGCAGCGCAATAAAAAGATGCTCCCCAATAACTGCCAGCGGATTAAGCGCTTGAACTTTGGCCAGGACATAGCTTAAGACGCCCAAAAGCAGCAAGCCCCAGATTATGCTCACTATGATGGCCGTGCCCAGCGGAAATAAAATCACCGGAAAAACAAAAGTTGTGGCAATGAAAAATTTGGCCAAAAAGGTGGAGAAGGTGGCTTCCCAAATGCCTTTGATACTTTCTTCTTTGGATTCCTCAGACATATGCATGCCCAGGGCGTCCGAAAAAGCATCGGCAATGCCAATAATTAAAACACCGCCAAGTACCACCAGTTTAGAGTGGGTACCCGAATGCAATCCAACCATCAGCCCCAGCGTGGTGATCACACCTGAAGTAGCGCCAAAACTAAAACCTCCCTTTATTGAATCCTTCATTTGAAGATATTTTACCACTTTATTCGATAAATTCCACCCTTGAATTTTGAGACCAGCCCGGTTATGATTAAACTCATGAGGGTCAGCACACTCCTCGTGGGAGAGATCGATACCAATTGTTACATCATTGAGGACGAAAAGAGCAAAGGGGCTTTAATTATCGACCCGGGAGATAACGCAGAAGAAATATTGAATCTTTTAAATAAACATCAATTAATAGCTCGCTATATCGTGAATACCCACGGACACTGGGATCACATCGGAGCCAACCGGGAACTCAAAGCAAGAACCGGAGCGCCGCTCCTCATTCATGAACTGGACGAATTTATGTATAAGGCTTCCAATTCGCCGCTTGCTGACAGCCATCTAAAAGAAAACGATTTAATAAAAGTCGGCGATGTTATTTTTAAGGTTTTTCACACGCCGGGTCACACCCCGGGAGGAATTTCGATTTATAGCGAAAAGGAGAAAGTCTTATTCAGTGGTGATACGCTGTTTGCCGGCACTTACGGAAGGACGGACCTGCCCTATTCTTCTCAGGCCGATATGGAAAAATCTTTAAAAAAATTACTTAAGCTGCCTGCCGAAACCAAAGTCTATCCGGGGCATGGCCGGCCGACCACGATTGGTGAAGAACAAAATCTGCTCTAACGAACCACACGGATAATTCATCAAGATCAAGGCAGTAAATCGGGGGACGTTTGCATAATAGCTATTCAATCAAAATTTGACCATGCCTACTGTTACATCTTTAATCCCTGGTTGTGGAGAGAAATCAGATCCAACCGGTCTAGCCCAAGCCATTTCTTTTCCATCCAGACCGTAAAAATGCCAGCCTACCATCCCTTTTACACGACCAATTAGATTCCCGTTTGAGTATACATTATAAAAGTAATGGCCTGTGTTAGTGATCCCTTCTCCTACAGCAATCAGGCGACCATTTCTTTTATCAGTGAATTCAATCCGCGAGCTGCTAAAACCCAAAGCTGTTATTCTGCGCGCTTGTAAATTTCCGGCTTCTGCAATTGACACTAAATCTCCCATGTTACGAAGCGGTTTTCCTTCCAAATCTTCGGATTCTGCTCGCGATATGGAAGGACTGTTAGACAAGGCTTTAAGTGTAACATATGATGTTGCTGCTAAAAGTGCTAAAGCAGAAGCTGCAGCTGCAAGATAAGGAAGGGAAGCCCGTCTCTGTATTTCTGGTTTTGATTTGCTTGCAAGCATTTCTTCTACTGCCGGTTGTGGGGGAGCCAGCTCCTCTTCCTTCTTTGCCACTATAACTTTTAAATAACGAGGTCTTTCACTGCCAATTGACTTTAAAGGAAACCTTAAAACATCTCCAGGTTTAAGGGGCGTTGGGTTAAGTGGATTGTGGGATACAAGGATGTGCTTTCTGCCTCTAGTAATCTCAATCTGCAAATCCTCCATGTCATTAGCGATGAAAATATCTCCCGGCTTTTTCCCCGTTCTAATCAAAGCAGAGCACCTGGTGTTTTCTATAACGATACTATTCTCTCCATCTCCCAGACTTAATTCTCCCTGTCCTATATGAAAAACGCCATTTAATGATAAAAAAGCAGTTTGGTTTCCGATTTGGAATATTCCCGCGCTTTTTCCCGGGGTCCTGTTGGTAAGACCAGTTCCTATGATGGTTGGGGCAAGAACCGTTTCCTGTTTCGCAGGACCATACAAATGACCAGTTCTTCTATCAATCACTACTCTGGGCATATTTCTCGGCGCAAACAATACTCCATTCATCTTTATTAAACCTCCTAAATATCGACTTTATTTGCCTCGCTGGGCCTGCCTGCCGGCAGGCAGGCATCTGGTTGTTTGGTGGAAGTTTCAACTCCCATCAATATATTATCGGCAAGTTTTGACGGAAATTTCATATTTTTTATAATTCCTTCATATATTTATCGCAAATCCTTTGTTATAATTTCAACTATATGAAAATCCTCGCTATCGAAACTTCCTCGACTCTCTTCGTTCGCTCGGGAGTAATATTATGATAATACTTGCAGTGGAAACCTCGTGCGATCCAAAAGCACAGCCATTAAAAACACATTAATTAAAATCTTCTTTGCCGCGGTTCTGCTTGACATCATCGGTGTAATACTTTACACTTATCGGTGTAAAGGACAACAAGCATGATTTCGCTAAAATCAGAAATAACGCAAAAAGTATTAAACTACTTCTTCCTGAACCCCCAGGAGAGTCTGTATGTAAATGAGCTGGCCAGAAAACTCTCTTTAGATAAAAGAAACCTGGTTAAAAAAATACGGGAACTTGAAAATGAGGGTATATTGGTCAGCCAGCAGAGAGGCAATCTAAAGCTATATTCTCTTAATAAGCGGTTCCCCCTCTTAGAAGAATACAAGAACATAATTTCAAAAACGGTTGGTTTTGAGAAAAAACTTAAGGGGATGCTTAAAGACATCCCTGGTATTGAAAACGCCTATATTTACGGCTCTTATGCCAGGAATAAAATGGATGCCCACAGCGACATTGACCTGTTGGTGATCGGCAATCATAGTGTCATTTCCGTACAAAAGAAAATCAACCGTGTTCAAAAAGAACTTGGCAGAGAAATAAATGTCGTGAATATGAGTACGGATGATTTTAAGGAACGCCGCAGAAGGCGGGACCCTTTTATTCTGGATATTTTCAAAAAACCGCATATTGAGGTTAAGCCGTGAAATTTGACGATAAATATTTCAGCAATTTTGATTTTACCAGGACACAGGTTAAAAGAAATTTTGAAAACTCCCTGAAAGACCTGAATATCGCTAAAACCGATAAAATATTGGATGTTAAATTTAATTACGCCTACTCTGCCCTGCTCAAATCCGGTCTGGCTTTATTAAGCCATCAAAATAAAAAAGTAAAGAGCGCCCCCGGCCATCACGTCAAGATAATCGAGGCCTTGGCAGAAATATTAAAAGACGGCACAATTGAAGACATGGGCAATGCTATGCGTTCAAAAAGGAATATTGACATGTATTCCGGCGGCATTGAAGTCACTGAAAAGGAATGTCAGGAATATATTGATTTTGCTAGCAAAGTGATTTCTCAAGTAAAGGCTTATCTCAATTTTTAAATATGAAAATCATCGCCATCGAAACTTCGTGCCATTCATAAGCACAGCCATTATTTACACTTACCAATCTTGCCAGAAAGGTGATTCGAATTTTTCTCCGCCCCGCATATGGAAATGCAAATGTTGAACAGCTTGCCCACCCCAAGGACCATTATTCGATGCCAGCATAAATCCTCCGGTAAATTCTTCTTTCTGTGCGAACTCAGCAATTTTAGCGAAAACTGATCCGAAAAAGTCTGGGTCCGTTACTCCCAAGATATCTCGATAATGCTGGGTGGGGATAAAAAGAAGATGTTCTTTGGCAAGCATTTGATTTGGTTTAAAAACAAAAACTTGTGCATCTTTAAATAAAGGCGGAACCGGTATTTGGCCGCTTACAATCTTATCAAAAACGCAATCTGCGTCCGGTTTCTTGTCAACTTCAGAGGGGGATAGTTCTTTGCTTGGATCATATAAACTTCTAATCTCGGGCCTGATAATTTCACCCCCTAAAATTTCAAGGGACAGAGGTTCTCCATCAAGCTGACGTCCGTATTCCCCGGCTCTCATTAGCACTCGAAATCCTTGGGGCGAATTTTGTCTGGCGAGGTTTTGGATGGCAGACAAAGCTTCCTTCCCAAACTGTCTTGGATCGGAAATATCTTTCAAGTTCTGATAGCCCTTTTCATGTCGAACCAGAACATGATACGCGGCCTTGGGAGATGCAGGCCTAACAACCTCGATCAGCATGCTCACTTTTACGACCCCCTTAGAAATGGTCCTTTATCACTCTCATTCTTTTATCTTTCATTTTTTGCTATAATTTCACTAATTATGCTGATTTTATCAATTGAGACCTCATGTGACGAAACCTCCGCCGCCGTAGTAAAGAATGGTTCGGAAGTCCTTTCCAACGTAGTTGCTTCTCAAGTGGAATTTCACAAAAAATACGGCGGGATCGTACCCGAAATAGCTTCCCGCAAGCACATCGAGGTCATCAATCCGATCATCAAAGAAGCTCTCGATCAGGCGAATATAACCTTTAATGACGTAAATGCCGTTGCTGTAACCTATGGGCCAGGATTAGTTGGATCTCTGCTCGTCGGAATCTGCGCCGCCAAAGCCATCGCCTGGTCGCTCGGCGTGCCGTTAATTGGAGTAAACCATTTGGAGGGGCATATTTACGCCAACTTCCTGAAATCCAAACTTCAAAATCCAAAATTTCCTTTTATCTGCTTAATAGTTTCCGGTGGCCACACTTCACTAGTATTAGTTAAGGATCATGGGAAATATGAGACTTTAGGTCGAACCAGAGATGATGCTGCCGGTGAGGCTTACGATAAAGTAGCACGGTTCTTGAATCTAGGCTATCCGGGCGGTCCGATTATAGATAAACTGGCAAAGGAAGGAAATCCACGCGCCATCGAATTTAAACGGCCCATGCTTGAGGAAGAGTTCGGCTATGATTTTAGCTTCAGTGGAATTAAAACAGCCGTCGTTAACCTGGCGACCCGCGACCCGCGACTCGCGACCCGTGACATTGTGGCTTCCTTCCAGCAAGCGGTGGTCGACGTGCTGGTGGAAAAATCCATCCGCGCGGCAAGAGCATATAATTGCGAATCGATCGCTCTGGCAGGTGGAGTGGCGGCTAATTCGGCTCTGCGGAATCGCTTGGAAACAAAGGCTAAAGAAAACGAACTCGAGGTTTATACCCCTCCTGTCAAATACTGCACCGATAATGCCGCCATGATCGGTTGCGCCGCCTATCATAAAAAAGCCTCCGACCTAAAACTTTCTCCGGTTGCAAACGCAAAAATATGATAATATAATCCAGACATGGCAGCCGAAAATCTAAGCGAAAAGCAAAAAATGACCCTCTGGTTTGTGCGCCTGCGCTGGGCGGCCATTGTAATAATACTGCTTATTACCGCTGTATTAATTTTCCCCGGCAGATTAAATTTCCCTCTTTTCACGGTGCTGTTATTGGCCGCAATTGCGGCAACCTATAATACAATTTACCCATTTTTGATCCGCCGCTTTATCTTTTTTTCGGAAAGTATTTTCTTTACCTATTTCAGGGCTACAGTCGACCTTTTAATAATTACCCTTTTCATCCACTTTACCGGCGGAATCGAAAGTCCCTTTACGGCTATGTATTTATTGGATGTGGCCGCCATTTCCATCTTTGGATACGAAAGGATCGCTTATCTACTTGCGGCACAGGCTTCGTTTTTCTATTTAACTATGGGTTTTTTAGAAACTTTTGGTTTTATCAAACATTATCAGCTTATCACTTTGCCCAGCGCCCTCTATCTTAACTATGATTATGCGGTTGCTAAAACCCTCACCATATTTTTTATTGCTGTGCTTTTAATTTATATTGTTTCCTATCTCGCCAGGCACATGCGCGAAAAACAAAGAGAAATTGAAATCCTTTCTGATTCCAAGCTGGATTTTATCAATATCGTGATGCACGAGGCCAAAAGCCCTCTCACTTCGATCATGGGCTATACGGATCTCCTTTCCAGCCAAAATTTGGGCTCGATCACTGAATCCCAAAAAGAGCCGTTGGAAATCATCAAAAGACAATCGAAGCGGATCCTGGATATGGTAAACGATCTTCTTAATCTCGCCCGCCTGGAGTCCGGCAAAACCAAACTCGAAAAAAAACCAACCCAACTGGCCGAAATTGCCGGTCATGTGGTGGAAGAAATGAGGCCTTCGATAGACTCCAAGAAATTGGCCCTGATTCAAGAATTTTCGCCGGATACTCCGCCGATCAAAATGGATGAAGACAAAATCGCCGAAGTTTTCACCAATCTTTTATCCAACGCCATTAAATTCTCAAAGGAAGGTGGAAAAATCTTCCTTTCCGTCTCTTACAACGAAAGGGAGGTCATTTTTTCTATTCGGGATGAAGGGCTGGGAATTGATCCAATAGACTTTCCGCACATTTTCGAAAAATTCTACCGCGCCAGCAAAGAATCGGCGGAGCGCAAAGGCACCGGATTGGGGCTGGCGCTCTCCAAATCCATTATTGAAGCGCACGGCGGGCGGATGTGGGTGGTTTCCGCCGGCCTGGGCATGGGTGCGGTTTTCTCTTTTGCCCTTCCCCGTTAGACTTGCTATAATACCTTCATGAAAATCAATGTCGAGCAGGTGGCTCGGCTCGCGCGTTTGGGCCTCTCTGAAGAAGAAAAAGCCCTGTTCGCCGTCCAGCTTTCCGCCATCCTGGATTTTGCCGATAATCTGAAAAAAATGGACACGGAAGCTCTTTTTCCCGCCTCCCATGCTATCCCCGTCAAAAATGTTTTTCGCGAAGATAAAGTCATTCCCTGCGAAAACACGGATGATATCCTGGCTAACGCGCCGGAAGAAGAAAAGCATATGTTCAAGGTGCCGAGGATACTGGAATAATGCACAACCAGACCTGCCACGAACTCCATAGTTTATTAACCAATAAAAAAATCAGCTCCCTGGAGCTGACCGAGGCTGTCTTTAATCGAATCGAGAAGGTGGAAGATAAGGTAAAAGCCTTTGTAACTCTAACTAAGGAAGAGGCTTTGCATCAGGCAAAAGCCGCCGACGAAAGGATCAAGAATAATCAAAATATTACCCCGCTCACCGGCATCCCCATTGCCATTAAAGACAACCTGTGCACCCGGGGAATTCTCACCACCTGTTCCTCCAAAATCCTGGCAAATTACATTCCCCCCTACGACGCCACGGCAGTCACAAAAATCAAAACAGCCGGGGCGGTCATCATCGGCAAGACCAACCTGGATGAATTTGCCATGGGTTCATCAACGGAAAACTCGGGTTTCCATCCCACTCACAACCCCTGGAATATAGAAACGGTCCCGGGAGGATCTTCGGGCGGCTCCGCCGCAGCAGTGGCGGCAAACGAAGTGATCCTGGCCACCGGCTCTGATACCGGGGGTTCCATCCGGCAGCCTGCTTCCTTCTGCGGCGTGGTAGGACTAAAACCAACCTATGGCCGCGTTTCCCGCTACGGCCTGGTGGCCTTCGCCTCATCTCTCGACCAAATCGGACCGCTTACCAAAGATGTGACCGACTCCGCCATTATGCTGAATGTCCTTTCCGGCCATGATCCAAAAGACTCCACTTCCATCGATTTTCCGGTCCCCGACTATCGAAAATGCTTGATCGATGACGTAAAAAAAGTGAAGATCGGTATTATCAAAGACTTATTGAAAGAAGGGGTCGATCCCGAAATCAAAAAGGCAATTAAGGATGCCGCCGATAAGCTTGCCAACCTGGGTGCGGAAATGATAGAAGTAAGCTTGCCTTCTTTTGAATATGCGGTAGCCACTTATTATTTAATTGCGCCCGCGGAGGCCAGCTCCAATCTCGCCCGTTACGATGGAGTTAAATTCGGAAACAGAATTAAGGGGGCAAAGGATCTTCTTTCCATGTATTACGAAACTCGCCGAAACGGCTTTGGCCCGGAGGTTAAGCGAAGGATCATGCTCGGCACCTATGCCCTTTCCGCCGGATACTATGATGCCTATTATCTGAAAGCTCTCAAGGTCCGGACCCTGATCCAGCAGGATTTTGAAAAAGCCTTTGGCAGATGCGACGTTTTAATTTCACCAACCGCACCCACGGTCGCTTTTAAAATCGGGGAAAAAGTTTCCGATCCGCTCTCCATGTACCTTTCTGACATTGCCACCATCCCGGTCAATCTGGCCGGCCTGCCGGCAATTTCAATTCCCTGCGGGTTCAGCCGCGGCCTGCCGATGGGCCTTCAAATTATGGGCAGGGCTTTCGCGGAAGAAATCATTTTGAGAGTGGCCTTTACTTACGAGCAGAATACCGAATGGCACAAAAAAAGCGCTTTTGTTTAATCATCATCTGCGGCCTGGTTCTTTGTCTATGCCAGACAGATCTGTCGGCCGCGATCAAGGATGAGTTTAAAAAATTCCCGCCGGTCTCCGGTGAAATTTACGGACAGGCCACTGCGGGAGTAAAATCCATAA
>Ga0315289_10007066_pt1 | contig 16441 bp, 25 predicted proteins | sample YL17G11_40_MG_FD_203452 | JGI IMG/M metagenome (GOLD analysis project Ga0315289, IMG submission 203452) | Sediment microbial communities from Yellowstone Lake, YNP, Wyoming, USA - YL17G11_40 | ecosystem: Environmental > Aquatic > Freshwater > Lake > Sediment | place: USA: Wyoming | collected... | reverse complement strand
TAAATGAAAAAGTATCTCATTCTTACTCTGGTAATCCCAATTCTACTTGGAATCATCCTACCCCTTGCTCTGGGTGTAAGAGACCTCACCCTAATTGCCATTTGTTTTAGCTCGGTATGGTTCATTTATGCTGTTCTACTGCTTATCACTACCTTCTTGATTAAACCCAACCTAAAGATCAAGGCAAGCCGTAAGAATGGGGTAAACGTGGTTAGATATGAACTGGTAAATGCAGGGAAGAAGAAATGAGGAAATCCAGAAACAGAATACCCAATGATGTTCTCAAAGAAATCTTTCCGAAAAAGCTCAAAAGGAGTCTGGCTTCGGAATGGGTATATTCTCAACTGAAACAAATGATCCTTTCTGGCAAATTGAAGAAAGGGCAAAAATTGATGCAGGACGCAATTGCCCAAGATTTCAATGTCAGTGAGACGGCTGTATCCAGAGCATTTTCACAACTAAAGAAAGATGGTTTGGTAATTATTAAGTGGGGAATTGGGTCGTTTGTTGTTTGACAAAATATTTGGATTAAATTTCTTGAGGCGATGGTATGAGAAAGAGAATTATTTTCACCTTGTTGTTCGTGTGGATCTTAATAATTTTCCCCTTCCTGACTAACCTTGCCTTGGCTGAACCCAGGGTCTATTATGGCAAGGTCGTGGGCACAGAGTTCTCCGTGATCCAGGTCAGGGGAGATGATGGCAAGGTATCAGTATTTTGGATGGGACACCGGACCCATTTTGATTCCAGGATTCCATTCTTTGGAGACAGGGTGAGGATTGAATACGTGAAGGATAAACTGGGGAGGAATGCGGTTACAAGAATTACAATATTGAGAAAATGAAAAAGGCAATTTTTCTAACCCCTTGATTGTGGGTCATCTCATACTTTCTCTCTAGTCAGATACTCAATGTTTAGTACCTAAATTTAGTGGTAACCACCCTTAAATTCAAATTGACCGCTATGCCGCCATTTGGTAGGCTCCTATTTATAAAAGAAGGCTCTTCATCAATAACTCTTAACCCATAGGTGTCACAGTTGGCTTTAAATATGTTGAAATCTTATTAGCTAATGAAAATGCTATGAACCGAAAAAAGGATAATATTTCAAACTTTCCCTTTCCAATGAAGGAGCCCGAATATATCAGAAACAAGTCCAAATTCGAAGTCTATGGAATGGAGATGATTGAGAAGGAAGTAAAAAAAAGTGGGAACAGCGGACGGATTTATCTTCCCCCAGATTGGGTGGGAAAGCATGTTAAAATCATACGCATTGGCTGAAAGGGTGAGAAGGGAATCTATCAAACGAATTATTCTGACCCTTTTGGTTTTAGCAGCAATGCTTGTAGTTTTTCTCGTTATCCCCATGTTCGTAATAAAAAGATAGAAAACGTTTGAAACAGGTTATCGCTCAAGAAGCCCTAACCAGGTTGCTTATAGAGAAAGGGATATTCACCAAAGAAGAGTTATTGGAGATGGTGAAGATAGTAGACCAGGAAATGAAAAGAATGGAGAAATAAGATATATTTATAAAGATAGATTGTAAGAAGGAGATGAGAATATATGCAAAGAAAGAGGATCTTTTGTTTATTTCTTTTTATCGTTTTTATTCTTGTTTTTTCTTCATGCCACCCCCGTCATGTTTCAGATATTAAACTTGCCATGACGAAAGAAGAAGTGGTCTCTTTGTGCGGGCGAACAGACCTTATCACTCATAGAACTGTTAACGGGAAGACTGTCGAAACTTGGGAATATCATTTTTTAAACACCAATTCTATTTGCCTGGTCACTTTTTCTCAAGATAGAGTAGTCGGTACCGAATGCCGTCGGCAACCCCATCCTGAACCATATTATTACACATACCCGTACTATCCATATTATTATTATCCATATCCATACTATTACGGTGGTTATTATGATTACTACCGCCCTTATCACTACCCTTATCATCACCGTCATCGGAGGTGAGTATGAGAATCGAGGGCAAGATGACAAATCGCTTGTACGCCCACGAGGGATATTCACCAAGGAGGAGTTTTTAGGGATGGTGAGGGTGGTAGACCAAGAGAGGAAGAAAAAGGCTAAATGAAAAAGTATCTCGCTCTTACTCTGGTAATTTCAATTTTAGTTGGAATCATATTGCCTCTCGCCCTTGGTGTAAAAGACCCTACTCTAATCGCCATCACTTTTAGCTTGGTGTGGTTTCTCTATGCTGGTCTGCTACTTATCACTACCTTCCTAATCAAGCCTGGCCTAAAAATCAAGGCAAGCCGTCAGAATGGGGTAACGGTAGTTAGATATGAACTGCTAAATGCGGGGAGGAAGAAATGAGGAAATCCAAATCTAGAATACCCGATGAAGTCCTCAAAGAAATCTTTCCCAAAAAAATCAAAAGAAGTCTGGGTTCAGAGCGGATATACAGCGAATTAAAACAGATGATTCTTTCTGGCAAATTAAGGAAAGGGAAAAGGTTATTTCGGGAGAAAATTGGCCAAGATTTCAACGTTAGCGAGACGGTTGTAGCCGAAGCGTTTTCCCGACTGAAAAAAGACGGATTGGTGATTATTAAAGGGAGTGTAGGATCGTTTGTTGGTTGACCTTTAAAAATATTTTTAGATTTATGAATTCATTCCAGGACTTATGTGTGCCCATTTTTTAAGCAAAATAGTGGAGATGGCTTCTATCAAGAGGGAGAGAGTTCAATTCCACAACTATTCAACATCCCTTTGTGGATTACGCAGAAAAATCCTTTCAGAACAAACTTTTTCAGAGAAGGATTCAATCACCGAATAAGATAAAAGAGGAGTTTTTCGAGATTGTAAGAGTGGTCAATCGGGAGATGAAGTGGAAAAGGGACAAGAAAGAATGAGGGAGGTAATAAGTATGAATATCGATGAACTGCTTAAGTTAAGAGAATTAGGTTTTGAAAAATTCAACGTCAAGTTATTCCGGCACCCTGCACAAGTTTTAAAAGTGTACAAGGTAGATGGGAGAAATCACATACTTGAGTTGGATAAACTGTATCGCAAGGATTTAAAGTATATAGAGACTTATCAAAGCTACCAAAGAAAAGGATTTGAGTGTGGCAACTACGTTATTTGTTTTATCGGTACCGAGGGCGTTGAGGCAAAGTTTATTGGTGTTTATCAGGTCAAAGATCGGAAACGAGTAATGGAAGTACCAGTTTCATCTAATCTTACTGCTTTTCTACATGAGTCTGGATTAAAGTTAGAAGAAAATTTCATAAATGATTCTTGTGTATTCTTTGAACTGGAACGTGATAAGAAGTTTGATGATTTAAAAGACAGACTAGTAATAAACTGGGGAAAGGCGACACTATCATGGCATCAATGGCTATTCAAAAATGGAAGAATTATTAACAACAAGGAAGTAGTAGAAATACTTCCAAAAGGTAAAGTTATAGAATTCCCTGGTGATTATGGTAAAGTTAACATTACCTTCAACAAACTATCCGATATCATTAACAATCTTGGAGCTCACAAAGACTGGAAAGTTAGCCTTGCGGCGGTTGCTGGAGTGTACCTGATCGTTGATGATGAGACTGGGAAGCAATACATTGGTTCAGCTTATGGGATAGAAGGTATTCTTGGCAGGTGGAAATATTATGTCGAGACTGGTGGTCATGGTGAAAACAAAAAACTTAAAGAACTTTTTTCAGACAAAGGCAAAGACTACACCAAAAACTTCCGCTTTTCTATTTTACATATCCTTTCAAAAACATTGGCGAGGGAAGAAGTAATTAAGTGGGAAGGGATTTACAAGGAAAAACTTGGAACAAGAGCTACGGGACTAAACATAAATTGATTCGATAAAGGGCTATTGTAAAGGAGTAAGAAATGAAGAAAAAAGGTTAAAGGAAAGGGGATTCTAGGGCATGAAGGCTATCCTTCTTTTCGGGATTTTATGGCAACCGCGCTTGACCCCAAACAGGTCATTTCCTTTGAAGAACTCCTCATGTCTCAGGCAGTCCAACAAGAAACCTTACTTGGCTACTTCTCGTGAAAGGGATATACAGCTTATTTGCGCTTAAAACACGGAATCTCTATCTGCATTTAAAACATGGTCTTTCTCCTAAAAGAGGCCTAATTTAGGTAAGCAAGGAGGAAACACAAGAATGGATGTGTTTACTGCCATTAGCCAAAGAAGCAGTGTAAGGGCTTACAAAACAACTGATGTCGAAGAGGATAAACTAAAAAAGGTACTGGAAGCAGCAAGGCTTTCTCCTTCTGCCAGCAATCGGCAGGACTGGAAATTTATCCTGATAAGGAACAAGGAAACAAAGAAGAAACTGGCGAAAGCTGCCTTCGGACAGTCTTTTATCGGCGAAGCACCGGTTGTCATTGTTGCTTGCGGGACGGATTCAAAGGCAATCATGGCCTGTGGTCAATCTACCCACACGGTGGATGTATCCATTGCCTGTGCATTTATGATCTTGCGGGCTTACGAATTAGGTTTGGGGACGTGTTGGATTGGCGCCTTTAAAGAGGATGAAGCCAAGAAGATTCTTATCATTCCGGAACCTGTTAGGGTTGTGGCCATGATTCCGCTGGGATATCCAAATGAACCTCCATCGCAAAAATCAAGAAAGAGTCTGAATCAGATAATTTGTTTTGAGAAGTACGAATAGATAGAGCTTAGCTTTCAAAAGGGACGAATAACTCCTCGGAATTAAGCAGAGGAAAAGACCTAAGATAGAGGGATAATGGAACCAGTACCTGAAGAAATAGTGGAAAAAACCTGGCAGGAAGTTGCTGGTTTTAGTCCTGATAGAGCGAAGAAAGAAATGATGAAGATTGGCACCCGCCAGCAAGAACTCTTGACCTTCGTGATGGAATCGGCCAAAGAAATGGGTCAGGAAGTGAGAGAGCTTGCGATCTATATGTTTCTTGTTGTCTACCGAATGTTTCAAGAGGCCCATGGGAAGATCAAAAAGGTTTCTTCGGAGGAGATTATTGAGTACTATGAACATAATGAAGGTCTAATGGAAAGATTAGAGGGAGCCCGTGAAAAATTTCTCGATAGAGTTGCCAGTGTTCAGACTTCCAGACAGCCTTATGTGGTGAAGTATGTGGTCGATGCTTTGATGGAAGATGATGAAAGGGAGGATGCCGGAGCGTTAACTGAGGAACAGAAGGGTTTCCTCTTCCTGCTGCTCAAAACCGTGATTGATGTCCTCGACAAGAAGGGTATGAATTCATAAAGTTTAGTATGTCCTCTTTTCAATCCTGCCAAACAATAAAAGTGGTTTTCCTTACATGTTTCTTCCTGTAATCGAGTATTGCCATTTTTACTAAATTTTGCTATATTCCCACCAGTAATCTGCAGGAGGTATATCCGACATTGTCGCCTATCCCTCTAATTTTTAAGAAAAGCCAACACATTCGTCTGTAAACGAGCAGGCGCAATGGCACAGCTGTTAGGTCAAGAGCCTGGGTGCGAGGAGAGGAGGTCGTATGCTGTTCAAGTTGGAGGGTGCGGACTCGGTCGAACCTCTGCCGTTTGTTGATTTTGCAGATCAGAAAAAGCTCGAAAAGGACCTGGAGAACCTCCTCGCCAAAAACTTATTTGGAAGACTCTTCGAACACACACCGCTCCTCGCATTTCACCAGGAGAGGCCACGGCAAGGCGAAGCAGATATCTACGCCCTTAATGCGCAAGGTGATCTCGTGGTTTTTGAGCTCAAGCGTGCGACCGCTGGGGCCGGCACCCTGGAGCAGCTATTTCGATATGTGGCTGAGGCGGGTGAGTGGACATACGCAGAGATCGAGCGGAAGTTTAAGAATTACAACAAGGACGACCTCTCCAGAATGGGACTATCGGTGGCCCACCAAGAGGCGTTTACGTTGGAGAAGCCTTTGGATGAGGGGGATTTTAACCGTCAGCAGCACATGTGGATTATTGGGAGCGCAGCCGATGATGCGTTGATCCGGGCGGTTGACTTCTGGAGGCAAAAAGGTCTGTCGATCGAGTTTTTCCCATACCGAGTTTATCAAATGGGGAGTGACTTCTTCTTCGAATTTTTTGCAAAGCCGCATGACATCCATGTCAACCCGGCGAAAACAAAGGGTGTATTGTTTGACACGAATAGGTCTTGGAATCTTGAGTCATTCCGGTCGATGATCACTCAGAGTCGGGTTTCGGCGTATGGCGACCGAAAGGAAGCGGTCTACAGCCTGGCCCGTGGAGATCTGGTCTTCTACTCACACAAGGGATTCGGTATCGCGGGAGCCGCCCGCGTAACTGGCCGCGGCGTACGAGCTGATCCGGAAAACGAGGAACTGTACTGGGATGTAGAGCTGCTAACCCCGATCCCAAAGGATTTCGATCACCCCAGGGCAATGAGTTTCGAGGAAGTGCAGAAGGTGACGGGGAAATCGTTTTTTTGGGCGCGGATTCAAAAAGTTCCTTATTTGACTCACGAGGAGGCGGAGCATCTGCTAAAGGAGCTCCAAACAACCTTGTTCTCATTATAGAGGTACTGTGCCTTTGGGATAAATAAAATGGGACCCGGCCTGTACGCCTGATTCGCGGCCGAGAACAAGGTCGTTCGACCAGAAATCCATAAACATCGATTCAGGTCAACTCCGCGTTAGGCAACGCTTCTTGGTCCGAACTGCCATAGAAAAGCCCATTATAGTTATGAAAGAGAGGACTTCAATGCAGAAGTCGCCCAAACTGTGCAGAGAAAAGAGGTCCAACTAAACAATCCCCCCCCTTTAATGTCCGAATAATGGATCATGTATGCTGATCTACCTCGATGCGAATATAGTTCAATACATCGCCGATCATGAGAAGTTCATCTTCAGAGAATCTCTCGTTCCGAAAATTAAGAGCGGTCCTCTGTATAAAGAACTCAAAGCATTGCGTGCATTGATCGAGTTTGAGCTTGAAGTCGAAAGGCTAGAAGTTGCGAATATGTGGCATGTTGCTGCGCCAATTCATTTGATCAAAGAACTACTTTCTGGTAAGCCAACAGACAATCAAAGGAAGACTTACTCTCTTCTACTAAAAACCTGGTCCGACTCGGATTGGCAAGATTACATCAAATCGTCTGATGAGCAGGTCAGATTAATTGAAGAATCTCTCCGAGTGCTAAAATTAAAGCAGGCTACTGATCGAAGGCATCTTGCGGAGGCCATTGCATTAAAGGCATCATGGTTCCTGACGAATGACAAGGATATAATCAGAAAGACACGGTTGGAGCAAAACAAAATAAATGTGATCGGAGATGTGCGTGTTGCTCGTCCTTCGGAGTGCCTCCGAATCATGTCTGCTAATCCAAGTTTAGGGTGGTCGGAACACAGGTACTAATTCATAGCAAGGGGCGGTCTATCACGTCGCCGGACGTTATCCGCCCTTTCAATCCGTAATCTTCAGCCTACACCAGAAGCTCGGAATAAGGATTTGTAGGTGGAGTCCGCAACCCTCTTTCCTGAGGACTCCTTCCGAGACTGTCGAAAAAGCCCAAATGTTGCGATTTTAGAAAATTCACATATCGTAAAATCAATTACTTACGTGGCCCCAAAAACCTAGTTTAAGGTTTTTCGACAGTCTCTCCTGTACTCGTTATCTAAACGTTTCACCTGAATAGTGCAGATTTCACTCCGAAATCAACAGGGAATACAGACTGGCAATAAATCCTGTTTATACGAATTTCGTATATTATGCTATTAGATAGCAAATACGAATACATTAAAAAATTAATTTTTTGTTTACAAATACTTATGTTTGAACTTTTCTGTAGACTATGATATTGTAAAAATCGAAATTTGGATAAATAAGTATTTCGTCTATTAATCGTTAGGTTAAACAAAATATGACGAACGAATCTAAACCCTGTTATAGAAATGTGTTGTTTAGGCTATGCCTCCCAACCATAAGTGCACTGGTCATTTGGCTAATTGTCAATAAATGCTATGAACTCACTTCTTCGGCTGCATTGCTTCTAAATATAGAGGGAACTTTGCTGTTGGCCTTTTCCATCTCTTTCCCCCAGGACCCAAAGGCCTCAGATGGTGGCTTTGCGATTCGATCAAATATGGTAGCACACCGAACCTTAGCTATCTGAACTTCCATTTGGGCCTACTGTCTTTAATAGTTGGCATAATCAAAGGGTCAATCAGGTAGGGCCCGACAACCCTGGGTGTTGATAAGGATTCTTAATATGGTGTCAGGAAAAAGTGTAAAAAAAATATTGGCGAAGGAATGGTTGACATTGATTGCTGGGCTAATCGTGGGTTTCTTATTTGTGCCAACTTTTATTTACACATTTATCAGCCCGCAAGATTACAAATCTCGCAATTCGTTGATTGAAGCCTACAAAGAATTGATTGGTTTACTTTTTGGTAAAGAAGGCGGAGATGGAATTCTGTTATCAATCGCGATAATATTTGGCCCCTATTTATTTTATCAGTTTGTACGTTCGGTTTTGTGGGCGATTAAGACTGTAAAAAGAAAATGATATCACATACATCAATAGGGCGTAGCGGACGGCAAAAAATGTCCCTGTTCACCCACATCGAGGTTGGGTAAGAGAAATGTGCCAAAATAAGCCCAAGGAATCATGTGTATTTTGTGGTAGTCGTGCTTCTACCAGGGACCATGTGCCTCCTCAAGGAATATTTCCTGATCCGAAGCCAACCGACCTAATAACTGTTCCGGCATGTGACGTCTGCAACTCGGCATCCAAGTTGGATGATGAATATTTCAGATGGTTGGTGGCCACTGGGAGCTATGGAAACGGAGATGCGTTGGCGCTAATAAAGAAGAGGATTATTCCAAAATTTCATCGTCGCCCAGCCTTGCTGAGGCAAATAATGAAGGGAGCAACACAAGTTGACGTCCACAGCGAAGGTGGAATTTACCTCGGCCGTCAGCCTGCATTTCTTTTCGATAGATCAAGGATCCAGGTTGTAATTGATAAGACGGTGCGCGGCCTTTATTACCACGAGTGTGGGATCGCGCTGCCTAAGAATGCAATAGTGGGGAGTTTTGTTTTGAACCCAATTTTTCACGACAAGTTTAAGGAAGTAATTTGTTCTCTTCCGCTGCATGATATAGGGAGCGGAGTATTCAGCTATCGTTACTGGGTAGACAATGAAACACCAGAGGAAAGTTTCTGGTTTCTCATGTTCTTTGATAAGACATTATTTTTAACAAAAACCGAACCTAACAAATCACTCCAGCGGATGGCTTACAGCCACCGCTGACCTAAATCGTTATGCTAAAAGTCACAAGAGAGGTTCTTTATGGAAGCTTCCTCCGATTTGATTGTAAAGCAGTCTTTTGTTCTCAAACCTGAACACATTAGAAACGTTTTTGAATCACTTAATACCAAGATTGGCAGTATTGAAATATCTACACACTGCGAAGATGGAATCAATAGAAATTTTAGTTCTACAGATCAATTACTGAGTTATTCAAATCCACCTAAATCTAAAATCCAATCCATTTCTCTTCGGGCCCGGTCAGATGATCACAAGAAGTCTGCAAGAATAGTTTTCTCAAATGACAATTGGAGGCCTATACAATTTGAGGTGCAGGGGCCGGAAGACATTGTTATTATTCTGAAAGATGATTTCATAAACAAAGTAGTCATGACTAAGGCCTGGTATGATCGTTTTGCAAGACTGGATATCTTTTGGTTGATCTATGGAATTGGAATTGCCACATTTGTCATTCTACTTCTGTGCATCGCCATTGGCATATTGACATCGGAGAAACCCACGACTGACAAAAGTATACCAAAGGAGCAAGCTATGGATTGGCTTATCGGCATGTCAGGCGTCGGTTTTTTGGGTTTCGTTGGGCTTTTAATCTCAAGACTGAAGGGAAAGCTTTTTCCAATAGGTACTTTTGCTTGGGGAGGCGCAGCGGAAAAACACGAACTTTTAGAAAAGGTTAGATGGACGATAGTGATTGGTTTTATTGTGTCTTTTCTTTCGGGTATAGTAGCCACCATCATCGTAAGCATAGCATAACAAAGGCATGAACTCTGACTGTAATTTCGCTGCGCTCAATTCCAGCAGGTTATGTCCATCGTTATGCTTTTCCAAATATCTTAGATGCAAAATGTTTTTTTAATTGGTGTTGATCATCTAATACAACATGGTGGTTTTCTTGACAACCGAAAGAAAACTGCAATTGCTGAATTCAAGGTCCATCTCTATGAGGTTGTCACGAAGTACAATATTTCCCTAATCGCTGAAGAGTTTAATGAAGTTGCCTTATCCAAAAGCAATACCGATTATTGTACTTGTCGAGAAGTAGCTCGTGAGTTGCAAATTGGGCATCTTTTCTGTGATCCAACTCCAGATGAACGAAAGTTGCTTGCAATTGAGACTGATAATCAACGTGAGAATGTGTGGTTAAAACGTTTAGAGAATATTAAACACATGAACATTCTCTTTATTTGTGGATCTACCCATCTTGAGACGTTCGCCCGTCTACTCAGGAGCCATGGAATCCAATCAAGAATCCTCAGTAACAAGTGGGGATTCAATTATATTGGTCAAGGTGAAGTAGAGTATTTTCAGTCCTCCTGCGATAGTACGCATGAGGCATAAATTCGCTGACACAGGGCGTTAGATTTCTACGTGCTATGAAAACATTAGCTCAAATCGTATCCGTATTGGCAATTTTAATCGCAGTTGTTTGGTTTCTCTTTGAACCTGGTTTTGAACCAGTAATTACCGCACTTTTTGGAATTGCTGGCTTCGTAGCAAGCCTCCGAATTAAAGGCAGAAAGAAGGCACCAGAGGAGATTGAAAAATTTAGGCATTCGCTAAGAGGTATCCAGGCGAGGTGGGAAGCCGAAAAATCTCTTCAGCCGGTTAGTCTCGATGAAGCAAAGTACGGTATCATTTCTCCTCTTATTTCGGCTCTAACCGAACTCAGTGCGTCTACAAGCGATGAAAAACTCAGAAAAGGCCTTGTGGGTTTGATTCAAAAAGCTAAGGCATTACAGTACCATGAGATACACTTAGACGGTGGGAAATCCTACGGAGAATTCTGGTCTCTCGGTGGTAAGCTTCTATCTGAGGTTGAGAAAATCTAACCCGTCGCTGAAGACGGACTGCAAAACAGCTTCGCTGTTGGCAGCCGCTCAGCTCCATCGTTAGCCGTTTTGGAGTCGATGCCATGCCAAAATCGTGCTCTGTCGAGGAAGAAATATACACTCACGAGTATCTGTGGCGATCTGCGTCGATGCTTCTTGAGAAAGCCGAGGCCGAAGACGAAGCTTCGTACCATTTCCTTCTCCCATCTCTGCTAATGAGCTTTATGGCCTTCGAGGCTTTCGTCAACTTCTGCGGCTTTGTGCTTCTTCCAGAGTTGTGGAAAGAAGAGAAAAAGCACTTCAAAGGAAAAGGCATAGACGGAAAGCTCGAAGTAATCGTGGGCAAGCTCCCCAGCTTTTCATGGCGGAAGAGTGAGCCGCCCTACCAAAGAATAAAGAGTCTCGAAGCCTTTCGTGACATCGTTGCGCACGGAAAGGTTGTGGCCACGCAGTATGTCGCCGAGCAGAAGGAAGATGGCAGCCATTTTCAATTCAAGCACGTCTGGGACAGCTACCTATCAGTTGGCGCTGTAAAGAATGCCAGGGCCGATATAAAGTCATTTTGTCAATCTTTAGTCGTCCAGTTGCGTAAGGCATCAGACCATCCGCACCTAAACTTCGATGCCTTCGAGGGGAGTCTTGCAAGTGGTAGCAGCAAATCCAGTGTCGGCTAACAACTCACTACCTTTAGGTCGATACTCTCTTTCTAACGGAAATGATCAACCCTTGGTGTAGACTAACCCTCACCCTTTGTAGGTGGAACTCGCAATTCTGTAATCCGAATTACCGAGCAGATATTCCTCTCTCCTCGGTTCATATTGGAAGCGAATGTTCCTCTTATCCACGTCGTTACTTGTCGATTATTGCCTTGACCCCTTTTCGGATCAACGACACCCTGAACTTCTATTTCAATATCTGATTGCCCAGCACTGGATATACCAATCTTACTCGCATTAGTAAGGCGTTGAAGGGGACCTTGATAGATCTGAATATTGCGAATGTCTTAGATAAGCACCTCGCTCTATGTTTCTGAGACAAGGATGGCCAAGAGATTCTCTGATTAAAATAAAGAAGGCTCACGCATATGCGATGTCTCTACGGTAATTCTTAGGAAAGATAGTTTCTGGTTAACCATCGTTCACAACGGACCTTTTCCCTCCTTTTATCCTGAGTAATAGTTATCAACCACGTAGTAATCTTGGTGCTAAAGCGCGCCTTGGATCGCCATGTTAGGTGGGGTGTTCATGTTTGACCTGACGACATATTTTTCCTGTAACTGAGCAGCGTATAGCTTGAGTTCGGGGTTGAGAGTGCTGTGGTTTTTGATTGAGACAAGCACTTTCTCTAAGTAAGCGACATGCACGCGGTGTCGCACCGACGCCGCCAACGAGCCGAGCAAAGCGTGCAACGCCGGGCTCAGGGCATTGTTTTGTTCAGGGATAAGGAAGACCACATGACTATCCGCATGTGTCGCCAACAAAGAAATATTGCGTAGTAGTTGGTAGTGTCGACAGAACTCATTGAATTCAAGCAATCGCTCGTCAACGAGTCCATGGAGCCTTGGGGAATAGATCTCGTGGAATTTCTTCTCATGTCTCTGATCAGGCTTGGCACTACCGAACTCAGACTCCGATAGCTTCACTTCGCAAAAGGCCCAAGTGCCATCAGAATTTTGCCATGCCACATCGACATTGGTCCCTTCTTCCGCATCGGGGATGTACTCAAAGTGCCACTCTCGGATATTGCCGCCCAGGCCGAGCACTTGAGTTAGCAATCCCGCAACCTCTCCACCAGCACTTAGGTATGGATAGAACAGGTTGAATGCAAGGGCTTGAGAAGAATTGAGGTGGTGGAAATCGGCATGCAGTCGAATCGTAGGATTGTGACGTAGATAGTTTCTGAACTCGGCACGAATCGATTCGAGGAGGTTGAGGTAGCGAAGGGTAGAGGGTAATAAGTGCTGGTATGCGCGGCCTGTCTTACGATAAATTCCCGCTTCTCGAATTCCAAGGCGGTTAGCCTTGTACTCTCCCAAGTGCCTCCTTAGGGCCACTTGATATGATGTCACTCTTGGATCCTCCTAAACAAGGTCATACATAATTGTTGTCCTTCTCTCCATAACCACAGCGAGGTCGAAATACGATTCAATTTCATTCTCATACAGGAGGCGTAACATGTAACGTCTCTGCCCTTCGGAATAAACAGGTTAGCAGTGTTCAATATACATATATAGCAAGCATTTGTCAATAAAATACCGTCTATAGCAGGTTTAATATTTGAGGAAATTGGTCTATGAAATAGCCTATGAGAGAAAATAAGGTTGCCGGATTCCTTGGACGAAGAATTAGGACCCTGCGGAAATCAAAGAACCTAACCCAGGAACAGTTAGGCGAGGAAAGCGGCATCAACTACAAACACCTTGGAGCGATTGAGAGAGGGGAAGAGAATCCCTCATTATCGGCTCTACAAAAGATTGCAAAAGGGTTAGGGATTGAGATTTTGGAACTTTTTAGGTTTCAGCACGAGGAGCCCTACGAGTTGGAGCTTGGCGTGAGCGTTACTTTCCATCCTGGTACTGGAACAGATTTCGTTCTTGGTGATTATTGGTTGTTCGATGCTGAGTATTGGACTGAGATGAGCAGCGTGTCGACCGCATTGAATCGGTTCCAGGTCGATTATGCAAATGGAATGGTGACTTTCTTTCCTGGCGATGCCGGGAAAACGGTTTACGCCACTTATGAGGGGAGGGGTAGTCTGGTCAAGGCTGCTGACCTGACGCAGATCATCGACATCCTTGTTCAGGGTGAATCGTGTTTAAGGAAGATCGACACGTCCGGGTTGACGGTGCGGAAGTTGGTTGGTGTGAATGGATCTGGTGCGTGGGTGGTGGCGCAGCCTGGTCCCGCGGGTTCGATTATCCCCGCTGTCGGATTCGTTAAGGTGGTAGATGCGGATGAGGGGGAGATTCAGCTTTCCGGCCCGATGGACGGATTTTCATCCCTGACGCCGAATACGAGGCTGTACTTGGTTGCCGGTGGTGAGATCTCGACGACACCGCCCGCTACACCCGATTGGATCCAGCAGATTGTTGGTAGGGCTCTCCTGTCTACGCGGGTCCTGGTCAAGATCGACGAGGATTACACCACGAATGCATAGGGGTTTGGCTGCCATGAAAATTTGGAAAAGCTATAGGATCTGGGGCGTGGTCTTTTTATGCTTTGTCGTGGTTTGGATTTTCCGAACCTCGTACATTGGTTACCGTTTATCGGTGGAGCGGGCGAAAAGTAAGTACGAGATTGAAATGAAAATGGAGAGAGGGGCTGAGCAGCCGGATAAGGGGCAGAAGGGACAGTGGCCGAAGAGGCCGGTCGTTCCTAAAAAGGAATCCGTTGACGTATGGGGTTGGGTTGTGAAGATTGGTGGGGCCTTGGCCGGTCTGAAAACCCTTTTGGAGATTATAGATAAGTTCAAGAAAAAAATCGTAACGCCCGGAGGTGATCATGTATGAGCTGACGATTGCTGTTGCCAAGGACATTGTTGGTTCGGTTGCTGGTGAGATTGCCAAAGAGACACATTATCATAGCGATATTGTTTTGGTCTATGCTGGTGCGATTAACGTACTCGTTTTCGTTTTGTGGTGGGTTGTGAAAAGGTGGGTGGGGAATATCGACACGTGGCGCGGTGACGCAGGCAAGGCGGGGGGATTCATTACGCGTCAGCAGTATTTTGAGTGGTGTGGGCCGCAGCAGGAGAAATGCAGGGATGGCATTATGTGTCGAGTCGAGGACGTCGAGAAGTGGAGGGATACGATTATGGATAAGGGTGGCGCGGTTACTTTTCAGGAGCACCTTGCCATTTGCGAGAGGGTTGGAGAGAAAGCTGGTAGTGCATTTGCGAAGAGGATTGATGAGTTGATGCTCCATCATCGCGAGTGGGACCAGGGGCAGCTTGAGCTCCTATCTGAGAGGCTTGAGAAACGTATGCTTGAGGGGTTTGGCCAGCTAAGGAAAGAGGTTGAGCAGGATCGTAAGGCAGGTGACGGTGTGGGAAGGTAAATGGCTGGTCGTGGTGCCCGTAGATCGAGGCGAGTAGAGTCCTGACTAAAAATCCTACCTATAATTATGCTTGACAATCAGTAGTCTTGCGATAGATTTAATCCATCAACATTCCCAAAGGAGGTGATGACGATGAGAGGATTGGGATTGGGTGGGTTTCGTGTTGGGAAGAAGCCCAAGCGTGTCTTCCCCGTAGGTGGAGATAGGCGGTCAAAGACAGACAAGGAGAAGCGATTAGGGGTAGACATGGAGAGACGGTTAAAGGAGATAAGCGACCGGGTTGATATTGATAGGGACATCTATCTAAGTGCCGTGAAAGTCCGCATGGCTGTCAAGGAGGGTTTAATTGTAGAGCCCGATTCCTGTGAACTTTGTGGAAAAGAAAGGGTAAGGAGAAGATTAAGTGCGCATCACGAGGATTACACTAAACCGTTTGCGGTTATGTGGGTGTGTGCGAACTGTCATGGGGTCCTTGATGGATTGAAGAGAAGCCGATTGGCGAAAGAGAGATCTGCGCAGTTAAACAAGGGGCTGGCACGCAAGATTGTGGAAAGAGATGCTGGCAGTAAGTGATTTTCCTACCATACCTTGTTGCAATTCAGTTGCAAACCGAATCGAGGTGTGTTTTAATTGCACTTTTAGATTATGTCAACTGCAACTTACGTTTAGGGCTTTTCCACAGGTTTTCCACAGAAATTTGCCTATTTTTTAGGCAAAACCGTTGCAATCAATATGCAGGCTTGTTTTGTCGGAATCCGCTAAAAAGCCACTAAAAATGGTTGCAATTAACATGCAGGCGTTAATTTTAGTTGTTGGTCTGGTTTGCAAAACGACTGCAACCAGCGAAAAAGCCAATAAATTCAATAAGTGGATGCTGTTTTACCTACCCTCCCAGGTTTTGATGCCCCCATCGACATATATATATATCCTTAATCTTTTAAGAAGATTGAATAAACTACTAAGAATGAAAGAACTACTGGTATTAAGGTTTAGGAAATTGGCGGCGGCGCGCAGAAGCTTCCGATTTAGCCGTCTATTTTTTGATTGCATGGGTGACTTTCAGGAAGGCTTTAATATTGGTCATGAGAGCGTCGATTATGACTTCGTTACCGCTCTCTAAGATTTCTCGTACGTCGCTTAATAATCTCCTCTTTGAGACGGGTTGGGCTTCGTGGGCTGCTATTGGTTCTTCTTTATGTACCATCGTTTTTTCTAACTTCTTTTGATGGGATCTTTCCTCATCAAACCCAAGCACCGACAGCATATGGCCTTGAATTTTTTGGACCGATTTGAAGGATAAGCCTTCAGAT
>Ga0315289_10007065_pt1 | contig 16441 bp, 18 predicted proteins | sample YL17G11_40_MG_FD_203452 | JGI IMG/M metagenome (GOLD analysis project Ga0315289, IMG submission 203452) | Sediment microbial communities from Yellowstone Lake, YNP, Wyoming, USA - YL17G11_40 | ecosystem: Environmental > Aquatic > Freshwater > Lake > Sediment | place: USA: Wyoming | collected... | reverse complement strand
TTTAAGTTTCACCTAAAATCCCAATGTGTCAATTCAACCCACATCCGATGTGTGCTAGGTAGACACCTCGGGATTATTCTTCTAAAGCAAGATGTTTTATTTTTTGGAGCCGTCTTTGATAATCAGCTTGATTAAAAACGAATTCTTTATAGGCAGTTCTTGATTTAAAGAAATCAAGGAGAGGAGTCGGATTTGTAAATCCCTGGGGATGTTTCCCTAAATATTCCGGGAATGAAGACCATGGATAGTTTTCTAAATCCCCAATTTCTACAATATAAGAAGAAACCGGATTAAGGTGGATATACCTTGAAACATGAATCAATTGTTCATCAGTTTCTATCCGTACTGCTTTAAACATTCCTTGAAAAAGTAAACCAACGCGGTGGTATTTGGTGTTAAAATAGCGGGCAAAGCTATCTTGAAAATTCCTCATAAAAGATTGAACCCCTTTTTCCCGGATTTGTCTTAAGAGAAAATGGAAATGATTGGGCATTAGACAAAAAGCTAGGATTTCAACAACTGGTTTTCCGTTTTCTTTTAAGTTTTTAATAAACTTTTCTTTTTCATTTTTAGGTAAACGGTTATAGTGGGAGAATCTTAAAGGAGGATGGTTATATCTATAAAAGTCAATTAGATCCAGTGCTCTTTGGTAATCTCTTTTTCCTTTAAATATTGTTTGCTCTTCTATACTGCGGTTGATGGTGTGATATATTTCATTATTGACAAAAATGGTTTTTCTGTAGGGCATATTTTAAAATTACCAGGTTTTTCCTTAGGTGTCAACCTATCCCACATCCGATGTGTGAAGCTATAACTTTAAAAGCTCGGAAAGAGGAATTTTGAGGGCAAGAGAGATTTTGTAGATTGTTTTTAATGTGGGGTTTCTTTTGCCCGCTTCTATGGCGACAACCGTTCGTGGATCACACTTGATAAACTCTGCCAGCTTCTCTTGGGAAAGTTTTCTCTCTTTGCGGAGACTTCGAACTTTCACTCCAAGTTTTTCATAAATATTTGCCATAAATTTTCCCCTTGACAAAATCTGACATAAATGTCATCTTAATAACAGGAAATATATTTCCGATTTAAGCACAGGATTATAGCAAAAACTGTGGATTAGACGGCAGTAGAGATTATGGCTAAATTGTGGTTGTTCAATAAGAAATATCTCCATCCCTGGCAAGACCCAGATTGTAAGGGTTATTGGAAATTGGAGGAAGCTTCTGGAACTCGCTCTGATGCAACTTCTAATGCTAATAACCTAACCGATAATAATACAGTTACGCAAGGCACAGGTATAAGGGGAAATTGTGCTGATTTTGAAAGAGATAACAATGAAACCTTATCAATTACTAATGCTACACAAACAGGACTTAATTTTGCTGGCGACCACTCTTTATTTGCTTGGGTAAAACCAGAAAGTTTTTTAGCAAATGAGGGGGTTATCGAGAAAAATGATACATCTTACAGTACAGGAAGTTCAACAAAAGGTTATGCTTTAAAAATGGTCGGTGCGGCTAATATGGGTGTAGGTACATCTTTATCTAAAGCGTCGGGGTATACCGACTATTTAACAAATTTACCTGGCATACCAGCAGGCGAATGGTGCTTTATCGGCTATACCTATGATGCCGTTGCGGACGGAACAAGCATTTTAGTTCATTATTTTAACGGGTATAGGATTAACGGCTGGATGAATGCTATTTTAATGGTTCAGGATAGCGTAAGCGTATTTCGGTTGGGACTTTGGGCAGACTCGACATATCTCTATGATGGTTTAATGGATGAGGCCTGTGCTTTTAATCGTGTGGTATCTGCAAATGATGTCCTCTGGCTTTATCTTTATGGATTATCAAAAGTCGGTGGAGGGGTTTATACTGGAACACCACAAGTTTCTGCAGGTTTTGGCGGTGGTGTATAGTTAAGATTAAATTTTTGTTAGTTCAATGACAATAATATTGTTGGCTGATAAGGGGATTTCTTTTTTAAGTTCACCGCTGGTGATGGTTTCACTTTCGCTTTTCCCCGCACCTAGTAAAAAGGTTTCTTTATAAGAATAAGTTCCATTTTCTAAATTATTGATGGTTAATGGGACATTTTCAAAATGTTGACCATTTTCATCAAGATTAACCAAAATAATTTTGATTTTTGAACCATCTTTAGTGGCAAAACCCTTAACCCAATCTCCCTCGCCCTCAAGGTCAACTCGATTGCCGACCATTTTATTTAATAATGTTAAAGCCCAATATTTGGGTTTCTTTTCTATGTTTCCGGCTTTTTCGTGAGTTAAGAGTCCCCAGCGACCCCAATATTTTTTCCCTTCAGGAGAAAGACCATCTTTGATTTCAAAAACAAAAGCTAAATCAACTCGTTGAAGAAGTTGCCTTACAGTTGCTACCAAGTGAGCGGCATCAAAATTACTGTCATGGAAAGAAGAATTTTCCGAAACTGATCCCCATTCGGTCAGATATTTTTCAAGCGAATAACCAGCGTTTTGGAAAAGCCAGGTATCAACCTTATCCACATCATCTAAGAATTTTTTCGGCTCAGTGGTATAACGGTGCCAGGAGTAAAAATCAATTCTTAATTTATTTTGTTGGGTGTAATTCAAAAAATCATCTACCCAGGCTTGGTAAGGGGCGGTGATGCCCGGGCCACCGATTTGGAAAGGATTGACGTTTTGGACCTGATTGGCGCCTTCAACCGCGTAACGGTAAAGCAAGCGATAGTCTTTTTGTCCGCCAATTTGCCATTGACCAAATAAATCTGGTTCATTCCAGACTTCATAAACCACATTTTTTAAATTCCTGTTTTGTCGGCCACTGTAGTGCTGAATGGTTTCTCGAACAACAAAGGCCCAATCTTGCCAATTAATTGGGGGATTGGTAATATCGCCATTTTGAGCAATGGCTGGTGGCATATAAGAGAGACTGAAAAAAGGTAAAGCACCAGTTTTTAAGATTTGGTTGACGACTTCGTCCAGTTGAGTCCAATTAAAGATAAGTCTTCCATTTTCCTTTTTAACAACGTCATAAAAGTCGTAAAGATGGTCGATGCGAATATATTTTGGTTTTAAAACGGCGATATCGCCGACAATTTGATCAAAAGGATTTTTTTCCTCACCACCCTGAGCCAAAGCTTGCCAGATAGGCTTGATGGGCCCTTGATCAATGGCCACATCAACCACAATGTTGGCTTTTTGGCCGAAGGCTTGGCCCAAGAAATATTGAACTTTTTTCACCAAATTGACACTGAAGGGAAGTAAAATCAGCAAAATGACAAAAACAATCAGCGAAGCAATCTTTTGAGGAGATAGTTTTTTCATTAGCGATTTTAGTATAGCATGATTGCAGGGTAATTTATTCCGCCCCTTGACAAAATTTAGCAGTCGTGGTATTTTACTGCTAATAGAGGTATAGTGAGCTAGTCGAACTATGGCCGAACTAACTGATCGACAAATCAAAATTTTAAAAGCGATTATTGAAGAATACATTGAACAGGGTGAGCCGATTGGTTCGGAAGTTTTAGAAAAAAAGTATGAGCTGGGTGTTTCCCCGGCCACCATTAGAAATGAGATGGCCAAACTGATTGAAGCTGGTTATTTGAAACAACCCCATACTTCCGCCGGTCGGATTCCCACCAAAGAAGCTTTCCGTTTTTATATTGACCGTTTGATGGAAGAAAAAAAACTTTCCGTTGTTGATGAGGTGGCGGCTCGAGAAAAAATTTGGGATTCCCGTTTTGATTTTGACCATCTCATGCACCAAGTTGTCAAAGCCTTGGCCGATCAAACCCGAACTTTAGCTTTGGCCACTATTAAAGAAGGCGATGTTTATCATGCGGGCTATGCCCATATTTTGGAAATGCCAGAATTTTTTGATATTGATGTGACACGGGCAATTCTCTCGATGTTGGAAGAAATTAATCAAATCCATCGCCTTCTTGAAAAAAATGATAACGAAAATCCCATGCATTTTCTTTTTGGTGAGGAACTTGGTTATGATTATTTAGAACCCTGCGGCATGGTTTTTACCCGCTTTGAAGCTGGGCCAAAAAAATCTGGCTCTTTGGGTGTCGTTGGCTCTAACCGTTTGAATTATGCTTTAGTGATTCCGACGGTTCGTTATTTCGCAGGTTTGATTGAAGAGCTAGCCAGTAGTCTTTAAGAATAAACAAGTTTGTTTTTGATAAAATGAACGTTAAAAAGAAATCAGCCAAAGCCGAAAAATTAGCCGATTTGGAGTTAAAATGGAAGAGAGCTGTAGCTGATTATGCTAATCTAGAGAAAAGAATTGAAAAAGAAAAACACCACTTTATCAAATTTAGTAACGCCCAACTTTTAAAAAAATTATTGCCTATTTTAGACGATTTGGAATTATGCGAAAATCATCTTAAAGATCAGGGCTTAACTATGATCTTAAACAAATTAAAAGAAATTTTAAAAAGCGAAGGCGTTGAAGAAATTAAAACTCAAGGAGAAGAATTTAATCCGGAAATAATGGAGGCCATGGAAATTATTGAAGGACCAAAAAATAAAGTGATTGAAGTAGTGAGTAAGGGTTATCTTTTAGAAGGAAAAATCTTACGCGTCGCCAAAGTCGAAGTTGGCGGCGGCAAGGAAAAGGAGATTAAATAAAAGATAAGGACCTGTCGCCTGAGGCGACAGAACCTTGTTTTCGAAGACTCAAATGACAAAAATTATCGGCATTGATTTAGGGACAACCAATTCTTGTGTGGCGGTGATGGAAGCCGGCAAGGCCAAGGTCATCCCTTCAGCTGAAGGGCGGAATATTATTCCTTCGGTGGTGGAACCGGTTAAGAATTTAGTCGGTGAGGTGGCTAAGCGCCAGATGGTTTTGAATCCTGAAAACACGGTTTATTCGGTTAAACGCTTGATGGGTCGTCGTTTTTCTGATGCAGAAGTGAAAAAGAGCCAAAAAATGGTCGTCTACAAAATTAAAGAAGGCAAAGATGGTATGGCCGTGGTGGAAGTTGGCGGGAAAACTTATACGCCTCAAGAAATTTCCGCCAAAATTTTAGCCAAATGTAAGTCTGATGCGGAAGCTTTCTTGGGCGAAAAAGTGGAACAGGCGGTTATCACCGTGCCGGCTTATTTTGACGATGCCCAAAGGCAAGCAACCAAACAAGCCGGGGAAATTGCCGGTTTGAAAGTGGAAAGAATTATCAACGAACCGACAGCGGCCTCTTTGGCTTATGGTTTGGAGAAGAAAAAAGGAGAAACCATTGCCGTTTATGATTTAGGTGGAGGGACTTTTGATATCTCCATTTTAGAGATTGGTGAGGGGGTTTTTGAGGTTAAGGCTACCAATGGTGATACTCATTTGGGTGGTGATGATTTTGATGAAAGAATTGTTGACTGGATTGCCGAAGAATTTAAAAAGGAGCAGGGGGTTGATCTAAGAGAAGATAAACAAGCTCTACAAAGAATAAGAGATGCAGCGGAAAAAGCTAAGATCGAACTTTCTTCAGCTCAAGAAACAGAAATTAGCCAACCCTACATTACTCAAGGCAAGGGTGGTCAACCACTTCATTTAACCATGAAATTAACCCGAGCCAAATTGGAACAATTAGCTGGTGATTTAATTGAAAAAACCATGAAGCCGGTGGAACTTTGTTTGAAAGATGCCAAGATTAAAGTTTCTGACGTGGAACAAATTATTTTAGTGGGCGGTATGACCAGAATGCCCAAAGTCTACGAAACAGTGAAAAAATTTTTTAACAAAGAACCCAATCGTTCGGTTAATCCGGATGAGGTGGTAGCGGTTGGAGCGGCCATTCAGGGCGGTGTTTTGGGTGGCGAGGTAAAAGATATCTTATTGCTTGATGTGACGCCGTTGACTTTAGGAATTGAAACCCTAGGTGGAGTAAGAACGCCTTTAATTGACAGAAATACCACCATTCCCACTGCCAAATCACAGATTTTTTCCACGGCGGCCGACAATCAAACTCAAGTAGAAATTAATGTTTTACAGGGTGAAAGGTCGATGGCGGTTGATAATAAATCTTTAGGTCGTTTTATTTTAGACGGTATTCCGCCCGCGCCCAGAGGTATTCCGCAAATTGAAGTGGCTTTTGATTTGGATGCCAATGGTATTTTAAATGTCAAGGCCAAAGATAAGGCCACTAATAAAGAACAGGTGATTACCATTAAGGGGGCGGTTGGTTTATCCGATGAAGAAGTGAAAAAAGCCCAGGCTGAAGCGGAAAAATACGCCGAGGAAGATCGCCAGAAAAAAGAATTGGTTGAAGCCAAAAATCAAGCCGAAAATTTGGTCTTTACGGCGGAAAAAACGCTTAAAGAAGCCGGCGATAAAGTCAAAAGCGAAGACAAAGAAAAAGTTGAAGCGGAAATTAAAAATGTCAAAGATATTCTAGCTAAGGAAGGTTCGGGTAAAGAAGAAATTGAGCAAGCCGCCAACAAGCTTTCCGAAGAACTGCAAAAAGTCGGCGCGGCCATGTATCAAGGTAAATCTCAGCCGTCAGAAGGTCAACCGACCGAAGGTGAAGCCCCTAAAGAAGAAGCCCCAGAGGACAAGTCCGCCTCCGCTAAAGCTTCGGCGGACAAGGCCGAAGAAGGCGAAGTGGTAGAGTAAAAATTGATAATTGAGAATTGATAATTGAGAATTTAGGCGCGATATCCGCGCCTATTTGATGTAAAATAATAACGATGACGACAAAAAGAGACTATTATGATATTTTAGGAATTTCTAAGAGTGCTTCTCAAGAAGAAATTAAGAAGGCTTATCGGAAACTGGCACTTCAGTGGCATCCTGATAAAAATAAATCTCCAGAGGCTAACGAAAAATTTAAAGAAATCAACGAAGCTTACGAAGTCTTATCCAATCCCCAGAAAAAACAAACTTATGACCAATTTGGCCATGCCGCTTTTACGCCTGGCGGCGGAGCAGAATATGGTGGAGGCTGGCCTTTTAGTTACACCTATACTACTTATGGTGGTGGAGATGAAGGTTTTTCCCGCGGAGCGGGACCAGGCTCCGCCTGGGACTTCTCTGACCCTTTTGAAATTTTTGAACAATTTTTCGGCGGAGGCTCTCCTTTTCGGCAAGCAACTCGAAAACCGCGCTATGGATTATCCTTAACCTTCCAAGAAGCTGTCAAAGGGGTTGAGAAAGAAGTTTCTCTTGATGGCAGGAGAAAAAAAATTAAAATTCCCGCCGGAGTTGATGAAGGTTCAAGAATTGAATTTAATGATTTTTATATCACCATTGATATTAAGTCCGATAAAACTTTCCAGCGTGAAGGTAATGATATTTTGATTAGCCAGGAAATTCCCCTAACGACAGCTATTTTGGGCGGGATTATTGAAGTCCCAACCATTGATGGCAATTTGAAATTAAGAGTTCGTCCAGGAACCCAGTCAGGAACGATGATTCGCTTGGCCGGAAGAGGGATTAAAAAACTTCATGGCTATGGACATGGCGACCAATATGTCCGTCTTTTAGTCAAAATCCCCGAAAAATTAACCCGAAAACAAAAAGAAATTTTGGAAGAATTTGAAGAAAGTTGATTTTAAATGAGAAAAGTGAATAGAATTAAACACTATAACTTTAATCCTACAGAGAATGACTGACCAAGAAATTTTACAACTATTTTTAGATACTCAAGAATGGCAAAAATTTGAGTGTAAGAGAGCCGCTGTTCAACCAGCGAGACTTTTAGAAACGGTTGTTGCTTTTGCAAATACCGATGGCGGATTCCTCATTATTGGACTAGAAGATGTTTCTAAAGCACAAGGAGTAAAGAGATTAATAGGGATTAGTGAAAATCACGATAATGTATCCGAGTTTTTGAAATTGATTGAAAAAGAGATTGACCCGCCCCTGAGACTTTGGAATAAGTTTGAACTTGAAATTACAAACACCCAAAAAATCAAGGATGCCCTATTGGTGGTCAATATAAAAAAGAGCAATGATGTACATTCTCTTAAAAAGGGTGATACTTTTGTTAGAAAAGGAAGACAGAGCGTTAAGATTACGGCGAATGAAATTATCAGACTGAAATATGAGAAGGGGGCGATAAGATTTGAAGACGAACCTTCTGGGAAGAAAACACTCGAAGATCTCGATACAAATTTATTCAGTAGCTACAAACGGGATACACAAAGCAAAGAACAGGATGACTGGCAATTCTTAAAGGATAATGGATTAGCCATAAAACAAAATGGCGCTTTCGAGCTTACTAAGGCTGGTGTTTTACTTTTTGCCAAGAATTCTTCTGTCGTTCTTGGAAGCAAGTGTAGTGTTAAAATATCTCATTATTATGGAACAAAGCCTACCTATTCCGGAAAGCCAAATTTCGTCCGACGACCTTTTACTATAGAAGGTCCACTTTTACATCAAATAGAGAAATCGATTGAATACTTCCGAGATGTTGTTAAAAACTCCCCGCCCAAATTAAGCGGAGCTGCTTTTGAACCATCTTTGCTTATTCCTGAGTGGGCTTTTCAAGAAGCTGTAACAAATGCTGTTATACATAGAAACTACTTTGTGCAAGATGATATTCAAATTAGATTTTTTGATGATCGAATAGAAATTGAAAGTCCCGGAAGTTACCCTGGCCATATTACGGTTAGTAATATTCGTTTTGAAAGATTCGCAAGGAATCCGCTTATTTTGAGAACTCTTAATCGTTTTCAGGCAGGTCCAAACTTGGATATTGGAGAAGGAGTAAATCGTATGTTCAAAATTATGAGAGAACTCAATCTTTATGAACCGTTATATTTTCCACCTAATATTCGGCCCAATTCTGTTTTATTAGTTCTTTTTAATTTACAAAAAATAGAATATTGGGATACGGTAAGCAAGTATTTGGATGAGCATTATCGCATTACTAATAGTGAAGCACGGAGAGTTACAGGTGTTGGTGATACATTGAAAATGTCTCGGTTTTTAAAGTCTTGGGTTTCTAAGGGATTATTAGAGAGGGTTGGCAGTGGGTTTAAAGGACACATGTACTATCGCAAACCTGGCGTTGAAATACCGTCGGGAGTCCCATTTTCAAGAGGGGGTGAAAATGTTAGTTGAGGTTGTCGATTTTGAGGCTAATTCGGCCATTTTCCATTTTCAAGGGGTAGTAAAGTAAATGAGCCAATATAAGTTTTAGCCTCAAAATCAAGGATTTTTGTACTTTTTATTTTCAAAAGAGATAGTTGCAACTTGGAAAAACAACATACCTTTCAGTGATAAGATCCCCGAAAAATTAACCCGAAAACAAAAAGAAATTTTGGAAGAATTTTAATCATTGACAAATATAATAAATTTGTTATAAAATATTTATGAGAGTTTTCTATATACCTGAAGTTGTCGAGTTTACCAAAAGGTTAAGTTACCAGGATTATGCTCGCTTGAATAGGGCTCGCAAACTTTTTGAAAGATATGGATTCCAAGTTGGGCAAAAATATATAAAGAAAGTTACAGTCTCTGGAATATGGGAATTGAGAGCAGGTAATATCAGATTGTTTTTGGGGATTAAGGAAGATAGGGCAATTGGTGTTCACGTCATCCGCAAAAAAACACAGAAATTACTAATTAAAGACATAAAATTAGCAGAAAAAAGATTTAAAGAATTATGAAGAGAGCAAAAAGAGTAAAACTTATCAGCGCCGAAGCCTTACATCGAGACTGGATGAAGGATCCAGAATATCGTCGTGAATACGAAAGGCTTGAACCGGAATTTCAAATTGCCCGAGCCTTAATTGACGCCAGAGTTAAAAAGAAAATGACCCAGGCGGAAATTGCCAAGAAGGCGGGGACAAAACAACCAGTGATTTCTCGACTTGAAGGAGCTTGCGGTAGTCCCTCACTTTCCTTAATTAAAAGAATCGCCAAGGCTTTAGATGTTCGCCTAGTCTTCCGCCTTGAGCCAAGATAATCTTCGGATGAATAAAGTTCGATAGTTCGAACCATCGAACCAAATACCGGAGGTGTGAACCTGTATCACTCGTGGGGTGTGAAATTTCAATGGTTTCGGCCATGGTGACCAATATGTTCGCCTTTTAGTCAAAATCCCCGAAAAATTAACCCGAAAACAAAAAGAAATTTTGGAAGAATTTTAATAGAGTAGTATGCGAATAGTTACAACAAAGATTAAAGATTGGTTAAAAGAAACCTTTCTTAATGAAAGGGGAGTAATTGTTGTTATTTTTATTTTTAATCTCATAATACTTTTCTTGCATTTATTCAAAGCCTCTTTTGTGTTAATTGATAACACGACTATACTTTTGATGTTGTTAGTTCTGATTACTCCTTTTGCAGCACATATTAAAAAAATTAAGTGGGGTGACTTTGAAGCAGAACTACTAACAAAAGATATAGAGAAGTTGAAACAACAGGCTGAAGAAATTGAAGTCTCAAAAAAAGAACCAGAAACTTCTGCCAGGTTAGAAGTTATATCAAAGGAGTTGCAGGAACTAGCTTCCAAAGATAGTGTGTTAGCCTTAGCAAAATTAAGAATAGAAATAGAACTTAGACTCAAAAAGCTTTTCTCTTATTCCGAAGAAAGAAATATTTATGGAATAAGAAGCATGACGCAAACTCTAGCGGCAATTGGTACTATCAGTAATGAATTACGAAACTTAATTCTGGATATAACCTCTATTCTAAATAGAATTGTACATGAAGGAGATATTTTAACTGAAGCAAAAGTTGACAATGTATTAACAATAGGGGTTGAAATACTAAATGAACTAGACAATATTTTTTATGAGAAATTAGTCGAGCCGATCTCCAAAAAAGTGATTTCAAAGAAAGAATTAACCGAATACGTGGGGGCCAAATACGAGGTAGTGTCCGTGGTTCCATTAGTAGAGAAACCTTATGTAAATAAAAGGGTTTTGAACCAAGAACAGTTAAACCAATTACTTGATGGATATGATGAATATGCTGAATTTTTAGTTGAAATAAAAAAATTATAATTATCATTCAATTATTCACAATTGTTTGACTTCAAGATGTGGGATCAAAGTGAAGAAAGTTGACTTTCCTTCTTTTCTCAAGTGAGGTGACATTCCGGGGATGTAAACTGCAATTTATCTTCTTTTATCTCTTTCTTCAGCCTCGGAAAAGTGGTAAAATTGAAGCAAGATTGCGACCTCCAAATCCTAGGGCGCGGAAGGAATAGGGTGCTTTTAGTATGGGAAACTCAAAGCTTAAAGAAAAGGATGCGTTTAGTCGAGCAAAACAAGTAGTTAATAAATTACCAAGAGTCGTTTTTGGTTCTATAGAAAAAAGACTGGGGAAAAAGATAGCAATAACTTTGGCCGTAATATGTCTTATTCTGTTCGGTTTTTTTAGATTGCCGTTTTTTGGTATGATCTCAGACTTCGACTTCTTTGGCAAAGAAAAATCTAAACCGTCTTCCACCGAGGTGGAAACCCCAAAATCACCACTTGAAAGAGAAAGAGTGCTTTCAATCTCAGAAAGCCCATGTGAGGGTATGTCTGTAGATATCACTCAAGAATTTGGTGACGTTTCTGGCAAAGAGAAACTAGTTAAGACAGACGAGGATGACCTAACTGTAGTTTCTGCTCCCAGAGACGGTAATTATCAGGGGGTTAAAAGATACCCTTTTGAATGTTCGCTTCCGTGGATCGCTACGTTCTCTGGAATACCAAGAAAAGATAGTTCGATAGGTATTTTTCTTGAATTCGAAGAAACATTTAAAATTCTGATTGGGGACGGCGATAGAATCAATTGGAAAGTAGAGAAAAATGATCAGGGAAGAAAAGGGGTTTGGACTGAAGTGACAAGAGAAAAACTGACTAATGGAAAGATTTCTGTTGATCGGCAAATGACGATTGTTATTGAAGCAGGACTCGTAGGGAGAACTGTTAAACTTCTGTTCAAAATCAATTATGTTCCCGAGGGCGGGGAAAACTACGTTTGGGAAGAGCATGAAGATATTCAGTTTCAACCCAAAGCCATAAATCTAGAAACTAATCCTTCTCAAAAATTTAGAATTGGAATTAACGATTGGAGATTTAAAGGACAGGGTAGTGAGGTAAAACTTGGTACTTTTAGTGTAAAAGAGTTGGAATAAGAAAGGCGGTGAGTAAAAATGGCAATAATTAAAAAGATTTACACAAGAACAAAAGACTATTTCATAATCATAGAGCTAGAAACTGGCGAAATGGTAGTTATGAGTGGAACTGACCAAGCCATTGCTAGGAACAAGTTCGAAAATGAGCTTGTCGACGTAGAGGCGGATGTAAAAAAGATAGATAAAGTAACAAACAGGGGCGAGGATTTTAAAAGTCTTAGAAGGGCAGTTCTAGAAAAAGTTGATGGTAACTACGAGTTAAGGATTGTCCATAGAGGAGAGCGAAAAGTCTTGTTAACAGAAGAGGCCAAACTTATCATAATAACTTAAAATTCTGCCGGTGAGTAAAAATGGCTAAAAATATTTTATTAAGATCCTTTTTGTGGTTGTTATTTCCTTTCTTTGGCTTTATTATTCTTTCATACCTAACTTATCCGCTTCAGCCCCACTGTGAATTAGGAAATGGCCTATTCGGCTGCGTACCCGTGTGTACACCTGAAGTAATGGCTAAACTTCAAAGAGATTTTCCTTTTGGTGGCTCGTGCTTTCACGGAGGTCCCGTAGCTTGGCAAAGCTTTTTCTATCAAAATAAATTAGTAGTATTCTTATTAGAATTGGCTTTTTTAATAGCATTTTTCATTTGGGCACAAAGAAGAGAAAAAGCTAAACAGGTATTAAGATGGCTAGCGGAATTGCCAATAAAACCATTAGTTTTGTTTAGAGAAAATAGAAAAAACAAAAACCTATTGTCAAGACTAATATCACTAATATTGATAGTAATATTAATTCCCTTGTGGGTAATCGGAGATACTATAGTTATTGTTTTTATAGTAAAAGGTTTGGCTAATTTGTAGTAGTAGAAAACTTAAAATTCTGATTCGATAAAACTCACTATAAATGCCGCTTCACCCCTGCAAAAATTTCTCCTTCTCAAAAACCTGTCCTTAATCTAGGGGGATTTAATGAACACAGATATGGTGGGAACAAACACCCTATAAGATTAACTTTTGGCTTCAGAAGTATGTCTTCTATCTATTCCAATAAGGGAAACAGTATAACCCTTGTTTTTCATTTGTCTCAGATAGTCATAGATATGACTTTTATCCCCTTCTTCTTTCCGGTTTATTCTTCTGTCAGTTAAGCCTTTTGCTTTTTCGGGTGGAAACTCTCCTAAAAGAATTATCCTTTTTATGCCCAATTCCTTGAGTTTTTCCTCTGTAGGTAAAAATCTGTCAAAGTCACCATTTTTGTCTTCAAAATCTGCATGGGGATCAAAATTTATAACAATTCCTCTCAATCTTTCTCTTGTAAGTTTTTCTTGAGCCTCTTTAATTCTTTCTTCATTAGCCAATGCCACGCTCATAACTCTGCCAGGGTGACAATAGGAGTCTTGGAAAATTGATGGCCTAATGCTTTTATTCGCAGGTATAAAAGTAAAATATGTATCCAATCCAGCCTCAATAAAAACAGGGATTGTTGCCAATGCGTGTTGGGTAGCTATATTTTGAAAAATTAGCACATTTTCTTTTTCACTTAAGATATTTGGTAAAATTTGTTTAACTTCTTCTCTAAACATTACATCAGCAGGAATTTCTTCTGCCTTCGGTATTGTACTTAAAGCTTTTGGTAGTACTATCTCTTCTGTGACAATACCAAACTTAGAAGACATAATGTTTTTAACCTTCATCTTAATATCTTCAAAATTCTCTGTATTAGATTTATTTTCAAGCGTTATATTATCTTCCATAAATCTAGCCCTTTCTATCCCTCTCAATAAACATTTATAAATACTCCTCTTTAATATTATATTATAAAACTAGTCCGAACATCGTTCACTAGGCCCTGCTTAATCCTTCTCTCATCTGCTATAATTCTCCTGTGAAAGAAATCTACCGCGGACCAAGCAGGGCCACAAGAAAATTGAAAGAAAGTGAACGACAGTTTAAACATCTACGTAAAATAGAACAAAGAAGGCTTAAGCGACATAAAAATCATCAAGAAGAGAATCTCATTAAAAAGGCCAAATAATATCGTCTGCTCAAAAATCCATTTCCCCCTTAATCCTAAACCAAACTTTGGTCTTTTTTTGTTGCCTAAATTTGAAGATAACTAGTTCGAACATCATCTCCACCTTCGCCAAGGCTTCGGTGGACAGGCACACTTCTTAAATTCAGTGTAAACGATGGAGAGCAGCCAGGCTTGGGTTCAATTTTTAGCAACTTCAGAAGAACACAGAATTTTGGTATAATTTTTTTGTGAAACTTAATAGGGTTTTAATCTACCACGAAAATAACTATAAATATCCCTATATACCCCAAGAAGATTTTTATTGTTCAGATAAAAATATATTTGTCGTAACTGATGGTGTTACCCACGACTTACTTGATGGTGACCTCTATCCTATTCCATCCGATTCTTCGCTGGTATCAAAATTGACAGGCGATACTTTACTTAACTGTCTTGTTACAAAAGAATTTGTTGATGATAAACATATTAGAGAAGCTTTTATTGAAGCCAACACTAAAGTAAAAGGATTTAACCTAAAAAGAGAATTATGGGTGAACCGAGAGAATAACGCCTATAACTATGGTTCATGTGTTGCTTCCTTAGTAGTTATTTTGGAGAATTTAGTTTTGTATGGGGTTTTAGATGACTGTAAAGTAGCAGTTTTTGATAAACAGAAAAACAATAAAGTAAAGCTGAAGCCTTACGTAGATAATTCAGCAAGTTATTTTAATAAGAAATTTGACTGGTCTAATCCAGAGCACAGAAAAATTTGGAGAAAAGAGATTGCAAACAATAGCTTGAGAGCAGAAGGCAATCAAGAAATTGGATACGGCGTTATTGACGGAAGAGATACTTTTATAGATTTTTTACAAATAGGTAGGGTGAACATATTTCAAGGCGATTTGGTTTGTGTTTATACAGATGGATTTGATGAACCCCTTAAAGATAAAAATTTCTTAAATTTGTTATTTACTAGTGATTTTAATATGGATTTATATGAAAAAATAAACAACTATTTAAGAAAGGAGGATTTACTAAAAGAAAAAACAGCATATTTTATAAAAATAGGCAACTAGTCCGAACATCGTGGATTCGATTCCACTCACCACAAGTCCACGAGGGAGAGCCATCTTTCACCAAGGCTACAGAATGGCAGGCAAATAACCCATAACATTGACTTTTACTTCTTTTTGTATTAATATTCTTCCACTGGTAAATTCTGGTTTTCTTTTTTGCAGAAAACTCTAGTAATTTACTTTTAAATATATTTTCAGTTTTAGCAACTTAACAATTTATCAAAAACTTTTTAAAAGGAGTGAGGAAGATGGTAAGAATATGTGAGGACGGGAAGAAAATATGGCGTGATATTTATCGCTGGACCCTTTTTCTGTGGGGGATTTTGTTTCTAGTTTGGATAATCTGGTTTCTTGTAGCTAAGAGAGTCCCCGAATTTTCTCAGATTATACTTGAGTGGCCTAAAACATTGAATGAGACTATATCTTTACCATTCGGAATTTTAAGATGGTGGGATTTTTTAGTCGTTCCTTTATGGCCAATAACTTATGCTTTAATCTATAATCTTGACTTTGATTTCCCTGACGACCAACTGCATATTAGATGGAATAATTGGGTTTGCGGTCCTATTATTGGTGCTTGGCTTTTTACCTTGTGGGCTGTTCGGGGCTATCTGATTTCGCTAATTGCTGTTGCTGCTTTATTATTCATAGCGTCTATTCACAGCGAGATTGTAAGCTTTATGGTTGATTCAAAAGAACAAACTCCTTCTTTTAGTGTTAAGAGCTTTGTTCTTTCACTATTGCTCAATTTATCTTCGGGGATGACAATTGGCCTATTTATGGTTTTTTCAATTGGTCTTCTTCCTGGATTAGTAATCGGGCTGACTAGTTTTTTAGCCATAACTTTCTTCCAATATATTCTAGTTAAGTTTTTCAGAATAATTTATTATCTGTTCAAGCTTAAAATTTTACCGTGGTTGGGAGTAGAAATAGACGATTGCTAAAACTGAATTTAATAAGAGATTGATTACTTTTTGTGCTAAAAACACATTGAGGAAAAATCTCTTATTTTTTTGCCTAAATTTAATTTCCGAAAACTTGCTTAAAATTTTTGAGAGAGTAAAATATTTCTTATGTCTGAGATTAAAAAAATTAATGGAGGTGAGAAGAATGGCTAAGCTTATTGCTTATTGTGGTTTAGATTGTGCTCAGTGTTCGGCCTATATTGCTACTCAAAAGAACGATAAAGAGGGATTGGCTAAGACAGCCGCCCAGTGGTCCAAACAGTTCAAAGCGACAGTCAAACCAGAAGAGGTCATTTGTGATGGCTGTGCCAGTCCAAG
>Ga0315289_10007064_pt1 | contig 16443 bp, 6 predicted proteins | sample YL17G11_40_MG_FD_203452 | JGI IMG/M metagenome (GOLD analysis project Ga0315289, IMG submission 203452) | Sediment microbial communities from Yellowstone Lake, YNP, Wyoming, USA - YL17G11_40 | ecosystem: Environmental > Aquatic > Freshwater > Lake > Sediment | place: USA: Wyoming | collected... | reverse complement strand
CGTCGCCGCCGACGGCCGCGTCCACTGCATCCTGCACCTTGTCGAAGGCGGTTGCCCATGAGGTGCCGTCCGCCGGTCCCGCATGATGCCTCACGTATATCACAGCCGCGGACGCGGGAGCAATCGCACGCAAACAACATACTGCAATCGCACCGACGACGAGGGCGTATCTTAATCCTTTTCCCGAGAATTGCCTCAGGGCCGGCTGTCCATTTCCTGACATCATCCCATTCCCTCCAAAAGCATTTCCAGATCACCGTCAGCTCGGAGCCTAGTGAATCGGTATGAGCTGCGAAACGTTGGGGCCGAACTTCGTGTCGTAGAGTTGACTGAGCGTGCTGCGCACACTGGCGTCGCTGGTGATCACTATCATGCGCGTCAACTTCACCGTCCCGAGCGCCAAAGCGATGGTTGAACCTGCTCTGCTGTACTGCACGTTGTGGATGCCCTTGTAATCCACCTCGAAGACCTGCGTGGGGTCGAGCCATGACGGGAGCTCTACGCTCACCTCTGCCTCATTGATGGGCCGTACCGTCGTGCCGGCCCTGTCGTTGGCGTAGTCATCGTTCACGCACAGCAGGACAATCGTGTCCAGGCCGCTGATGAGAGTGCGCACCCAGAGGTTTCCCGGCGCGGTAACCTGAACCTGCGCCGGACAACTTCGAACTATGACCGGCCCGGCCGTCCGGGCCTCAGCGCCGACAAGGCCGATCTCTCGCCAGAGGGCTGCCGCCTCAGGCTCATCGCTTCCGACGCCACACGACGCGGAAGCTGTGGGGGCTGCCGGTGTAAACCACCAGTACGAGAAGTGCTTCGTGCCGCCGGCCAGCGCATAGTAAACCTCGATGCGCTTCTCCTCGGGCGTGCCGAACCTGAAGATTCTCGCGCCGTCCTGCTTCCGCGTGGAGTTCAGGATTATGTGCAGCGGCTTCGGCTCGCAGCCCGCCTTGCACACGCTGCTCACCGCGTATATGTAAGTCGCCTTGGTGTATATAGGTATCTGGTAAGGCCTGACCCAGTAGGAATCGGCGAGCCGCACCTGGTAGTAGGGGTCTGCCGAGAAGATATCCGGGACCTGCGCATAGGTGTACCAGTTATGAGGTTTGAAGGTGGAGTCCAGATTCAGCATGGTCGGATAGGTCGGGTAACTCGCTCGGAACGTGTTTGCGCGGTATACGAGGCTTTCTGCCAGAGTGCCCAGTTGGGCATACGTGGGCACTACGGTCGAAAGGACGGCCGCATCGCCGGCATCCGGCTCGTCGCACAGGAAGAATTCGGAGAGTCGCCCGTAAGCTTTCGCCGGGTCGTTGACGATGCGCCAGATGCCCAACTGATCCAGCAGTGCCAGCCCCTCAGCAGTCTTCATGAAGTCGTTCGCCCCATTAGCACCGAGCACCTGCTGGTTCATGCTGTGGCGGCCCATGTCCAAAACGTGCGCCCGCGATCCCTCCGTGGTGGTTCCGTTCGGGCCGCCCCACGGCCCGTAGGCCAGGTCCTCGGCGAATACCCTCGCTCCCGCCGATGCCTTTGTGCCATCGTTGTAGAGCGCCTGGAAGCAGTGGAATGACCCTTTTGTGAGCGGCGCCGCAAGGTTGCACACCACGGGCAGCACGTCCATGTCGCCGTCACTTCCGATAGTTGACAGCGCGGTAACATCCTGCCCATCCAGGAGGATGTAGAGCGGCGATTTGCCTTTCTGCGGGTGGCGGAAGTACAGATACAGCTTATCCATCGTCGAGGGCAGCGCGAAACCCGCGACGCGGGGTACGTTGGTGTCGCTCACGGTTATCAAAACGGGAACCGGGTCGCCCGAAAGGGGCATGATCGTCAGCGAGAGCGTGAGCGCATGCCGCACTCGCATCCGGATAAAGACCTCCGCCGTCTCACCGGCGCTTATAGTCTCCGGGTCTACGCGATACCACACAGGCTCGCCGGCGTCAATCAGCGTCTGCCGCTCGGCGCTGGTGATGGGATCTGCGGATGGGATATGGATGCTGCAGGCGTAGGCAAGGCCGTCTCTGTACGTCTTTGCCGGCTTGCACCCGAAAGCCCGCTCGAGGCTGACGTATTCCAGAAGCACATCGTCTATAGTGACCGCGCTCGGTCCGGTGTTGCGGAGGTAGACGCACAACGCGCCGCTCAGAATGTAATTGGGCGGGTCATCGCCCGGTTTGTACCCGCTGTTCCACAAGTAGTTGAACTGGGGCAGGGCAGCGTCCGGGCGGTAGTAGGCATCCAGCACTTCCAGTGCCGCTGATGCAGAAAGAGCGCAGCAGAGAGCCAGGACTACTGCCGCGACTGCACAGTATCGAGCGCGGGCTGAACCCATGTGTACCTCCTCCTAGATGGCAGAACGCACGACTCATTCGCCGTATCCATTATACCATACGCTGCTGAACTCAATGCTCGCCTGCCCCAGAACGCCAGCCAACCTGCTTGCGAGCGTGACTCACAACTCAGTTCAGGGAGAGCCGGTACGCTCCATGCTCTGGGACGCGGACTCGAACAGGGCAGGCTTCACAAGCTCGACCGGCGGGAAGTGGCAGTTGGTGTATGATGTGACCGCCGGCATCCCGGCTGTGGTTGAAGAGCTGACTCCGTCCGGCTCGGTGTATTCCGTGGGAGAGATTAACGGCGGTCTGGCCTGCGCCGGCATGTTTCGCGAAGGGAGCGAGCAGTTTGGAGCGGGACAGCTCCGCCCCCTCTCGTGAAAGGATCACCGTTGCCGCCTACGCCACCCACTTCTCCTCAGAGAGCCGCCTGGAGATGAAGTATCCGCCGGCGACGGAGACGACCAGGAGCCCCACGCCAACAGGCCAGGACCCGAGCACGATCCGCCCGATTCCGAACAGCGCGGCATAGACCGACACGATCCCAACCAGGTAGCTCGTCAGGTTCTTCTTCACGCTCCCGACGGGCTGCGGCGCATCTGCCCCGATCAGATCCCGAATGCGACTCCAGCCCCGGCCGGCAGGGCGCACCCGCTTGTAGAACTCGATCAGCTTCTCGTCCTCGACGGGCTTCGTCAGCAGGGTGACGGTGATCCAGACCGCCATGCAGACCGGCACGAGTATGAGCAGAGTCGTGGGGAATATCATTGTGTTCAGGGTCTTGAGCGCGCCGCCGAGCCACTCGGGCATGGACGCAAGCTTCTCGGCGGTCAGGTACTTCGCGGCGAACCAGGGAGTCGTGAAAACCTTCAGAGTACAAGCGGTCACCAGGGCCGTCGCCAGCGCCGAGAGCTCGGACCATGCATTGATCCGCCACCAATACCAGCGCAGGATGTAGACCAGCCCGATCCCGGCAACGATCTGAGTCAGTAACTCCCATCCGCTGACGATTGACTGCATCAGGAAAGTCATCCCGGCCCCGCAGACCGCGATGATCACGGTGGCGACGACGGAAGCGAATACGTAATGCCTCTCGCTGGCTTCCCTCTTGATAAACCGCTTGTAGAAATCGTTGATCAGGTACGAAGCGCCCCAGTTCATCTGTGTGTCCACGGTGGACATGTAGGCGGCGAGGAACCCGGCGAGCGCGAGTCCGAGAATCCCGATCGGCAGGACGTCCACCATCACCTTGATATAGCCCTGCTCCGGGTCCGGAACCAGCACGCCGGCCGCATCCGGCAGGCACGGGAACATCGCAGCGGCGACCAGGCCGACCACGATCCAGGGCCAGGGTCGCAGGCAGAAGTGCGCGATGTTGTACCAGAGGTATCCGAGCAGCGCGTGCTTCTCGTTCTTCGCGGAGATCATGCGCTGGGCGGCATACCCTCCGCCGTCGGTGTTCCCGCTTGTCCACCACTGGAGGCCGACGTAGATCAGGAAGAAGCTGATCGGCATCAAGGCACCCTGGACCGTAGTAGGTATGATGGAGGTCATCGAGTGCGCCTGCGAGTGGCCGTATATCTCCGAAATCCTGCCGAGCACGACGTCCATGCCGCCCATCTTGGCGACTGCGAGGACGGCGATGAGCACCGACATAGACATGGCGAGGATGAACTGAAAGAAGTCCGTAAGCATGACGCCGGTGAGCCCGGCAAGCGCAGTGTAGATAAGCGTCAGGAAGAAGCAGAAGGTTACCGCCCAGAACTTCGTCTCGAGGGTATCCGGGAGGCCGAGGGTAACTACGATGATCTTCGCCATCGCCAGGTTGACCCAGCCCATGATGATGCAGTTGTACGGGATGCCGAAGTAGAGGGCGCGGAAGCCCCGGAGCACGGCGGCGGATTTGCCGCTGTACCGGAGCTCGGCGAGCTCGGTGTCGGTGAGGACGTTGGCACGCCGCCAGAACCGCGAAAAGAAGAAGACGGCGAACATCCCCATGAGCGCGCCGTTCCACCAGTACCAGTTGCCCGCGATGCCGCGCCGTACGACGAGGCCGCTCACCGCGAGAGGGGTGTCCGCGGCGAAGGTGGTTGCGACGATGGACGTGCCGAGGATCCACCACGGCGCGCCCTGTCCTGAGGCAAAGTACTCCTTCACCGACATAGTCGCCTTCCTCGAATGGTAAAGCCCCAATCCGATGGCGAAGGCCATGTAGCCGACGATGAATACCCAGTCTATGAAGTGAAGATGGCCGGTGACCACGAAACCACTCCTTTGGCGAGTTTGCCGCTCGGGCTTACTGCAGAATCGGTCGGACGACAATCGTCCTCCGGACATGATACTACGGCAAGGGCTCCAATGTTGTCAACCTCTGCGGCGGATGCAATTCGAAGGCGAGTATCAGGCGGAAGATTTGGGGGAAGAACGGCGGCCAATCGAACCTACCCATCGGTCAGCGGATTTGCCGGCCTGGTCATTACATGCGTCCGCGCGTCGAGATATGTGTGAGTGTTGGCATGCAGGCACATCGTAGAGGCCAAGCGCCTGTCGCGGTTCGTCGGAAGGTTGTGCAGCAGACACAGCGCTGAGGCGACGATCCGGATCCGCCGCTACCCCCGGCAATTGACAGAGCCGGAGGGACAACAAATCGGCGAGACTGTCTCGTCCGAGGCTAATCGGTAACCCGTTACAGCCACCAGACTCTATTCCGACGCGTTGAAGGTTGCAGTTGCGCGATTGTTCGTCGTTATAGATTCCGAGGGATGCGAGACTACCACTTCGAGCGAGTACTGCTTTGCCTTCGTGGTCTTAACCTGCCATTGAACCGACACAACGCCTTTCGGCGCGACGTCAACGGTGAAACCCTTACTGCCAACCTGTACCCTGTCCGCTCTCAGCACGCAAACCACCTTCGCGCCACTGGCGGCAGCGTTAGCGAGGTTCCTAACGCTTATACCGAACGTGACCTGATCTCCGGCCTTTGGCGAGGGCGGATTGCACCGGATATCAGCAGGCGTGATGGACAGATCCGGCTTTAGTGTGGGTGTGACACTTGTCCGGACGGTAGTCGGTGAGGCTGTCGCCGTAGTCGCGGATGTCCCTTTGCTCGGACTGACGGTAGTAGGTGTGCCGGTAGCCGTTGACGGTGGAGCAACTCCGGGTATGGTAGTTGGCCGCACGGTGGTGGTTGCGGCAGTGGCGCCGGAAGTCGTGGGAGTGGTCGGGCGAATCGAGGTGGTGGGCGCCGTGGGTGCAATGGTGGCGGCCCCAGGTTGGACAGTCTCCGTCTTCAGCGGTGCAGTAGGCGTGACACCGGGTATGGCCGTCACAATGGGTCCCTCCACGGTGGTTCCGGACGCAGGAGGTGTCACTCCCGGAATCGTCGGCACCGGTCTGGTCGCGAGTGGACTCGGCGGCACGGTGGGCGTGGTGGGCCTGACCCCGGGTATGGCGGGAGTCGTGCCTGCCCCTGGGCCCGTCGGAGTAATCCCAGTCCCGTCCGGTGCGATGGGTCGCGTGGCAACCCGAGTGCTCGTGGTGGGAGGCGTCACAGTGGCGATCCTTGCCTCTGATGCGGAACTAGGCAGGCGGGATGACGCCGGGGCCAATGGGGCAAGCGATGCAGACGGGGCGCGCGCCATGACCTCCCTTCCACCGATGTTGAAAGTAGGCGGCAGCGTTGACCGAACTGCTGCGGCGCCCGCGGTCATTCTTGATGATCTCGCCAGCGCTGATGATCCGAGCGTGGGATGCAGGCCGACTGACCTTCCGGACGAAATGGCGGCGGCTGTGGCGAGCATTCTCGTGCTGACATTGATCTCACCTTTCGCCGACCCCATAAGCTGCTTGCCGGAGCCTCCCTTCAGCATCACCTCAAATGAGTGCTTGCCTGCGCCGAGCGCTGCCGCATTTGGGAACACCACGGTGCGGTTCTGTCCGTGAAGCAGCGCTCCCAGGGACTTGGTCTGAACTATCTTGCCGTCGGCGAGCAGCGTAACGCTCAGGTTTCGGATCGCGTTTGGGTAAGGGTTAACCAGGCCGAGCGTCACCGAGGTCGTCTTGCCGGACATCGGCGCCTGCTCACCGATTACCAGTTCCTGGACCCGCGGGAGGCCCGGCGGAATCGTGCTCCGGAGTGAACAGGGGTAGCTGCCCGGAGGTCCGGGCCAGGGCTTGGGCAGCTTCAATGCGGCCCGGTCAGCCTGCCTAAAGCCGCCGGGGTGTATTCCGACGCTGCCGCTTTGGCCGCCCGTGCCCGAATCTCCTGGTGTGGACTGAGCTGCGGAGACGGCCAGGGGATCGAGGTTCGCCTCGGCGAGCATCTTGTCAAACCCTTGCCAGACCTGTACGGCGAGCTTGTAGCTCTTCTCCGCGGCGGGCATCCAGTCCAAATCAACCTTTTTCTCGCTGTTCCCTGCAACGCTGTTCCCGTCCACCTCGGCAAGGAGGGATGTGCTCGGGTCGGCATCCACATCCAGCAGCAGGAGATCAAGGCCGGACGCGTCTTCCGAGCCCTTGTTGCCCAAGGTGACTCTCAGCTTCACCGGGGCGTTAGCGTGTGGGTTCGGCGGGACGACGCTGATCTTCGCCTTCGTGCACTCGATGCTGCCGGGCACCTCGGAGCTTCCTTGTCCGCCCGGCGCGTCGGCTACGGTGAGCTCGACCTGAGCGGATGCGATTTTGGCCAGACTCGCATCGTAAACCTCTCCGAAGACTGAGGCCGTTCCGGCCGTGCTTGCCGTCCATGACAGGTCAACGCTTTTTGCTGCGTTGGGGCCGACACTGATACCGCTCTGTTGAGCGCCGCCACCGAGCACAAAGCCATTCGAATCAACGAGCGCGACCACCAGGTCCATCGCCTCCGTATCGGGGCTTTGGTTGTGGATTGTGACGCCGGCATTTACCTCTTGGCCGACCTGTGGGCTCGGAGGGCTGAAGCTGATGTCCGTGGGGGCCAGGATGATGGAGCCCGGAGCCGGCGTAGTTGCTGCCACGGGCGTCGCGCCGGGAGCAAGGCCCATGTCGGCCGGTGGCGGGCTCTCGTAGAACCCGCCTCCGCTCGACGCGGCGCCGGTAGCCAGGATCTTGTCACCGATCTTCTGAAAAACCTTGTCGAGCAGTCCCAGCAGTCCCTCTTTGATCTTCGATTTGAACGACATGCCCGGGGACTCGCCGGAGGGCGCCATGCCTGCGGAGGTGTCACCGGCTGCAGGTGCGCTCGCGGCGTTCTCCGCGGCGACTGCTGTGTTGGCCTCGGTCACGACGCCTGCGATCTGCAGGAGTGCCTCCTGGGCCGGCTGCGGCGTAAGAGTTGTGCCGGCGGACGGGTCTGACTTCATCGAGAGCAGCCCCATGTGGTTTTCGGACTTGCTCAGCCACCAGGCGAGCTCAGCCGACCGAGCGGTGCCCTTCCACATAGATGCGAGTTCCTCCGACTTGGCCGACCAGTCCCAGTTCAGCATCTCGCTGGGAAGTTCGGCGGTCGGGGGAGCGGGGTCGGCCTCCGTGGAGTCCATCGCCTCGTGGAAGAACACGCCGAGAAACGTCCCTTCCGTCGCCTCACGGACGCGATAATCGGCGAGGTTCGTGAACGCGGCGACGTAGTACTGCTTCTGATCCGCTGGAGCATTGAAGCCTGTTGAGAAGCCGGTCGTGAACACAACCTGCTTGCCCACGAGGTCTTCCTTGAGGCTTCTAAGAAGCACCGGGAGCTTGTCTACACTACCGGCTCCGATGCTCCCGGCAAACCACTCGATATTGACCACGTCTACGTCCTGGGACGCGGTCAGCCTGGCGAGAAACTGCTTCATTGACTGACAGGCCTGGTCGTATGCGGCATCGCTCAGGGGCACTCCCGCCATCGCCTTGGCCTGAACCAGCTCATAGTCGAAGGAGACGCTCACAATTATCGGGGTGGCATAGACTCCGGTGTCCTTGAGGGCTTCCTGCTCGGCAGCACGCAGGGCGGCTGCGGCCTTGAGCAGAAGCGCCGTCGCTGCCTCTGCCGACATCTTGCCGTGGAGTCCTGTGTGGTTTATCTTATCCTCGACCTGGAAGCCAAGGATCTGGCTATAGGCTTGCAGGTTCTGGCCATCGCCGCGCAAGGCGGCTCCCAGAGCTTTCGAGAGCGACGCGGCATTCTTTGGAAAGCTGTCATCAAGAGCGCTGCCGCGGTCCGCGCCCACAAGAACTGGCACGAGGTTGACGCCATTGCTCCTTGCCCAGACGCACAGGTTGGCGAGGCGATTTGCCCAGTTTTGGGTATCCCGGACGTCAACACGAAATCGAATGCAGTTGGCCCCCGTCGGCTTCAGAGCATCCCACACCTGCTGGAAAGTGGCATTGACTCCGAAGTTCGGGTGGTCTGCGGACTGGCTGGGGAAAGAGGACCCATCCACCCAACTCTGGTCGAAGGAGAAGTCCACACCGTAGAGAGGAAGGAGCCCAGTCTGAGGCACGACTTCCGCGGGCTGCGCGGCGGCCGCAGTCTCGGTGGGCTGAGCAGTTCCGTTGTTCTGAGCCGGCAGGTAAGATGCGGCGGCCATCACCAGCAACGCCGCGAGCGACCAAACTGCCGGACGCTTCTTCGCTCTCATTTCCTTTCGCCCTCCTTTGCTGGCGCCGGAAGCAGTACCGGCGTCCAAGCTCTTTCAAATCATTATATCATGCCTGAAAAGGGTTGTGTCGGTTTCTTGATGTTCTTGTTGCACAGACACTTGCCAAGCTGAACATTGGAGAGTATACTGGGTCATCCGGTGAATGCTTACAAAGCTCAGATTCCCGATCTTGCGGAAGAGGAGGCAGTGAGTTCAAATGAGAGCAAAAGCATGGCTGCTCGTAATGCTCGCGCTAACGGCTACTTCTGCTGTGTGGTCCCAGGGAGCGGTCGGACCTGTACTGGAGTACAGCGATCCACTTGATGGTTCGAGGACGAACAACCGCGGCCAAACGATTCTGCTCAACTTCAGCCAGGTCGTAGAGACAGGCGGAGTCATTGTCACCAGGTTAGGCACTCCTGTGACCGGCACTACCATGTATGGCGCTGACCAGAGCATCCTCGTCTTCACCCCGGCACAGCTTCTCGCGGACGGAACGTATATGGTTGACTTCAGCGGCGTGCGCGGGGCAACAGGGTATCCGGTGGAGGGTGCTGCGTCGTTCACCTTCACCGTTGACGCGACGCCGCCCCGGGTGACCTCTAGCAGTCCCGCCGGCGGACAAGCCGGAGTTCCGGTGGACACTCAGATATCTCTGACGTTCTCCGAGGCGCTGGAACTGGGAGCGGCGCCGGCCCCGTTCACCCTCACCGGGCCGAGCGGGCCGGTCCCGCTTGTATTTGTATCCGAAAACGCGAACATGAACACCTTCACCTATGCGCCTGCTTCGCCTCTTGCGATGGCAACCACCTACACGGTTGACTACTCGATGGTGTTCGACCTTGCGTTTAACAGCCCGACTCCTCCCGCGACATTCGTTTTCACCACGGCGGCACCGCCTCCGCTTACACTCCGAAGCAGCATGCCGGCGAACGGCCAGAGCGGAGTCTCATCTACCCAGCAGATCATACTGGACTTCAGCAACGATCTGGACTCACAGGCTTCATCCATTACTGTTCGAAGCCGAACGGGGATGATGACCGGGACGCTTTCGATAGCGGGTTCGGTGGCAACCTTTACTCCCGCAACGCCCTACAGGTACGGCGTGCAGTATACGGTTCAGTTCTCCGGTATACGGGACATCTACGGCCAGGCCCCTGTCGGACTGACTGAGATCACATTCACTACCGAAGTTGGCGAGCTGAATGGGAGCGTTGACCCGCAAATGGTTTCTTTGACTGCCGGGGAGCGGACAGGCGTGGCTTACCTGATCCAGAACCTGACGGATCAGCAAGTGACGCTGCGGAGCTCCGTAGCCGAGTTCTTCGTGGACGGCCGGCTCGTCGCCACGGTGCCGGTTCCTGCTGAAGTGAACGTGCCGGCAAACAGTGTCGCGACTCTTGCCTCTGATGCTTCGATCAACGAGCAGATCCAGAACGCCGCAAAGGAGGCCCTGACCGACCGGGTTGTGATGGTGCGGACATTCACCAGCCCGCCTCAGCAAGTCGGGCAGGCGGCTGTAAGCGTAAGCATTCCTCTTGTGATCAGGATAGGCGGCAGTATCGCGGGACCGGCGAGCGTGACTGAGGTCATCCTGGACGTCCCGCCGGACAGCAAGACGGTCGGGCAGTTCGCGGAGATCAGGGGACACGCGTTCATACGCGGGACAGGAACGGGGCCGGTGGTCGGAACCTGGTTTGTGGACGACCAGCCGGTGGAGACTTTCCAGGTGAACCTGACGGCGGGGTTCACACAGGAGGTCTGGACCCGGATGTCACTCCCGACAATTAACCTGGGCGAGCACGACGTGGAGCTAAGGATCGCAAGGCCGCATCCGGTGGATTCCGGGCCGCGCAGGTACGTTGTCATCCCCAGGGATGTCGGCAGCCAGAGCGTGTTCCTGGTCGCGCCGGCGACGGGAGTGGCCTTGCTGCCGGACGCCGTGCGGACACGCTTCGCGTGGGCGCCGATGCCGGGGGCTTCAGGATATGAGATCGCCTTTGCCCCGAGCCTGACGGCGCTCGGGTTTGACGAGACTGGCGGCGCTCCGGGTGGTCCCTTGGGCAAGCTGGTCTGGACGGAAGCTATGGAGGTCTCCGGCGACTTGCTGATGCTCGCGAGGGTTCCTGCCGACGCGGCGGCCTGGACGCCTTTGCCGGAGCAGTATGAGCGGCTATTCGTCAAACCACCAGGAACCTGCTACTGGGCTGTCCGCGCCGTTTATCCGGCACAAGTTCACGGCGACCCAACGACTACCTCCAAGCCTCGCTCTTTGCTGCTGCAGCCGAAGCCGGCGGAACTTGCGCTCATCTCTCCGATGGAAGGTGCTGTGGTCAATACCGCCTATCCGTCGTTCGAGTGGGAGGCTGGCCCAGCCGGATCGATTTATGAGTTCGCGCTGATGTTCGGAGGCCGGACAGTCTTCACGGCCCTGACGCCGAAGACGAGTTACACTCTGAGCGAACTGTCGAGACCCCGGCTTACAACCGGCCAGTATGAGTGGCGAGTTTCCGCAATAAGGCCGGCTGAGGGGATAGTGGCGGCGAGCAGTCGGAGGACACTCGTGGTGCACCCGCCTGCCGAAGCCGAAACTCCCGGAAGCACGGAAGCGGCCAACGGCAGGATATCGCAGGCTGTGCTCATCGCCTCAATAGGGCCGGTGATTCCGCTGCCCGGCGAAGTGAGCCAGGTCACGATTTCCCCACCCAGCGGAGCGGTCGTTGCCACCCAGCAGCCGCTGATCAGCGCTACTTACCCTGAGGCTAAGCCCGACGGGGTGCTGGTCACTCTGAACGGGGTTGACGTAACGGCAATTGCAGCCATCACACCTACGAGCCTCAGCCTGCAGGCCCCCGGCGTCTTTTCCGAAGGCGATCATACGGTGACGGTGGTCGTCAACACGACTGCTGGGATGCAGCTTCAGGAAGCAAGCACGTTCACGATCGCGCTGCCGGGCGGTACCGCGGCTGCCTCTGCGGCCCCGGGCACTCCGGACACCGACCGACCCCGCGCTGCCCGCCCGCTTGAGTTGGACTTCAACTGGAATTGGCGGGCATCGACGGAAGGCACATCCGGCGACGATCTGGCCTTAGACCTGAACCTGCGCGGCCAGCGAACATGGGTCTGGAGCAATGACTCGTATGCCGCGTTCAACTTCCAGCTTTCCAGGCCGGGAGGGAAGGAGATCGATTTGTCCAACTTCCTGGCTCAGGCTGCGTTTCGGAAAGACAGATACAAGATTATAGCCGGGGACATCGGAGCTGCGGAGAGCGAGCTGACCGCTCAGGGCCTCACCCACAGGTCGTTCAGCTTCGTAAGCAGTGCAGGTCCGCTTCGGCTGAGTGCTTCACACACGCTTGGCAAGGCGATTCAGCGATCGAGCATCGGACGCGCGCCGGACATGCTGCTCGTTACGGTGGAAACGGCCAGGTCGACGCCGCAGCGAGGTATCAAGCTCGCCTTTGTGGACAGCGAAAACGACCTGTCCGGCACTTCCAGCTTCGCAGGTGCGACCAGGTCGCGGGTACTTTCCCTCAGCGGACGAGCGCCGCTCGGCAAGACCGGCCTGAACTTGAGGTCGGAGGTTGCGAACAGCGACTCGACCGTGGTTACGGCATTCGGCAACCAGGACACCAGTGGCAACGCCTTTACGGCTGCGGTGGACGGCGTCTGGGCGGGCGTCGGCCTGTCAACCAGCTACCGCAGGATAGGAAGCGACTACACGAGTGCGGCGAGCAATACTCTCACAAACGATACCAGGAGTTGGACGTTGAGTGCGAACCGGCCACTCGGAAAGTACGTCAGCACCGCTCTCAATTACACCACCTACGACAATGTGGGCAACTCAAGCATACCGGCGTCGTCGCTCGTATCGCGTTCGCTTGACCTGACCATGGCCTACCCGAAACGTCCGTCGCTAACGCTGCGCTTCGCGCGCAACGATGCGTCTAGCGCCCCGTTTGTCGAAGGCGGCTGGCCGGCCGACACTGAGGAGAGTGTTTGGTCGGCCACTGCGAGCTACACCGGCCGTAAGTGGAACGGGTACCTGACATACTCAAAGTCGAACTTCGAAGACTTCTTCGATTTCGTGGAGCCCGAGGTTGACACACCGAACGACCGCGATACGGACACGTGGTCGCTTGGATTCAGCGTGCAGCCTGTGCAATCGCTCAGACTTCGGGCTGACTGGGGAGTGAACAACGTGGATCGCTGGTTCCGCCCGCTGTTTGGCGGATTGCCAATAGCGGGAACCGACGACTCCCACCAAGCCAGGTTGCAGGCCGAGTACATTATGAGCCAGCGGCTTTCGACGACCATGGCCTGGTCGCGCTCTGACTACAAGGATGCGCTCGGAGCGTTCAGGAGCGATTTTCGGGACTTCAATGTCAGGCTCAATTACTTCCTGAAGCTCACGACCGCCGGCGGCGGGGTTGTGCTGACCGGCGAATATCGGAGGTTCAGATTCGGCGGGACCACCGCAGGCAATAGCGATGATGCTTTCAGCGTATTGATCAATGACAACAGACTGCTAAACTTCTAGCGACGGGATGCATAGATAACCAAAAAGAGCGGATTACGAACACGAACCGCATTACCGCTAGGCTGTTCATTGCAGGCTGTGCAGTCGTGCCTGGCGCGACTTGCGCGGTGGCCGAGGCAGTCGGCCAGACCAGGCGGGTTGGGCAGACTGCTGCGGCGGCAACCTGCATGGGGGTGACATAGGCATTGCGGAGCGATGCCAGGGCATATCAGAGGTCTGAAACGGAGGCGGCACTGATCGTGAAGAAGGCCTTGGCGCAAACGGCGATGGCACCTCATCGAACCGCCGGATGCAGACCCGCATGTCCGGTGGTGTGAGAGGTGGGGCCGGTGACGACCCCACCTCTCGATTTGCCTTGCCGTGGGGCGAGTATCAGAGGGACGTTGCCGCTCCTAGAGTGCCTTCTCCGCCGGCCGGCATCGCGCCGGTGTGTGACGGCTTCACGCCATTGTCTTCATAGTATGGCGTCTCGGGCCTGGTGTCGTGCGAGCGGGAGAAGTTGTATGCCTCCAGGATGGATATCTTCCCGTTGCCATTTGCATCTGCGTTGACGGAGCCGCTTCCGTCGGGCTTGTTGCCCGTGAGAGCGGCGAAGTACCAGTATGTGAACTCGCCGAAGTTCAGGGAGCTGTGTGCCCATGACGGCTGTGTCGGCGACGCCGAAGCCATGATTATCCGATTCGGCTTCGTCAGGTCAGCGGTGAAGCCGCCGCAGAAACACTGCTTCATCTGGATCGTTATCTTGGCGACGTTCTGAATCTTGTTGAGCTCTGCGGCGAACTGGTCGTCGGTGATGTCCTCGTACCAGAGGCAGAGCGTCTCGTCAATCTTGACGGTATCGCTCTTGTCGCCGTCGCCGTTCAGGTCTTTGTTCATGGCAGCTTCGGAGTAGGACTCGCCAACCTCATCGCCATTGGTATCAATGGCGCCGCTGTAGTTGCCCGGCGGGTAGCCGCCGGTCGCGACGGTCATCACACCTCCGCCATGGTCGTTCATCATGATGTACAGCGTGTCCAAGCTGCTCATCTTGGCGGCCAACTGGTTGAACACGGTCGAGATGTTCGCCCTCGTTGCGCTGTAGTTCACCGGCATCGAGGCGTCTCTGCCAACCCCGTCGGCATAGATGACGTAGATATTCGCGGCGTTGTAGCCGCTCGCCTTGAGGATGTTGTACATCGCCTTCAGGTCATTCCAATACCTGTGGTGATTGTTCGCGGGGCTGCCGCCGCCCGCGATCAGCACCGCGTACTTCACCTGCCGAGGAACAACCACAACGGTGCCGACTGTGATCCTCTCCAGATACGAGGGCCTTGCTATCAACGGAGTCGTGGCGGCCCGCAGGGTTGTGATCTTCTGAGCTGAGGTGATCTTGATAATCAACGATTCGCGCTGAACCGTCCGCGGATCCTGCGTCGTCGGTCTCTGAATCGTCCCCTGGACGCTGATTCTGTCTCCCGAACGCAGGCCCGTAGGCACCGGGCCGACGATCGGAACGTAGGAGTCCGGTGGGAGCATCATGTCCAGCTTGACCCGCTCGATGTTGTCGAGCACCATCGGTATCGAGCCGTCGTAGTAGAAGCCCTCCATCGTTATGCTCTTGTTGATCTGCCGCAGAAGCTGGTTTCGGGTGATCATGCCGAGCTTCTGAATGCCCGCCGCAATCTGAAGGTTCTGAGTCTGAGCGGTGATGGCGGCTTCGGCGTTCTGCGCTGCGATGGCGCAGCACAGGCCCAGCGCCAAAAGCAACAGTATTGCCCTCTTCATGCATACTCTCCTTTCTGCTTCGTGTGATTGGTTCTATGGAAATGGCGTCCGGGCGGACCCGGACGCCATTCTCCCGACTACAGGTGAGTCACAAGTCCGACGAGTCCCTCGCCGTATGTCGGCAGATGACCATACCGGCTCGGCGGCGTGCCGGTGTCCTCGAACTGAGGCATTTGGTACAAGATCGGCGGGATACCCGAGCCGGCTGGGCCGCCTGGGCGCGGCAGCGTGAAGTTGTACGCCTCCCCGATGGATACCTGCCCGTTGTTGTTCGTATCGGCGTCAACCGGCGCTTCGCCGAGGAGCAGGTGGCCCCGCAGCGCCGACAGATACCAGTAGTTGAAGTTGCCGTACATATGCGACGGGTGGCAGTATGTACTCCGATCCGCCCGGGCTGCGGTGACTATGACCCGCTTCGGCCGCGTCAGGGACGGGATGAACGCTCCGCTGTAGGGGTGGTGCAAGTGAATGACCATGCGATTGTAGGTGGTGATCCTGTTCACCTGCATGGCGAAGGCGCCCGGGTACATAGGCGTGTTCATCCAGAGCCAGTAGACCTTTGACGTCGATACCTGGTCACCCTGGCCGACCACCATGATGTACATGTAGCCATCCGCCTTCACCTTGGGTACGAAATACGTGAAGGCGGCCTGAACGCCCCCCATACTCGCTGGATAGTGTACCGGCATGCTGGCACTCTTCGGAACGCCGTTGGAGTGGACCACGCGTATGTTTGCCGGGCTATAGCCCTTGGACAACAGGAGCTGGTACATCCTCACCTGGTCGTTCCAGTAGCGGACGTAGTCGTTCGCCGGGTTCTTGCCGGTGCCGATCAGCAGAGCGTAATGGTTGGGAAGCGGCGCGGGAGGGGGAGGCGGCGCCGCGACGGCGATCGCGCTCTGGCTGAGTATCCCGGACGCCGCCGACTGCAGTACGGAAGCCCGAGCCTGCGCCGTCACCTGGAGAGCCACATTCTCCTGCTTCACCTTCTCACCAGTAGGCTTCTGCACCTGACCGCTGATCCTGACCTTCGCTCCCGCCATGAACGAGGACGGGACCGGGCCTACGATCGGCACGTACTTGTCCGGCGGGATCGCCTTATCGAGGCGGACTAACTCCATGCTCTCGACCAGCATCGGGATTGAGCCGTCGTAGAAGAATCCCTCGAAGGTCATGGGCTTGTTGAGCTGCTGGAGTAACTGACTCCGCGTGA
>Ga0315289_10007063_pt1 | contig 16443 bp, 14 predicted proteins | sample YL17G11_40_MG_FD_203452 | JGI IMG/M metagenome (GOLD analysis project Ga0315289, IMG submission 203452) | Sediment microbial communities from Yellowstone Lake, YNP, Wyoming, USA - YL17G11_40 | ecosystem: Environmental > Aquatic > Freshwater > Lake > Sediment | place: USA: Wyoming | collected... | reverse complement strand
GCCCGCGATCGCTGGCAGGACACCCGGGCCCGGTCGGACCTGCTCGGGGTGCTCAGCGGCGCGCTGCTCACCCGGGTAGCGGTCCGGGACGAGCACCATCTCTTCTCCGCCACGCTTCCTTACCTGGAAGGGTTCGACGACATCGGACCTTCGGAGGTGATCGAGGAGGGGTCGCGCTACGTGCACCCGTCGTTCGGCGGGGAGGCGATCTGCAGCATGGGCAAGGCGGCCGACTTCGCCAAGCGCCGCCTGGACGGGATCGTGGGAGTGGCGCCGTTCAACTGCATGCCGGGGATGACGGTCACCATGCTCTCCCAGGCCTTCCGGCGCCACCACGACAACATCCCGTTCCTGAACCTGGACTACGATGGCTTCGTGGACGCCACCCGGGACGCGAAGATCATCTCCTTCATGTCACAGGTGAAGGAGCGGCGGGCGGCGCGGGGGGATCTGCGATGAGGTTCGCGCAGAGAGGCGCTGGCCGCCGCGGACGGCGGGCATTCTCAGCGCTCGCTGCCTAAGGTCTGCCTCACTTCTGTGAGCGAACCTCGGCAGGCGGCACCGCGGACGGGCCCTGTCGGAGGCCGGAGGCTGAAGCACGAACCTGTCTCTGCAGACGCAGTCGGGCCAGCACCAGGGCCGACTTGCGGGTCAACTCCCGCACGATCTTCTGCCGGAGCGCGATGTGGGCGATCTGGGTGACGTTCCGAGTGTAGCGATAGCACTTGGTCTGGAACCGCTCGCAGGGCGCCAACGCCAGCATGAGCCGGTAGAAGACCACACCCCGCAGGGAGTAGAGGAAGCGGCCGAGGAGGAACCTTCTGAACTGGCGCTTTGGGGTGTATCGTTCCATCAAGGTGAGTTCGCCCACAGCAAGTCGCGTGGCGGTGACCTTCGCGGGCACTCGCGCGGTGCTCCGGCGCACGAAATGGACGACGTGCAGATCGAGGTAGCAGATGATTTTCCATCCCGCCCGCCGGATCCGCCAGCACCACTCGAGGTCTTCGTAGTATAGGAAGAAGCTCTCGTCGAAGCCGCCGAGCTGCGCTAGCACGTCTCGCTTCACCATCATAGCCGATCCCCACACCCAGGCGGCTTCGACCTCCGTGGCGTCGCCGGAAGGCCGCGGGGGGAGCGCGGCCGCGTCGGGAATCCGGCCCTCCAGGTAGTGGAAGACATACGATTCGAGTTCATGGCCATCGCCGTCCAACTGCCGGCAGGTCGCTACTCCCACTTCGGGTCGCGCCTGGAGACGGGACGCCAGTGCGGCGATTAGACCACGGGGCACCAGCATATCCGCGTTGAGCAGAAAGAGGAGCCGGCCCGCAGCGGCCCGCATGACCGCGTTGTTGGCGGCCGCGAAGCCGAGGTTCACCCGATTTGCACACAGCCGCACCCAAGGATAACGTGCTTGCACCACCTCCGCGCTACCGTCGGCGGAGGCATTGTCAATCACCCATACTTCAGCGTTGACGCCAGCGAGTCCGCCGTTCTGCAATGAGTCGAGGCAGCGCACCAGATAGTCGCGGGTGTTCCAGTTGATGACAATGACTGATACGTCCACTGTTCCCTCGCCGAGTTTGTGTCGCCCGCCGTCTCCACGTGCCCCGGTCACACCCACGAGGCTTGCTCTACTCCTGAGGTAGACCTGGTTCCTGCCGAGTCGTGCGGCCGGTCCAAGAGGCATATCTCGGGCATGTCGCCCTCAGTTTGCCTCCTATCGCAGGGCACCGCCATTGCGACACGGGCCCGATGGCCACGATGGTGTGGACCAGCAGACGTGGTGGTACGTCTGCGAAGTGCGACGGCAGGAGCGCGCGGGCAGAGCGTGCAGCAATCCCGGGCCTCATCCTAGAGTGCGAGTATGCTGGTGATGGCGCTGGCCAGTTGCCTCGCGCCGCTGTCCGGGCCATACCGGGCAGCCACGTCGAGCCGCGCTGCTTCTCCCATCGCTTGCGCACCGCGTGGGTCGGTGACGAGGGAATCGAGGGCAGCGATCCACTCCTCGCAGGTGACTGCGAGCAGGCCGTTGACCCCATGAGTGATCGCGGTCTGGAAAGGCGGCGTTGCCGTGGCCACCGTAGGGATACCCAGTGCGCCTGCCTCCACATACTTCAGCTCGCTCTTGCATCGGCAGAACGGGCTGTCAATATCCAACGGGGCGAGGTTTATGTCGATGCCTGCCGCTAAGCCAGGCAGCTCACGCCAGGGAACCAGAGGCAGGGCCTGGACCCGGGTGCCAAACTCGGCCAGTTGGCCAGGGACCGTGATAGGGCCTATGAGGACGAGGCAGACCTCGACATGCTGCCGCAGGATTTCGACCAGCGCCGGGGCGATCCCGGCCAGGTCACGATCATGCGTGGGCGTGCCGCTGAGGTAACCGAGGCGGATGCCGTCGTGGGGCACTCGCCCCAGACGGGCCTCCTCGGAAAGACGGAGGACCTCCTGGCTCAGGACGTTCTGAACCACGTTGACAGGTCGGCGGTCCGACCCGAACCGCTGAGCAAGCTCGGCGGTTGCCGCGATGACATGCGTGCACTGTGACAACAGCTTGGCCTGCGCCGGCACTGCGGCCTGATCCGCAGGAAGAACCCACGAGGCGGACGCGGGATCGAATATGAGATCGTCTATGTCGTACACAATCGGCCTCTTGTTTCGGGAGAGCGCCCACAATACACCGTCGGTTGGCCCCGGACAATGAAGGCGATGGACGATCGCCAGGTGATGATGGTGAGCATCCGCGGCAGCGAGCAGCGGGTTGGCCCGGTACTCCCACGCGTTCCGCATTCTCACCGGAACCCCAAGCATCCGCAGGTGTTCGCGCTTGTGTCCGATCCTGTAACGTGTGGTTGCTCCAGGGCTGGAACCGATCAGGAGCACACGGGCGTCGGTCAGGGCAGTACAGGGACGGATGGGTGAAGCGAGGTGCTGGTAGGCACTCGCTGCCATCTCGATTGGCGTCATACGCGGCACAGTCGGAAGAGCCCTGCGCACGAACCGAGACAACTTGCGGGCGGTCCTGCGCGCAGCGGAAGCCAGGATATTGCGGGACTTCACGGGAATCGGGTCTGGCATGCCCTGGCGCGCAACGTAGACTCTCCTGGCGCCCGCGAGGAGGCCGATGATCTGACCCCATCGGCTGGGTGAGCGTCCCTCATCGGCCAGCACCAGGACCGTCTCGAAGCCGCGCCTTCGCAGAGCGCGGATCAGTCGTCCCGAGGGCACGAACCGCGACCCAACACGGATTGTGCCCGCGTTAGCCGCCGCGGCCAGAGCAGCCGCGCTCCCCTCGCACAACGCCTGCCGCGAGCCCAAGACTACCGCGAGCTGCAGCCCTGGCCTGGCACCCGCGATCTGAGTTAGCCTCGCGGCCAGTGTTGCCTGCGAGCAGGCTGCTATCAGGAGCGCGCGGCCCTCACTCGCCAGCCCAGTCTGCTGCACCTGATCCCCCGCGCCCACGTTGCTTCTCATCGGATACTGCGCCGGCCTGGGTCGCCCGCTGCAGTCATCGCACCTTCCTCAGGTAGCCCCCCGGGTTGAATGTCAGCAGGAACTTCTCCCGCGCTTTCTCGGCGATGAAATCATCTCTCTCTCCCAGGAACTCCGTGACCGCCTCCATCGGCCCTGGGCCGAAATCCGGCCTCACCGCATGGCCCAGATTCGTATCCTCCACGATCAGATAGCTGCCCGGGGTCACCAACTCGCCATATAGCCGCAGCTCCGCCAGGACGTGATCCCTGCTGTGGTCCGAGTCCAGGATCACCATCACCACCTCCCGGCCTCGCGTCGCGTCTCTGACCTGCGCCACGACCCCTGCGGCAGTTGATGAGCCCAGGATGTACCGCACCCTGGGATGAGACGGTCGGTCCGCTTTCGCCTCAACATCAACCGTCAGCACTTCGCCCCTGCCCACCAGGTCACAGACGCAGGCCAGGAACAGAGCGCTCCCGCCGTGCGCTGTCCCGCACTCCACGATGACGTCCGGCTTCACTTCGTGGATGATCTCCTGGTAAGCCCACATGTCCAGTGGGCACTTGAGCGTGGTAATGCCCAACCAATAGGTGTCGGCGAACGCCATAGAGTCGTAGTACAGCCGATGGAATTGGTCTGTGATGGCGTCCTTCGCAGCACCCGGGCCTGCGCGGCCAGCTTGCCCTATCTCCACAGCAGACCCGCGCGCCGACACTGCCGCCTGCCTGGCGTCCTTCCGACCTGTCCGCCGACCAACGAGGTAACCGGCACAGGCTCCCACGGTGGTCGAGAGGAGGAGGCCAGACAGCGGCGCGAGCGCAAGAGCCCAGACGGCCCACGCCAACAGACACGCCAGCAACACCACGCCCAGAACGCGACGCACCTGCCTGCTCATGTCCTGCCGCCCGTCCTCCGCGTCTAGCTCCGTGGCTCCTTCTGGATCACCACCGTGAACCCGTTCCCCACTTTGTCGTCAACGTCCTGTACAGCTACGACCTGCCAGCCCAGGTGCCGAGCCAGCTCCAGCACATCCTCCGTGACCCATACCGAGCAATGGGCCTCGATCCCCGGGCAGTCCCCAGTTTCGTGCCGGTGGACCAGCTCCTCCAGCGTGGTCCGGGGACGGTCTCTATCGAAGGTGCGCTCCTTGTGCGGGATGATCATGAAAACGTAGCCGCCTGGTTTGGTCACCCGGTACCATTCTTCCAGCGCCATGATCGGGTCCGGGATGTGTTCGAGCACGTGGGAGGTCACGACGAAGTCCTGGCTCTCGTCCAGGATGGGCAGCGCGTCTCCACTTGCCACAATGTCAACAGGGAGCGCCTTCCCAACGATCTTCAACTCCGACTGCTTGTACACGGTGTCCATTGAGGCCGTGTAGTCCACGTTCAGCGTCTTGAGCCCGAACGGATTGTGGGACGATCCCCCGATCTCCAGCCCGCGCAGGCCGTCGAGGTAAGTATGCGCCAGCGCGCTCTCGGGCCAGCGGGGGTCCGCCGTCAGCGCCTGCTTCTGCGCCGCAAGCCTCCGCCTCATGCGCTGCTTTCGGCCCAGCGCGCGCCCCACCATATAGGCCGTGGCCAGCGTTACCCCCGTGGTTGGCAGGAAGGGCCGGAACAGCGCGGGCCGTTTGGCGAGCGCGAGGAAGAGCACACAGAGGAGGAGCGCGACCACCACCGCACTCACGGCTATGAGCCGGTTTCGTTGGCCCTTCCTGATGCGCCCGGCATTCCGCGCGATGTGATAGCCTGTCAGGTACGCCAGACCGCAGCAGACCAGAAGGAACACTACGGCCGAGCCGAGCGGACGGGCCCCTTCTGCATGATGGGCTGCGGCCAGGACCAGCAGAAGCACGGTCCCGGATAGGGCATGCCTTCTCCACCTCCCCCGGGTGACGTCGCTGGTTCGCGGAGGGTTCACCGGCCGCCTCTGGTTCGTGAGAGCGCAGGCCCCTCCAGCCCGCCATTCTCCAGGCAGTGAAGGCAGTCCAGGAGGACGTCGGCGCAGTTCCAGTTGACTATGATGACAGAGACGTCGGGACGCTCTGTCCGCCTCTCGCCCGCAGGCTCCATGCCGCCTCTCCGATGCTCAGTTCACGCCCCGTGCTTGCGCCTGCTGCGGCGTCGCGCCGTATTGCTTGCCATACAGCCTGCTGTACACCCCGCCCGTGGGCAGCAGTTGGTCGTGCGTGCCCTCCTCCACGATCCTGCCTTCGGCCAGCACCAGGATGCGGTCGGCACGGCGGATGGTGGAGAGCCGATGGGCGATGACGAGGGTGGTGCGGCCCTGCATCAGCCTGTGCAGCGCTTCCTGCACCAGGGCCTCGGACTCGGCGTCGAGGGAACTCGTCGCCTCGTCCAAGATCAGGATGCGCGGGTCCTTGAGTACCGCCCGCGCGATGGCGATGCGCTGGCGCTGGCCGCCCGAGAGCTTGACCCCGCGCTCCGCCACGTCGCTGTCATAGCCCCGCGGCAGAGCCACGATGAACTCGTGCGCGTTCGCCGCCTTCGCCGCCGCCACTACCTCCTCGTCGCTGGCGTCGAAGCGGCCGTAGAGGATGTTGTCCTTGATCGTGCCGCCAAAGAGGATGGTATCCTGGGGCACCAGGCCGATCTGGGAGCGGAGGGAATGCAGGGTGACGTCTCGCACACCGTAGCCGTCCACCTCGACCGTGCCGTCGGTGGGATCGTAGAATCGCATGATGAGATTGGCGAGGCTGGTCTTGCCGGCCCCTGACGATCCCACCAGGGCCACCATCTCGCCCGGGCGGATCTCGAGGTCCACGTCCTTGAGCACGATCTCGCCCTCAGGGTAGCGGAAGCTGACATTACGCAGCGCGACCCGGCCCTCGATGCGGGGCAGCGGCCTGGCATCGGGCTTCTCCTGGACATCGGCCTCCCGTTCGGCGACTTCCATCACGCGGCTCAAGGCGACCAGGGATTGGCTGACGCGCAGGTTGAGCCCGCCGAACCTGACGAAGTAGGCGCCGACTTTTTGGGTGAGCGCAAAGTACGCCATCAGCCCGGCGAGCCCGAGCTGCTGTCTGATGATGAGGATGCCAGCGTAGGTGGCGACGACCGCGAAGGCGAGGGTGGCGAGGAACTGGATGGCCTGCGGCGCGAGGGCGCCGACGCGCACCGCCCGCATGGCGGTCTCGAAGGTGCTGTCATTGACTCTTCGGAACTGCTCGATCTCGTAGCTCTCCCGGGCGAAGGATTGGATGACGCGGATCGAGGCCAATCGCTCCTGGAGGCGGGAATTGAGGTCGGCGACGCGCTCCTGCTGGGTGCGGGTGAGTCGGCCGATGCGCCTCCCGGTGCGGGCGACGACATAGATAGTCAGCGGAGCGAAGATCATGACGAAGAGCGTCAGCTTCCAGTTGACGATCATCATCACTGCCAGGCCGCCCAGGATGATGGCAGGGGCGGCGACGTAGTTTGTCATATCGGCGCTGACGAGTTGCTGCACGAGCCCCACATCGGCGGTGAGCCGGGACATGAGCTCGCCCACGCGCTGGGACTCGAAGAAGGCGAGGGAGAGGTGCTGGAGCCGCTCGAAGAGCTGGAGGCGAAGGTCAATCAGCGCCCTGCCGCCGACATAGGCACCGAGGTAGTCGCGGACATAGGCGAGCGCGCCGCGCACCAGGGCCATCACCACCGCCGCGGCCGCGATGATCAGCAAGGCGCGCAGGCGGGCCTCCGGCGTAGTCCCGAAGAACCGGTTGAGGCCATCGGCGGCATGAACGAGGAAAGGATAGGCCGCCAGCTTCTTGCTGAGCAGGAGCTGCTTCGGGTCCAGGACTTTGAAGATGGCCCCGATCAGGGCCGGGTAGACCGTTACCTCGAAGATGGTCGCCCAGAAGATGGTGACCAGCAGCAGCGCGATGCGCCGCCTCTGGGGGCGCAGCAGTCGAAGCAAGAGGCGGGACCGCCGGGAGCGCACCAGGCGCCCTGCGAGGTCCCGCTGCTGGCGTGAAGATTGCCGCGATAGAGGTTTCAGGAGAGGCATGAGCATAGGCGCCGGCCAGGCCCGTGCAGAGCCGGAGGGAGGATAAGGTAATCCCGCGTGGCTGTCAACTGCTGCAGGCCTGCGGGGGAGGCTGCCGGCCAGGCTCAGCGCGCGGCAAGGGCGGAGACGAAGCGCTCGGTGGCGGCTCGCACCGAGCCCGGTTCCCGGCCGGTGACGATGACGCCGATCATGATCGCGTTGAGGCCAATGGGGCCGACTAGGAGGGGCGCTTCCTCGGGCCGCAGGGCGCGCTGTGAGGGCACGATGATGGGCAGGTTCGTCGCCTCCCGGACTCGCCGGTAGGCCGCGAGATCGGCGACGGAGAGGGGCTGGCCATATCCCTCATGGGGCACGATGGCGGCCTCCAGCAGCTCGAGACCGAGGGCTGCGAACTGCTGCAGGCTGGCTGCCTCCCAGGCGTGGCCAATGGCGATGCCGCGAGTGATCCCCTCGAATCCGACCAACCAGGCCGGCATGTCGTGCGCGTAGAGGTCGAAGAAGTCCATCCCCATGGCGACCAGATCGCTCATCTCCTGCGGGGTAGGGAGCTGATCCTCGGCGCCGGGCACGACGCCGGTGGGCAGTCCGACGGCGAGGATCTGCTCCAGGGCGGGTCGCTCCTGGGCAAGATCGCCGAACTGCGTGCCTGAGGCCTCGTGCCGGACGTGCAAGTGGACTTTGAGGGCATCGGCGCCGCCGTCCGCGGCGGCGCGGGCCAGGTCGGGGGAGTTGGCCGGCAGACTGACGATCAGCCGAGGTCGCTCCGCCAGGAGGCTGAGCAGGCGGCCTGCCACCGCGCTAGACCTCGCCCACGCGCCGGAGGCGATCCAACTCTACCGCCACCAGCACAGGCGGCAGCTCCAGGATCGCGGCGAGCCGCTCGATGGCGCGGGCGAGGGCGCGCTCCTGGAGTTCCTCATCGCCCTCCGCTCCATAGCGCAGCTCGTCGTCGGTGCGGGCGATCCACCCCAGTGCCTCCCGCAGATAGCGCCCCCTGGACTGCGGGTACTGGCGCCTTGGCAACTGTTGGTATTGCGCGTGCATGCGCCGAATCAGGTCGTCCCAGGGCCCCTCGCCGGCCGCGGGACGCGCGGTGGAGGTCGTGCCCTGCGGATGCGCGGCGGTGGCGGCGCCATGCCGCGTCTTCGCTTCCGCCTGTTTGAGCGCTTGCCACTCCTGCGGGGTGGTGCCGTCAATCACCCGGTAATCCAGGCGCTGGCCGTACACCAGCTCGAGCGCGTTCAGAATGGAGTTGCGGTTGGCGGCGGTCTCCAGGTGTCCGGATAGATGGCGCTCGCTTCCCGGCACAGTAAGCACCAACATGGTGCTGTCGAGTACGATCGGCACCGCCGCCTGCATCGCCTGGTTGAGAGGCCCGAACCGGTCGGAGCGGATCAGGACCACGTCGGTGGCCTCTCGCCAGATCTTCTCGAGCGTGGGGTGGCGGAGGGGATAGGTCTTGCGCGGGAGAGTGCGGTCGTACTGCGTTCGGCGCTGCTGATCGCTGAGGATCCGGTAGGCCTCGTTGATGACCGCGAAGGTCTGCGCCATCTCCGGATCCTGGGAGGCGACATCGGGGTGATACTTGCGGGCGAGTTCGTAGTAGGCGGCCTTGATCTCCTCGGGGGAGGCGTCCCGATCGAGGTCGAGTACGTCGTAGTAGGTCAGCGGCCGCTGGCCGGCCGGTGGCTGCCTCAGGCGATCGCGTTCGGACATCAGTGCCTACCTCCTGTCGCCGCCCGCCAGCGCGACGAGCAGCTCGATCATGGTTATCAGGTCGAGCCGGTTGTGATGAAAAACGGGAGCGATCAGGCGCGCGTCCTGCTCCCGCACGAAGTCGTGATAGCGCTGCGGAATGTCGGCCGACGGGAGGTCTCCGCTCCGCCACCGGCCAGAGAGATAACGCTCCAGGGTCTGGAGCTTGCAGTTCGGCAGCTCGGAGCGCCAGCGCCGCCGCGAGGGGTGGAGCAGGTCGAGGTGCGCGAACGACGGCTGGCAGGGGAGCCGATGGTAGATCATGCGATCCCGCACGAAGGGCCAGTCGAAGGCCTTCCCGTTGAACGAGATCAGCAGCTCGATCCGGGGGAGCAGCTCGGCCAACTGCGCCAGCACCCCGGCCTCCTCGGAGTAGTCGCGGGCGAAGCACTGGCTCAGGAGCAGGTCCTTGCCGTCCCACCTCACCATCCCCACGAGGAAAAGGGGCCGGCCGTGGAAGCCGGCGGTCTCGGTGTCTATCAGCGCGGTGGTGGCAGGGCGCGCCAGGCGGAGCAGATCGAGATGGCGCGGCAGTGACTTGCCCTCCGGCGCCGCGGCCGCGCTCTCGAAGGCCGCGAGATAGGAACCGGTCAGGCGGGAGGCGTCGGAATGGATCTCCCGCAGAGGGATCTCACACGTGAAGATCTGCCCCTGTGAGGTCTCGCACACCGCGCCCTCGGGGAAGCACTCGCCCAGGTCCGACCTGAGCGGTGGCCCGGCGCGGCGGACCCCGGCGGACGGGCTCTGCCCCCGCCGCAGCGACGAAAGCCGTTCCTTCAAGACCTCAGAGGCCATTGGTGAACCTGGTGATGGCAGTTTATATGGCCGCCCAGGGGAGAGTCAAGGCGGGCACGGCAAAGGCCGGGGCCTGGGCCGGGTTGGTCAGCACGCGGGTCGAGCCCACCGCGTCCCCTCGGGTTCGCTGGGGTTAGCTCCGTGCTGGAACGACGTCGCTCCGCTCCTCCTCTGGCTCACCAGCACACCTCAGCCGGTGTCCCAGTAGACGTAGACCAGAGCTTGTTCTGGTTTCGCGGCGTCTGGCAGCACAAGCGACTCGATCGTGTGGTTGAGTTTGACAGTGATGGTCCCTCCCAGACCCCGGACGGTCTTGGGCGGACCGGCTCCGGCCGACGGCCACCAGGGAGGTGGAGTCGCGACGCTATACTTGAGTTCGTAGCCATCTTTGAGCTCGAATGGTATACCAGGGACCGGCCTCTTGGCAAACTTAGGCACGTCCTGGGAGCGGACCAGCACCTCGGCCCAGATGGTGCTGCCCGTGGCCGTACTCACCTTGAGTGAGCGCCTCAGCGTAGCGCCGCGCGGGAAGACGACCCCGCCCTCGCCAGAAATCACCCCAAGGGATGGGCTCTCAGACCTTGTCTTGAACATATCCCTCGCGCACCCGAGCCCGGTGAGTAAGCACGCGAGTGGCGTGAGCCTCCAGAGTTGCCGCACGGTCCCTCCTATCATCAGTCCGTACGGCAGGAACTTGCCTCCTGCGACCCTCGAAGTGCAGCCCGCCAGAGACGGGACGCAGACGATAGAGGAGGGATGAAGACAATGCCTGGCAGCCATAGGACCCCCTAGACATTGACACGCGCCACCCTCACAGCAGGACCCTCAACGCGAAACGGCGCGGCACAACGCGATCATAGGCAGTGTGGGGAAGTTGTCAAGAGCGAAGTCTCGACCGGTGCCTCAGTGGCAGGAGCAAGCTCCTGCCCAACGGAGTGGGCCGGAACCGGTCTGCGCCCTGAGAGCGCAGACCTACTCAAGACGGTCACACCCCTACAACCCCAACCGCGACCTCCGCGCCTCGCGCAGGCGGCGGGCGACCTGGTCGCCGATGGAGATGGATTCGGGCTTGCCGACCTCCAGGCTGGGCGGTTCGGGCGGTGGCGCGGGGCGGCGGGGGCGGCGACGGCGGCGAGGGAGGTAGGGCTCACGCTCGAGGAGGTAATGCAGCAGCACCAGGGCCGCCTCCTTGTCCGGGATCGGGTAGCCGTGGCCCAGGTCCGGGTCCATCTGCTGCGCGGGCTGAGTTACAGGCAGCCCGACACAGGAGGGGCAGCCCCACTCGCAGCGGCACCGCTCGATGGTGGTCAGGCAATGCTCCATCAGCTCGGCGAAAAGCTCGTATCCCTTCTCCGCGAAGCCGAGGCCGCCGGGGTAGCGGTCATAGAGGAACATGGTCGGGGTGCCGGTGTTGCTGGAGTTCACGATCCCACCGACATCCAGGCGGTCACACATCGCCACCAGCGGCAGCATGTTCACCGCCACATTGCGAATCCCGACCAGCCCCTCCACCGGCTTGAGGCCCTGCACCGCCACCAGGTCGAGCGCTTCCTGGCCCGGGATGAACCAGGAGGAGGTCGTCTCCAGGTGCTGCGGGGGCAGGTCCACCGCCTGGCATCCAAGGCTCTCCTGAGTATAGAACTTGACCTTCTTGAACCGCTCAGTCCGCCAGGTCACGGTGGCGTCGCCGAAGCAGAGGCGCCCTCGCCCCCAGTCCTTCTCGGCGCGGGTCTCGCCGGCGAGAATGCTCGAATCCAGGATCGCCTGCGTGTAATAGTCCACTTCGGCAGGCTCGACATAGGCCGCCCGCGCCTCCAGGTCGAGCTGGCGGACGAGGTAGGTGGCGCGGTCGTGGAGGTAGACGCCTCCGGGGTAGACCGTCTCCGCCGCGCTGATCGCGTCCACCGTGCCGATCACTTGGTTTCCTTTCGAGCTGTCCATGATGGTGTAGGTGCCATCGGAGCTGGCGCGCAGGTTCATCCCCGCGGCCGGGAACTCGGTGCTAGCCCAGTACCAGGCGCGGTCAATATGCTTGAGCTGGCCGACCTCTTCCAGAATCTCGGCGATGGCGGGCAACTGCTCGCCGAAGAGTGCCGCCTCCTCGTCCCGCAGGGGCAGCTCGAAGGCCGCGCAGCGCAGGTGACTGACGAGGAGATACGGGTTCTCGGGGTCAACCACCGCGTGCTCGGGCGAGCGGCCGAAGATGAACTCGGGCCTCTGCATCAGGTACTGATCGAGTGGATCGTTGTAGGCGACGAGCACGACCAGGGCCTCGTCGCTGCCGCGGCCGGCGCGGCCGGCCTGCTGCCAGGTGGAAGCGATGCTGCCGGGGTAGCTCACGATGAGGGCCGCGTCCAGGCTGCCGACGTCTATCCCCAACTCCAGCGCGTTCGTGCTCGTCACGCCGAGCAGCTCCCCCGAGAAGAGCCGGCGCTCGATCTCCCGCCGCTCCTCCGGGAGGTAGCCGGCGCGATAGGCCCTGACCGAGCCGGCGAGCCGAGGGTTCTGCTTCTCCAGCGTTTCGGCGGTATAGCGGTAGAGCAGTTCGGCCACGATCCGCGTGCGGGCGAAGGCGATGGTCTGGACGCCTCGCCCGAGGAGGGAGACCAGCAGCTCGTGCGCCTCTTCATTGCTCGAGCGCCGCTCCATCTGAGCGCGGTCGAGGTACGGAGGGTTCCAGAGCACGAACCGCTTTGGGCCCTTGGGGGAGCCATCGGAGTCAACCAGCTCGACGGGGAGGCCGGTCAGTCGCTCGGCCAGCTCCTTGGGATTGGCGATGGTGGCGGAGCAGAGGACATAGGTTGGTCGCGCGCCATAGTGGCGGCAGATCCGGTTCAGGCGGCGCAGCACATTCGCGACATTGGAGCCGAAGATGCCCCGGTAGGTGTGAATCTCATCCACCACCACGTACTGAAGGTCGGAGAAGAAGCTGCCCCAGCGGCTGTGATAGGGCAGGATTCCCATGTGCAGCATGTCGGGGTTGGAGAGGATGATGTTGCCGTCGTTCCGCAGCTTGCGCCGCGAGGTGGGCGGCGTATCGCCGTCATAGGTGCCGCAGCGCACCAGGCCTTCGAGGTCGGGATGGGAGTCCGCCAGCCGCCGCAGCCCGCGCATCTGATCCTGGGCGAGGGCCTTGGTGGGGAAGAGGTAGAGCGCCTTGGCCTGCGGCTCGCGCAGGAGCGTCTCGAGCACGGGCAGGTTGTAGCACAGGGTCTTACCGCTGGCGGTCGAGGTCACGATGGCGGTGTTCCGGCCCGCGCGGATGTGCTCGATCGCCGCGGCCTGGTGGCGGTAGAGGCGGGTGATGCCGAGTTGGGCCAGGGCCTGCTGGAGCGGCTGAGGGAGGGGAGCCGAAAGCTCCCCGTAGACGGCCTCTCGGGCCGGAATCTGCTCGACGTGCGCGACCTGGTCGCGATAGCCCGGACTGGTGGTGAGCCGGTCGAGGAAGTCAGAGAAGTTGGTCGCCACGCTGGCCTGCCTTTGCCACTCTGCGAAGGCTCCGTCGCCCCTCAGAAGCGGGGCTATGGACCCCCGCGAAGGAGGGTAGCGAGACCTCGCTACGTAGCACGAGGCGCGAGGATGGCAGGAGTATAGCACAAATGTTTGGGGGAGACAAGCGCGAGCGCACATGCCAGCGACCGCGCTCATCGCCGGGGCCATTGACAGGCAGGGGCCATAATGTCATTATGTCATTATGACCTAAAGGAGCAGACGACATGCCGGACAAGCACATGGGCGTGGCCGAGGTGAAGCGCCATTTCGCGGACGTGGTGGGTCAGGTGATGCACGGCAAGCAGCGCATCATCGTGGAGCGCCGCGGGCGGCCGGTGGTGGCGATCGTGCCGCTCGAGGACAGTGATGGGCTGACCCCGGGGCGGCGGCTGGCGGCGGCAGTCGGATTCGGCGGAAACGAAGGGGAGGAGTTCAGCCGGCTCATGGCCACGGTGATCAAGGAGCGCCGCCGCCGCATGCCCAGGCGGGTCCCGGAGATCGAGGGCTGACCCGTGCAGATTCTGCTGGACAGCGATGTATTGAGCATGATCGCGTCCGGCAGAGCGCCCGCGCGGATCGCGGAAGAGGTGTCCAGGGTAGTAGGCCCGATCTACACCACAACGGTCAACTGGGCAGAGGTCTGCTATGGGATGGCGCGCAGCCCGGCCGGCGAGCGGCTGCGCGAGGGATATGAGAGATACGTGCTGCCGGCCATCGAGTTCCTCGACTTCGACCGGGAGTCGGCGGAGGTATACGGTCGGCTGCGCGCAGAGCTGGAAGGCCGCGGGACACCACTGGGCGAGGCCGACCTGATGATCGCGGCGATCGCACTCCGCCATGACCTCACACTGATCACGGGCAACGTCCGCCACTTCCAGCGCGTGCCGGGGCTGAGAGTGGAGGACTGGCTTCGGTAGGCAAGCGGCGAGCTATGCGCCGAACTGCCGCTGCACCGCCGCCTCGGCCTGCTCTATCGTGCTGATCGTCCCCTCGATCTGCTGATCGAGGAGGAAGCGGAGGACTTCGCCCACGCGGGGGCCGGGGGCGATGCCCAGCAGGGACATCACCTCGTTGCCGTTGAGCAGCGGCTTCATTCGGGCCATCTCGGCGGCTTCTCCGACCGTGCTAATGCGTGCCCGGAGTTCCTCGATCCGCGCCTGGAACTCAGCGTAGTCAAGGGGGTCGCTGGCCCGCACATCCGCGTCGGCCAGGGTCAGCGCCGCTGCGAGCTGGTCCCCCAGGTCGAACATCAGCCGCCGCACCGCCGCGTCGGACCACTCAGAGGTGTAGTAGGGCACCCGCAGGTGATCGCGGACCAGGCTGGAGACCTGGTCCACCAGGGCGGCTGGCTGTCGCAGCCGCGTCAGAATGGCCCGCGCTCGCTCCGAACCGATGTGCTCGTGCCGGTAGAAGTGCACGCCGGCATCGTCCTGTGAATACGTCTCGGGCTTGGCGGTGTCGTGAAGCAGCGCGGCGTAGCGGAGCACCCTGTCAGCCGGCACGAAGCCGACCGTATCGAGGGTGTGGTCGAGCAGGTCCTTCATCCGATGGCGGCCGGGCTCGGGGAGATGCAGCGCGACGAGTTCCGGCAGCACGTGCCGGGCAAGGCCGAGGTCAACCATCGTCGTCAATCCCTGGCGCGGCTGCGGGGAAAGCATGATCCCGTCCAGCTCGTCGCGAATCCGTTCCCAGGAGATGCGGGTCAGCTCTTCCGCTCCCTGTGCGATCGCCCTCGCGGCTTCCGGCTCGAGGTCGAAGCCGAGCTGGGCGGAGAAGCGGACGGCGCGCAGCATCCGCAGCGGGTCCTCGGCGATGCGGGCGGAGGGATCACCGACGAAGCGCACGACCCGCGCCTGCAGATCGCGCTGGCCGTGGTAAGGGTCGAGCAGCTCACCAGTGTGGAGGTTGCGGGCGAGGGCGTTGATGGTGAAATCGCGCCGCGCCAGGTCGGCGAGGATGTCGCGGCCGAAGGAGACCTGGGGCCGTCGGGAGACGCCGTCATAGGTATCGGCGCGGAAGGTCGTGATCTCGGCCTTCAGGCCCTGTTTGCTCAGCCCCACCGTCCCGAACTTCTCGCCCACGAACCAGACCGCGTCGGCCCACCCGCTGACACGGGTCCGAACCTCGCTGGGGTGTGCGTCCGTGGCGAGGTCCAGGTCCTTGCTCTCCCGGCCCAGGAGCTGGTCGCGGAGGCTGCCGCCCACCAGGAACAACTGGCGGTCTGCAAAGGCCTGAGCCAGTTTCCGCCCCAGCTCCTCAACGGTCATCTCGCCGGGGCCAGTTCGTCGCGGGCCTCCACCGTCCTGCTCCCGCGACCCCGGGCGAGTGCTGGCGCGCAAGATTGGGCCGGAGTGGGGAGGGGGCCGACGGGCCGCGCAGAAACCACGAGCAGAGCTGAAGCTGGGGGCAGTGGAGCCCCGGATTCCGTCAGGAGGAAGCAGCGATGGCAAAGGTTCGCATCGGCGTGGTGGGCACGGGCGGCATGGGCCAGGGTCATTGCGAGTACATGAACAAGCTGGACGTGGGCGAGCTGGCCGCGGTCTGCGACGTAGTGCCCGCAGTCGCCAAGCAAGTGGGCGAGAAGTACAAGGTTCCTCATTTCGTGAAGCACACGGACTTGCTCGACTCCGGGTTGGTGGACGCGATCCTGATCGCCACCCCGCACTTCTTCCATCCGCCGATCGCGATAGATGCGTTCAAGCGCGGCATCCACGCGCTTTCCGAGAAGCCGATCGGCGTGACCATCAAGCCGGTGAACCAGATGATCCGCACCGCCGAGCGCACGGGCTCGGTGTTCGCGGTGATGTACCAGCTTCGGCACGCGCCGGAGTACCAGGCCGCGAAGAAGCTGCTGGAGGGGGGCCGGCTGGGCGAGATCCGGCGAGTGAATCTGGTGATCGCCTACTACCGGAGCCAGGCCTA
>Ga0315289_10007062_pt1 | contig 16445 bp, 16 predicted proteins | sample YL17G11_40_MG_FD_203452 | JGI IMG/M metagenome (GOLD analysis project Ga0315289, IMG submission 203452) | Sediment microbial communities from Yellowstone Lake, YNP, Wyoming, USA - YL17G11_40 | ecosystem: Environmental > Aquatic > Freshwater > Lake > Sediment | place: USA: Wyoming | collected... | reverse complement strand
GGGGGGGTGGTGGTTGGTGTGGTGGTGGGTGTGGTTGGGGGGGTGGTTGTTGTTGGTGGTGGTGGTGGTGTGGGTGGTGGTGGCGGCGGTGGTGCTGCAACGACAGGTGCAGGTTTCGGAGGCGCCTTCACCAGAAAAACTCTCTTCACGAAATCTGAAATCGGTTGAGGAGACAAGAGCGACTCTGCAGGAATCGCGGAGGAGTCACAGCCCCCGGCCTTCGCGATCTGGTCCATGATCTCTTTTCCATCAGGGTTATTCCCAAAATAAATCGAGTAAATACATATCCTGTCGCCGTACGCTTTCTTTACGGCTTCTGCAGCCGCGGGAGCTGACGCGCCGGTCTGCAAACCGTCACTCACAACAATCAGGGCAATAGGACCTGAAGTCTCTTTCAGGTCTCCACCGGCTGCGGCAATCGTCTCGCCCAGCGGGCTCATCCCAGACAGTGCAACCATGGGAATGGCCGCATCAAATTTTGCCTTGTCATAGTTGTCCATGGGCAGGAGGACAGGAAGCATTCCATCACTGCCAATGTTGCCAAAAGCCCTCAGCCCTGACTTGACCTTGAGATCCGTCGGGATCGCCATATTCAGACACTTCGTGAAATCTCTGGCCGCTGGATAATCACCCGCTTTCATGGTGCCCGAGGCATCGAGCACGACCAGGAAGTTCTGCACTCTCTGGAGATATTCCCCAGATCTTAGTAAAGAATTAAGATCAACGGAGTTGCAGGCAAGCTCCGGCGCTTTGACCGGCTGCGCCGCGCAACTCACCAAAAACAATAACGTACTGATCAACACAACCATCTTGAAACCACGCTTTGTCATTTGTTCTCTCCTTTCTCTCTCGAATTGTGAAGAAATTAATTCTAATGGGCAACCTCAATGGCAGAATCTGAACTGATCAACTGAGCCAATCTCAGTAGAGTCAGGTGTAGCCCCTATTTCATTGTCCCCATTAGTAGCCCGGCATCACCCCCTCGACATGCATATAATCTTAATGTTAACAAATGTGCATTCTTGCACATCATTACCACCATGTCAAGCTTTTTGTTCTGCAGTGTTCTGCAGGCATCCCTCCGCTGAGTAGAAACCTTTCACACCAAGACCACCCGGCCACAGGCATCGTCAATCCAATAAACCGCGGTACCCTGCCTTCTCAAAGAATCAAACATTCCCGTAAAATATGCAACGATAAGAACAGATTAATAAAGATTTCAGAAGCTGTCTATAAGACTTTGGTCTTACATGAGTGACTGGGAGCAAGTGACAAGTGACGAGCGGCAAATTAAAAAGAAATTTACAAGTAATCAGTGATCGGTAATCAAAAGAAAGGGACAAGTGGAAAAAGATGATTAATAACCAGATGATCAGTAATTAAGTAATCATTCGCTTCGCCCGTGTATTGCGGCATCAAGATTCAAAGGCATTCCGAGGCAAACCTGACTGCCGAATAATGGACTGCAATGTTCCTATCCGGATCTCATGGTGATCGGGAACAGGGATCGTCATCGTGCCTCCGGGCAATTTTTTCTGCATAACGATGTGACTTCCTCGCCTCCGAAGTTCCATGAAACCGTGGTTTGAAAGAATTTCGCAAACTTCTCTGCCCGAAAGGACCCGAAGTCTACCCAACGGTCACCTCGACCTGCGTGACAAAAACCTCTTCATGAAGACGCATTTTTACTTCTTCAGGAGATGCACACTCAAAAAAAAGCTCTATCGCTTCCTTTAGATTGTCACGCGCCTGCTCAACACTGTCACCCTGACTCGCAATATCGAGTTCTGGGCATAATGATACATACCCAATCCCTTCCCGTTCAATCACTGCAGTGAGTTTCATTGGAAATCCTCCCTTAGAAGAAAATGTTCGCCTCGCTTAAATCTTTTTTGCCCTTACACTTGCTCTTATGATGCTATACATAATATAGAATTACCTATAACAAAATGGTAGGAGACATGTCAATTTTTCTGCCAGACACATTTTGGTTACTGGGATTTTGAGATTCTAAATTGTCTGGAGCTTGGAATGTGGTCGTATACGAGTGACGGGTGGCAAGGGACGAGGGAGAAAAGCCAGTGTCGAGGGGAAGAGCACAAGATTTCGTTGGTTTTCACTCGGTACTCGACCCTCGACACTCGTCTTTTTTCCCTTCGACTAGGATTGACAGGTCAGAATGAATTGACTATAATGGTCATGGAGCCCCACGGGCTTAGCCCGTGGTACCTCCACAAGAATACCCTCCTACGCCCCTGGGCGCCGAAGCGCTCCCGCCTTCGCGAAGCCCGCTACGGCGGGCGTAGGAAGGTCGGTGCGTAGGCGCCAAGGCTTCGGAGGGTTATCCGCCAGTGGCGAAATCCGCCGAAGCAGTGATACCTCGGTTCACGACTAGCACAGACACCGCTCACGCATTCATCCACGGGCAGAGCCCGTGGTCTTCTGCGTAGGCGGATAAAAAAGAGGAGGAGATTATGAAAACGGCCGGAGTATCGGAGCTTAAAGCTCGCCTCAGCGAATACTTGAATCAGGTCAAGGCGGGCATGGAGGTTCTCATCACCGATCGAGGGAAACCTGTCGCCCGCCTGGTGCCCATTTCGCGTTCCAAGGATTTCAAAGAATCCCTCACTCGGATGGAAAAACAGGGGCTCATCAGACTTGGGTCAGGCAAACTCCCGAAGGACTTCTGGAGGATGCACAGGCCGGACGACCCTGAGGGTTTGGTTCTCAAAGCCCTCCTTGAAGAGCGGGAGGCTGGAAGATGAGATTCTGGGACTCGTCGGCAATTATTCCTCTGTGTCTAAAGGAGAAAGCATCGGAAGCCATAAAAGGCCTGATGAAAGGCGACGAGGATATCGTGGTGTGGTGGACGACGTATATCGAGTGCCTGTCTGCACTCTCCAGGAGACAGAGGGAAGGAGTACTCACTTCTGGGGATGCGACCAAAGCAAGGGCCGTACTTTCCGCTCTCGCAGCGGCATGGTCAGAAGTGCAGCCAACCGAGTTGGTGCGGTTACGGGCAGAACGACTTCTGTCCATTCACCCCTTGAGGGCTGCGGACGCTCTGCAACTTGCGGCAGCCCTCGTATGGGCTCAAGAAACGCCCCGAGGTCTCGACTTCGTCTGCCTCGATCAAAATCTTCGTGAATCATCTCTTAAAGAAGGATTTTTTATTAAACCCTAATCAGCTTGTTGGATACCTGCCTTCTCGGCCAGGCGGACCAGGTCAGCGACCGATTCGACACAAAGCTTTTCCATGATGCGGCCACGGTGGACTTTGACGGTTTTCTCGGCAATGTCAAGCTTTAGAGCGATCTGCTTGTTCAGCATGCCCGTGATGACGTGACGAAAGATTTCGTGTTCCCGCGGAGTAAGTTGCTCGATGAGTTTCAGAGCGTCTTGCACCTCCGCACGTTCCGCTTTCGCCCTCCTGTCTTTTTCAATGGCCTCTCTCACCGCTTGCAGAAGTTCCTCGTCATCAAAGGGCTTGGCAAGGAAATTAACAGCGCCCTTTTTCATGGCCTGAACGCTCATGGGGATGTTGCCGTGGCCGGTGATAAAAATGATCGGCATGCTGTAATCGGCCCGGCTGAGCTCATCTTGCAAATCCATTCCGCTCAGTCCCGGCATCCGCACATCGAGAACGATACATCCGGCTCCGTCATAATGTTTGCGGGCCAGGAAAAGCTCAGCGGAGGCAAACGTCTCTGTGTCAAACCCCAACGACTTTAACAGTCGCCCCAGGCTCTTCAGCACAGAGGAATCGTCATCAATCACAAAAACGGTAGGAACAAGGGCCGAGTGTCGAGTGTCGAGTGGCTTATTCAAAGCTTTGAAACCTTTCGCATTCGAACAATTGAACTCGTCAAAATTCCGATTATCTCGTCGAGCAATTCCACCCGCTCTTGGATCACTTCCCGGGCTAGCCAATGCTTCATTCGTTCATATCGGCCCCGAGTCTCCCGGGCCGAACCGCGTGCTATGTCGAGGAAGCGGACATATTCAACCCGACTGAGCCGTCCGTAACCCTCTTCGATGTTTGCACAGATGGAATCCGCACTGGCTACCTGTTGAGAAATCAATTTATAACACCGGTGATCTGCCTTGAGCGCCTGCATATCAGCAACTACCAGATCAAAGAGCTCCTGTGCTTTCTGATACGCCCCGAATTGATCGAGTCCCCTTTGGCTCATCTTTACTCAATGACTAAGAGTTACGAGTGTCGTATGTCGAGTACCAAGTGAAAAGCGATAAACACTCTTTCCTTTCACTCGACACTCAATGCTCGACACTCTTTTTGCCTTCCACACTCGTCACTCGACACTCGACACTTATCTCTCTCCCCTGCTTCCGGGTAGATCAAAATAGAAGGTGATGCCTTTATCGGGGTTGTTTTCAGCCCAGATGTGGCCGCCGTGCGATTCGATGATGGATCGGCTCAACGAGAGTCCCATGCCCAAACCGGAGCGCTTCGTTGTGAAGAAGGGCTCGAATATTTTGCGGAGTTGCTGTTCTTCAATGCCGGAGCCGAAGTCTCGCACGGCCACTTTGACCCCACCCTCACCGGATGCCGCCGTTTGGAGCACGATGACTTTCTCTGCAGATTCATCCCCCGTCATGGATTCCGCGGCATTCATCATCAGGTTGATCAACACCTGCTGTATCTGCACCTTGTTTATATGAAGGAGAGGTAAGGCATCGGCCAAGTCCATCTTGATTTTTACGTTTCGAATAATGGCCTCGCTTCGGAAGAGAACGACCGTTTCATGCAGAACATTGTTAATCGAAGTCAGCTCTTGCTCCCCCTCCTCTGGCTTTACCATAGCCCTAAGGTTCCGGATAATATCCCCTGCCCTCTTATCATCTTTGACGATGTCCTGTAATATTTCTTCCAATTCTCCAGGATCAAGCTTCCCTGTTTGGAGAAAGCGAAGAGCTGCCCTGGCATTGCTGAGAATGGCTGTCAGAGGCTGGTTCAGCTCGTGCGACAGCGATGCCGACAATTCCCCCATCCGCGACAATCGCTCCATCCGCGTCAGTTCTCTGCGGGCATCAAATGCTTCTTGCTCGGCCCGCTTGCGCTCCAGGACATTGGCAAACACCTCGCTGATGAGTCGAAACCGCTGGACCAGTTCTTCCGGCCAGACCCGCTCCGTACGAGTCGACACAAGGGCACAGGACCCCAGAGTCTTGCCTTCGCTTAACATGGGGACAGAAAGAAGCGATTTCATGCCCTTGGCCAGGCAAAGCTGGCGCTCCTTTTCCGCCTCCGGCGGCAAATCCTCTACCCGGTTCATCACCACTGGCTTCCCCTGAATCAATTGTCCGATGAACCAGGGTATTTGTTCCTTCGACATGGACACAGGGGTGGGTTCGGCCTCTGCTGAGTGATATTCAAAGGCGCGCGCAATCTGAGTCCCATCCTCAGAAAATAATCCTATGCTGCATCGGCCCACATTGAAGAACTCGGTAATAGAGCGGAGCTCCTTGTTGATTTGGCTTTCGAACTTGTCGGATGGAAGGTTCACAAAACCGGCCGAAAGATTGGAGATCAAGCCTTCGAACCGGAGACGTTCCTCAATCTGCAGCCTGATCTGCCTGCGTTCCAGGGCATTTACCAAGATTTCACCGAGTAGACGCAGCCGAGGGATAAATTCCTCCGGCCAGGCCCTCTCGCTTTTCACCGAATTGATGGCAAAGACATGATCAACGGGCCCGCCGAGGACGATAGGTATGTTCAGGTTGGATCGAATACCCCATTCGATCCAAGTCTGCATGTCTACATTCGCCTCGGCTGGTAGATCATCAAGCCTCGAAACAGACAGCACTTCTTGCTTTCGAATCAGCTTGTCGTACGCCCATGGGTTGATCGATACAAGAAGTTTCGTCCCCTGAGGAACCGGTGGTACGCTCTCTTTCGCGGCAACATGGCTGATCTGCCATGAGGTCTTATCCGGCAATATCTGAAGCAGTGCGCAGCGGTCGACCTGGAAGAATTCAAGGATCTCCCTCAGTCCGCGCTCGATCTCAGGGTCCACCCGATCAGGAGGTATGTTAACGAACCTGGCAGAAATGTCCGATACCAACCGTTCAAACCTCAGCTGCTCTTCCAGGGCCTCCTTGGCAAGCTTGCGCTCGGTGACCATCTGTGAAACTCCGGTCATGCGGACCGGGGTGCCGGCCTTTCTGTGCGTGCAGCTCCCGCGCGAGGCCATCCACCCCACCGTCCCGTCGCGCTGCGGAACGCGGTACTCGATCTCGAAATCGCTCCCGGTCCGGATCGCCTCCTGCAAGGCCGCATCGACCCCCGCGCGGTCCTCCCGATCCACCATCGTGAGAAATGCCGCGTAGGTCACCTCGGACGGCGGCGGCTCGGCGAGCATCTTTCGAACCCGCTCGCTCAACAGGATTCGATCCCTCGGAATGTCCCAGGACCAGACGCCGAGTGCGGCCGCATTCATCGCCAGCCGCAAGCGCTCCTCGTTCTCCTGGAGTCTCGCCTCGGCTAAGCGGCGCCGGCGCCGATGCACGAGGAGGGCCACGATCAACAGCGCTTCCAGGATGCACACGCCCAAAATGAGAAGAGGCAGGCGATACTGTAACCAGAAGGACGGTTCCTTGTACAGGACGATGCTGCCGGCGGGCAGGCGACTCTCCGCAATGTTCCAGCGCTTCAGCTGCCGTGCATCGAACTTGGGGGGGCTTGGGACGCCGCCGACAACAATGGCTTCCGGCTTTTCGCCGGCCAGGATGCGGAGGCCGATCTCGGTAGCCCGGGTTGCATGGGCGCCGTTGTCGATTATATGTCCTCCGGTTATGCCTCGGCCGAAGAATGTATTGTTGATGCTATAGACGGGAGCATTTGCGGCCTTTGCTACCATGCCGGATACTTCAGCATCGATATAGACCTGTCCCGCGCCGTCCATGGCGAAGGTCGTATAAATAATAACGGTGTGGGGCGGCAGGCTGGCCACCTCTTTGAGCAGTTGGGGCAGTGTCCGGTCCGTCAGATACGTGAACGCGAGCCGGTTCTCGTAAGGCCGAAAGACCCGTTGCGTATCGCGCAGGTAGAGCCGCGCCAAACTATCCGTGCCGGCGATGACAACGACGTGCAGGGTGTCCGGATGCACTCCGAGAGCCAAGTCAAGCGTTTCTTTCCAGGGAATTCTGAGCGGGACACCCGTGACGTTCGGGGCCGGCGTCAAAGCCGCCAGCTCAGACTCATCCGCGAGACAGTAGACGATCGGTGTGTCCGGGAAGAGCTCCTTGCGGAACTTCAGAAGGAACCTGGGCGCCTGCGGAAGGCTCGTGATGATCAAGTTGGGCTTGCGATCCGCGAATTTCTCCCGCAGGTACGCGGCTAAAAGCGGGCCGTGGCGTTCCGGGTCAAACCGGGCTACGTCCAGCGTCTCGGCGTATAGCTCCACCTTCGTCGAGGGAGATCGCTGGAAGGTCGCGCGGACGGCCTCATCGACTGCGATGCTCAAGGGAGCGATGTATCTACCCGAAAAGAGGAGCAAAACATTTTTTGTCGCGGGATCGGCCTGGGCCCGGCCCGTGGCGGCTCGCTCGTCGCGGACGGCGCTGGCCTTCCCGCCCGTTGCAGCGAAGGACTGAGCGGGTGCAAAGGCCGGAAGGCTGAGTCCCAAGGTCAATAATATCGACAAGATGGGGGACAACACGCCAAAGGTTACGCGTCTGGCCCCGACAGCAGAAAGCCACGGCCTTTGGCCGTGGACGGCTGCGCCAGCTTTTGACCGGGATGTTGCCCCACATGGGCGTAGCGGGAGGTGCCACGGGCTCATCCCGTGGGGCTCCACAAGCATATTGGGCATCATTTTTTATATCATAAATGATGTGGAAAAGACAGATGTATGGGGGAAAGGAAGAGGGTCGAGTGTAGAGTGCCGAGAGAAAAGAAACAAGAGTATCGAGTAAAAAGTGCCGAGTATTGAGTGGGGAGGCAAGCCTTTACACTTGACACTTGACACTCGGTACTCGACACTCGGTACTTTATGTTGTCACTCGTCACTCATTTGATTACAAGTGGACAGAGGAGACAAGTGAGGAGGGGGAAACTTGTCCCCTCTGTCCAAGGCGATCAGCTTCTTGATTCCATCGCCCTGTGGTTTGTTTCAACGAAATAGATGCTTTGCCCGTTGCAACCGTTTCCGATCACTTCTGTCGCCCAGTTTAGGATGGACCGGTCGTTTATTCTCTCTGGGTTACGCCTTCTCTCCGGCAAGATGGCGATTAAATCATCCTTCCCGTCTTCGCCCATGCAGTAAAATTGATAAGCCGTCATAAGGGAATCCCCCTTTCAACATGAGACTTCTTAAATTCGCAACTCATTGATTGAATCACTTAAGAGTAGAATATCCAAGTGGGAAGCTGCTGCCTATTGGACTTTAGTCCAATGTCAGTGGCGATTGACGAGGGGCAAGGAGCAAGTAAGAAGTGGCGAGGATAAAAAAAGAGGGTCGAGTATAGGGTGTCGAGGGAAGCCTTTACACTCGACACGCGACACGCGACACTCGGAAAGTTGATCTGCGGGTTAGAGGTAACGGCGGTTCAAATCGAGCGCCAGCGAGCGGTAGTGTTTCGCGAAAAACGCACACGCGTTACGATAAACGAGGAGAGCGAGTTCGGGCCGCTCGGCGAGCACCTGGGAGAGCCGCTCAAAGGGTATCTTCAGGAGATGGGTGCGCTCGCGTGCAAAGGCAAAAGCTGGCCGCGTGCCACGTTCGAAAAACGCAAGCTCGCCGAACCCCTGTCCACTCCCAATCGTGGCGAAGACGACCTCTTTGTCCCTCGGCACAATGTCCACTGCCCCCATTTCGACGAGGAACATCGCATCGGCGACATCTCCTTCATGATAGACATGATCGCCTGCGATGTAAACCTTTCGCTCCACAATCGCTTCCAGGGCATTCAAGTCATTGGATATCACTCCGGTGAAGAGGTAAATGCTCTTGAGCAGTTCCTTTTGATCCATGGTCTATCGTTTCCTTTCTTGCAGAATCGGTCCCACAGGCAATTAGTCTCTCGTCCATCCGCTTCGGCATACCATCGGCAGTAACGGGTTTGTTCGGGCGAGGGCCCAGGTTGGTTTATTAATCAAACGTTTTCCAATATGGGAGCCATTTTGAAAGGACTTCTTTCAATGTCCCATTCTTCTTCCAATTCCCAAGGATAAAGTTCACCTGCGTCAGGAGTTTGGAGTCGTCTCGATGTACTCCCCATCCGAGATATTCTTCGTTCAGGGGTTCCCAGAAGCCTTTCAGTGTTTCGTTTTCTGAGACGAGCCAGGCGATGGAAGGGACATCGTGTACGAAAAGATCTATCCTCCTGTTTTTCAGTGCAAGAGCAGCATCATTCGCTTTCGCAAGGGGAACGACAATTGCTGCATTCAAGAAATTAGCTCGGACATAGGCCTCGCCTGTTGTACCTTTTACCACGCCGACACGGGAAACGGTGTTCCGGATTTTTTGCAGGGAGCCATATTCCCCAGCCTCTTCGGCACGCATTAAGGTCGCCAGGCCGCTCTTGAGGTAGGGATCGGTGAAATTGATCCGAACCCTTCTCGCCTCGGTGATCGTCATGCCTGACATGATGATATCGATTTTACCTTCCATCAGAGAAGGTATCAGTTGGTCCCAACCCAGTTCCACAAACTCAACAGGACTTCCCAGCGCGTCACCGAGCCGAAGTGCCAGATCTGCCTCAGCCCCTGTGATCCTGTCATTCTGCTTAAAGACCATCGGAGGATAATCGGGACTGACCCCGACCCGCAATGCATCGCCCTTCACCTCTGGAGTGGGTGGGGAATCTATTGTTGTTGCGGCACAGCCGGCAAAGGCAAGTGCGACAAGAACCAGGAGTGCAATTCTTTCGATCAATCTAATCATGGATGCCTCCCTCCTTCTAAAGCACTTTCAACCCCGATCTTCGAAAGTTAACAGGCATTATAATAGAGATTAAGCGCCGAATCCACAGGCTGTCCTGGGGACGTTCCTGAAATTATGATTTCCTTATAAAGAAGTTTATGGTAAATTTAGATCATGCCGAGACAAGCCCGACTCGATGCGCCAGGTGTGCTCCAACACGTGGTAGCCCGTGGAATCGAGAAAACGAGAATCTTTTCCGACGAAGTGGACCTTAGATTCTTTGTCAAACGATTAGGAGAATTGGTGGAGGAGACTCATGTAGATTGCTTTGCGTGGGCTTTGATTCCAAGCCATTTCCACCTGCTACTTCGCACCGGCTCTACTTCTCTTGCCACATTCATGCGGCGCCTCATGACATCTTATGCTGGCTATTACAACCGACGTCATGAACGTTCAGGCCATCTTTTTCAAAACCGTTACACGTCGTTTATCTGTGAGAAGAATCCTTACTTCTTGGAACTGCTTAGGTACATCCATCTGAATCCTCTTCGGAGTGGTTTGGTTAAGGATCTGGCGGAACTTGGAAAATATCCTTGGTGTGGTTTTGGAGCATTAATGGGGAAACATAAGAATTCCTGGCAAGAAATCGATGAAGTTTTGAAATATTTTGGTGACCGGGTTGGGCAAGCTCGCGCGGGCTACAGGAAATTCATGGAAGATGGCATCAAACAGGGGAGAAGACCTGATTTGACAGGTGGAGGATCAATCAGTCGTGGGGAAGGGAGAAGAAGAATGGTTCAGGCGCAAGAGCAAGGTTTCGAAGATCTTCATGACCCGAGGGTCCTTGGAAGCGGCAACTTTGTAAGGGAGGTTTTAAGAGACCTTCGGCGGTTTGAGGAAAAGGATGTTCTCCGATTGACTTTAAAAGACCTCACAGAAAGGGTGGCCACTTGGTCGAGTCTCTCAGCGGCAGACATAACCTCTAGGAGTAAGCGCCCCGAAATTGCGAGAGCCCGAGCGGTGCTGTCTTATTTGGCCGTCCGTCTAAATAGAATGAAAACGACCGAGGTAGCTCATTTCCTCAACGTTTCTCAATCAGCCATTTCCAAGTGCCTCTTGAGTGGAGAAAAAGCTGTTGAAGAGAATAATGGAATCATAGATCAAATTCTCAAGTAAGTCATAATTTCAGGAACGTCCCAGAGCTCTTCTTTACAACGTCCCCGAACGTACTTCAATCGTTTAGGCGTTGACCTCATGGGGTAGATGTCGTGCTTCGCTCAGGGAAGCTGGCTCACCCAGGAAGTGTCCTTGAACCACTTCTCCATGAGCATTTTCGTTTGGCCTGTCTTCTCAAGGGTCTGAAGGAAATTCTGGACCCAGTTAACCAGCAGGGGATCGTTCGGAGGCAACGCGACGCCAATAGGTTCGTACGAAATGGGCTTCTCAAGCGTGCCTAATTTTGCGTCAGGATAGCGAAAGACCGACACCATGCAGATCGGGTAGTCGGCCACCATGGCTACTGCCTTGTCGTTTCGCACCATCGCCACGGCCTGGTCATAGTCGTCTGCCAGCACGAGTTTGGCTTTCGGGATCACCTTTTCGACGAACATCTGACTGGTCGATCCTTTCAGCGCAACCAGGATCTTGTCGGGATTGTTCATCTTCGCGATTTCGTCTATAGACCCGACGTTCACCATCTTGGCGAGGATGGATTTCCCGGAGCCGAAGTAGGGGCCCACAAAGGCCACTTTGAGATTCCTTCCCGGAGTCATGGTCATCCCGGAGAGCACCATGTCCACCTGCGCGGCCTCCAGCGCCGGCAGAAGATCATTGAAGGGCATCGCCTTCAGGGTGAGCTTCACATCCATACCGCTGGCGAAGAGACGGGCGAGGTCCATCTCCATCCCCACGATCTGGCCATCTTTCGTCGTCATATTCAATGGGGGCATGCTGCCAGCAGTCCCAACCACAAGCTCCTTTTTCTCCTGGATTCGATCCAGCACCGGCGAGATCCCTGCCGCAAGAACCTGGCCCCATGTGGCCACCAGAACAATAACCACCATCAATGCCACGAGACTGACTGCTTTTCGCATTTCGTTCCTCCTTTACGAGAATTGAGTGATTTGATTTAACTAGAATTCACCCGTTCGACCGTACGATGCCCCACCTTCCAAGGCGAGGTAGGGAAGCACGGCTCAGGGTGAACCTCGAGCCCCTCGGCCTGAGCCTTTCGACAAGCTCAAGGCCCTGAGCCCAATCGAAGGGCTCGGGTCGAAGGCACTCCCCAGCCTTTAGGCCGGGGAGTCGAGAGGTTCACTTGAGAGTCTGTGGATGATAAGAAAAAAAGGGGGCCAATGTCAAGGGCATGGGAGGCCCCTCTGAAATAGCTTGAAGAGGGATGAGCTCTCGCTGGACGCGAAAAAAAATATAAAAACTTTCGCCAAGTTACCTTGACAACCGAAAATTGGATGATTACTTTTCTGCCAGACCTGATAAGAATGGTTTTTTCTTATGTCATCATCGTTTCGATAACCTTCTAAATTTATTGAACTTTATAGATTGTTCGTGAATGCCTCAAAAATACAAGTGCCTGTGATCTTATAAGTCAATTCAAATGATCCAGCCACAGTGAGCTGGGAGAAGAAAGGAGAAGGAGAAGATGAAGATTCGGCCGTTACAAGACAGAGTCATTGTGAAGAGATTGGAAGAGGAGGAGAAGACAAAGGGGGGAATTATTATTCCTGATACTGCGAAAGAGAAACCCCAGGAAGGCAAAGTCATTGCCGTTGGAAAGGGTAAAGTGACCGAAGACGGGAAGCTCATCCCTCTCGATGTCAAGGCTGGCGATCGAATTCTTTTCGGTAAGTATTCGGGCACGGAAGTCAAGATTGAAGGTGAAGAACACCTCATCATGAGAGAAGAAGACATTTTAGGGGTGATAGAAGGAAAGTAATGAACTAAAAATAATAAAGAAATGGAGGGTTTTGAAAATGGCGAAAGAACTAAAGTTTGATCAGGAGGCCCGTAATGCAATTCTACGGGGTGTCAACATTCTTGCGGACGTAGTGAAGGTCACTCTGGGACCCAAGGGCCGAAACGTCATTCTGGAGAAATCGTTCGGGGCTCCGACTGTGACGAAAGACGGCGTCACCGTTGCAAAGGAAATTGAGCTCGAAGATAAGTTTGAGAACATGGGGGCACAGATGGTGAAGGAAGTTGCCAGCAAGACTTCGGATACGGCTGGCGACGGAACGACGACCGCCACTGTCCTCGCCCAGGCCATCTATCGCGAAGGATCGAAGGTGGTTGCGGCGGGTGCCAACCCCATGGATGTGAAGCGTGGGATTGACCTTGCCGTCGAAGAAGTCATAAAAGAACTGAAAAAGCTCAGCAAACCGACCAAGGACCCAAAAGAGATCTCCCAGGTCGGGAAGATCTCCGCAAATAACGACGAAACCATCGGAAACATCATTGCTGAGGCCATGAATAAAGTGGGGAAGGAAGGCGTCATCACGGTTGAGGAAGCGAAGGGCATGGAGACGACCTTGGACGTGGTGGAAGGAATGCAGTTCGACCGCGGATACCTCTCTCCTTACTTCGTCACGGATCCAGAAAAGATGGAGGCGGTACTTGAGGATGTGTACATCCTTCTGGATGAAAAGAAGATTTCGAACATGAAGGATATGCTCCCCATCCTCGAGCAGATTGCCAAGATGGGAAAACCGCTTCTTGTCATTTCGGAGGATGTCGAAGGAGAGGCTCTGGCTACACTCGTGGTGAACAAACTCCGTGGGACGTTGAAGTGCTGTGCGGTCAAAGCCCCTGGTTTTGGCGATCGCCGAAAGGCCATGCTGGAAGACATTGCCATCCTGACCGATGGAAAGATGATCTCAGAAGATCTCGGCATCAAATTGGAGAATGTGAAGCTGAACGATCTGGGTCGCGCCAAGCGGGTCACAATAGACAAGGACAACACGACCATTGTGGACGGAGCAGGAGGCAAAAACGACATCGAAGGTCGAGTCAAACAGATCCGAGCCCAGATCGAAGAAACGACCTCAGACTACGACCGTGAGAAGCTCCAAGAGCGGTTGGCTAAAATTATCGGCGGGGTGGCCGTCATTAATGTCGGTGCGGCCACGGAAACCGAGATGAAAGAGAAGAAGGCTAGAGTGGAAGATGCCCTGAATGCCACCCGAGCGGCCGTTGAGGAAGGCATCGTTCCAGGTGGCGGAGTCGCCTACCTCCGGTGTCTTGCCGCCCTGGATAAACTGAAGCTTGAGGGAGACAAGAAAATCGGTGTGGACCTCGTCAAGAGAGCCCTCGAAGAACCGATCCGCCAGATTGCGAACAATGCGGGTCAGGAAGGTTCTGTCGTGACAGAGAAAGTTCGGAATGAAAAAGGGGCCTTTGGATTTGACGCTGCCCAAGATGAATACACTGACATGATCAAGGCGGGAATCATCGATCCGACCAAAGTGGTCCGCCTCGCGCTTCAGAATGCCGCCTCCGTGGCTTCTTTGATGATCACAACGCAGGCCCTGGTTGCGGAGAAGCCGGAAAAGAAGGGTCCCTATCCGCCAATGCCTCCAGGTGGCGGAATGGGCGGAATGGGCGGAATGGGCGATATGTATTAATCGTTGCCCCACCCGTTGGATCTGCGAACATCAAGAAGGCTTGGGAAAAGAGATTGGCTCTCCCAAGCCTTTATTTTTTTGGAAAAAATGACGGGTTCCTCTATAGATCAGTGGATTGAACGTGAAAAATCTCGATGAGTTGAAAAGAATCTCTCATCCACTTGCTCCTTGAAATTAAGGAAAAACCAGGTAATATAAATAGCATTGTGGAACAGGATCAAGCCTCTTTCGATCTTCGACATCTCCAGAGTTTCTGTCGGGTCGCCGAGTTAAGGAATTTCTCAAAAGCTGCAGAGGATCTATTTCTCACCCAGCCGACCGTGAGTGGTCATATCCTTGCTCTGGAGAAATCTCTTGGAGTACAGCTCTTTGACCGCACAGGACGAGAGGCTCGCTTGACGAAGGCGGGACAGGTTCTGTATCAATATGCTTCCAAGATCCTCCATCTACGCAGAGACGCCCTCAATGCGCTGAGTGAGTTCTCCCAGGGAATCCGGGGAGAACTCTGCCTGGGTGCTAGCACGATCCCTGGCGAATATATCCTTCCCAAGCTCCTGGGCGAATTCAAGCGGGAACATCCTCATTTTGCCGTTAGTCTAAAGATTGCAGATACCCAAGAGATCATTCAGGGCGTTCTGAGGGGAGACGTTGAATTCGGCCTGATAGGAGCGAAGATCGAACATCCGCCGCTTCAGTATGAGCTTTTTGCCAAGGACAAGATTGTTTTCGTCGGTGCCTCAGGTGTCTCTCGAGCCACAAGGCCAAAGATCACTCTCGACGGACTCTTTCAAATGCCGTTCATCCTGCGCGAACAAGGGTCCGGGACTCGGATGGCGGTTGAAAAAATGTTAAAAAAAATCGGAAAGAACCTCGGACACTTCCATGAAATTGTGGAAATGGGGAGCACAGCCTCTGTGAAGGCAGCGGTCAGGGCGGGTCTAGGGTTCGCATTCATATCACAAACGGCTGTGGAAGAAGAGCTCACCCAAGGCCTCATCTCTGAAATTCAAGTAGAAGACCTAGAGCCTATTCTCCGACAAATCTACCTCGTTTCTCACCGGGGCCGAACGCTCTCTCCGATGGCTGTAAGATTCTTCCGTTATCTGAGAAAGAAGAAAATGGAAGATTGAGGATTCATAGAAAACGGGAAGCTCCCCGCCCCTGTCTACCGCAGGCAGACAAGGCGGGGTATCCAGCCAACTTGCCCGCGACATTTAGGGGCAGTCCGGAATAGTTTTTGCATATTAAATTAGCGAACTTGTTATTTCGAGCCGTTGAATGAAACTTCTGAGAAACAGATCTTCAACTGGAACCCTGCTGAAAGCAGGCATCGCCTCTCTCGTGATACACGGAGCGATCGTCGGTTTCTTCATGCTCAATCCATGGCCCCAATGGATCAGGACTCAACCCATTGTTTATACCGTCAGCCTTATGTCCCTCGCCCTTCCTGAGCCCGAGACGGCAAGTGCCTATGCCCTGCCTGCACCCAGGGAAGCGACTCCCAAGCCTGTTGAAACTAAGAAACCTTTGGATAAGCCTACGAAGGACGACATCGTCGAGAAGACCAGGAAGACCTCGAAAAAGGTGGAGAAGCCAGAGGAACATAAACTGGAGAAGCCAAAGCCTGAGAAGCCTAACGTGGATCAGAAGTCATTAAAGGGGCTCCACGAAGCCCTCGATGACATTCGTCGGAAGGTGGCGCTTGATAACATCCAACGAAGAGTGGCGCAACGTGAAAAAACTGAGAAGGAAAAAACGGTCACTTCCCCTCAAACATCGTCTGCAAAACCCTCCACCTCCTCCATGGCGAGCCCCGCACAAATGGAATCAAAACTCAATGAATATTACAGTATGATTTGGGCAAAGATTAAACAGGAATGGACCCTTCCCGAGAACCTTTTGAAGGAGATGGTTGACTTAG
>Ga0315289_10007060_pt1 | contig 16447 bp, 9 predicted proteins | sample YL17G11_40_MG_FD_203452 | JGI IMG/M metagenome (GOLD analysis project Ga0315289, IMG submission 203452) | Sediment microbial communities from Yellowstone Lake, YNP, Wyoming, USA - YL17G11_40 | ecosystem: Environmental > Aquatic > Freshwater > Lake > Sediment | place: USA: Wyoming | collected... | reverse complement strand
GTGGTCGAGGTCTTCTATCGCAAAGGGGTGCCGACGGGCGCCGCCAGCCCTTTTCTCAAGGAGGAGTATGCCCTCCTGCGCGCGGTCGCCGAGCGCGTGGGCAGCGTGATGATGCACATGAAGGCCCTGGCGGACTTGCGGGCCGCTCATCGCGCCATCCAGCAGGAGCACCAGGCGCTCCAGGAGGCGAACATCGCCCTGCGGACGGTCCTGGCCCATCTGGAGGAGGAGAAGAACGGGATCAAAGCCTCCGTCGCCGCGAACATCCAGAAGGTGGTCATGCCCATTGTTTTCGAGCTGGAGTTGGAGGTCACCGGCCGGCAGCGCTCCTACGTGACGCTGCTGCGCCGCAGTCTTCAGGAGATCGCTTCGCCCTTCCTGACCCACATCGCCCGGGACCACGTGCAGTTGACGCCGGTGGAAATCGCTATCGGCACGATGATTCGCAATGGGCTCTCCACCAAGGAGATCGCTCAGTTGCGCTGCATTTCTCCGGCCACGGTCCGACGGCATCGCGAGAACGTCCGGCGTAAGCTCGGGCTGCGGAACCGCAAAGCGAATTTGGCCACCTACCTTCAGGCTTCCATTGCCGGGGAGCTGGCGGCTTTTCCCGATACGACTTCCCCACCCCCGGACCAGCTCGCGGAGGAGGCACCCTCTTTCGAAGCCTGGGATCTCCAGAATCTGCCGGGGGGCGAGGACGTTTTCCCCCTGTAGAAGAGCCGGGAGAAGCGGCTGGCCCCGACAGCATGCTATCGGGGCCGTCGCGACAATAGAGTCTCATGTCAGCGATTCGAGGGAATGAATCGCGTCAGTTCATTAGGGCGTCGCATTCGGTTGGGCGGGTGCCCCTTTCGTGACGCGGAGGTCGTCAATATAGATCCGGCCTGCGCCATCGGGAACCGGATTCTTCCGATCGCCCACGCCGAAGTACATCTTTTTGACCTTCGCCGGGTTCACACCCGTGAAGCTGGTGAGCGGAATCGCCCACTCCGTCCACGCCCCGATGGCCGTCGCGGCGGGGTCCGCATGCGTCACAAACGCCGCCTTGCCCGCACTATCCTCGATGCCCACGTACAGACCCTGCGCGGAGTTGCCCGGATGATCCACCCCGACCTCGGCCTGCTGCCAGGAGCCGGTCACGTTGCCGGTGGTCTTGATATTCGAGAATACCGCCGTGCAGGCCACACTGGCCGCATGGCTGGTCAGGGCCGCGCCGATATAGATCGTGCCGCCCATGACCACTGTATCCGAGGTCGACGTACCAGCCGCCCCAACGACATCCACCCAGGTCACACCATCCGCCGAGTGCTGGGCCGTCAGCAGGTTGCCGGTGCGGGTCAGCTTCACCCAGCGTGGGGCCGTGAGGCCCCCCTGCGTCGTCGTGACGCTGACATCGTTATTGGTCAGACGCCGCTGGAAGGCCACCCCACTGCCCGGCGTGACTACGACCATCGCCTGGCGGGAGCCCGGATCGAGCGTCTCGCGAATCATCACGCCGCCTTTGGCCCAGACGTCCGTATTGGTGATACTGTCTACCCGGGCGACGATCGAGCCATCGCCGGTCAGGCGCTTGAAGGCATAGCGGAATTCATCCGCCGTATTCCAGATGTCGGTGCCGGCGGCACTGAGAGTGATTGTGCCTGCGGATTCCAGGAAATCCACCGGCGCACCTCTAAAGTGTACCACCAGCGTATCCACGCCGCCGAAGGTCCAGTTCTCGAGCGGAGCCAACGTCCGCTCCGTCTCGGAGTACCAGGGCGATTTGGCGTTGTTGTAGTCCAGCGGCATGGCCTGCGAACCGTGGTAAACGATGGTCCGCTCGGCGAAGGGAGCCTGGAAATTACCCACGGTCGAGCCACTTTGCCCGTTGGTCACGCCATCGATCCAAGTGTCGAAGATGGCCTCGCCCGGCACGTCGGTATAGGTTTCGAAGTCATCCACGATCAGATAATCGGCCACCGTGAAGGTCCAGACCTTGCCGGCGGTTGTAGTCCCCTCGGTGTTGATCTCATCGATCCGCCAGAAGTACTTCCGGCCCCACGGGAGGTCTTCGTCCGGCGTGAAGCTGGTCGCAGTGATCCGGCCGCGATAGACGCCCGTGGTGTCGGAGGCATTGGCGTCCGCGACGGCAGCCGCATCGGTGCCGAGGTAGACCTCGTGCTTCGAGGCGTTGTCGCCCTTGGTCCACCTCAGGGGCGTGGCCGTGCGGACATCCGCGAGCGAGCCATTTCGTGGCTCCGGACCCCAGGCCCGCAACGGATCGATGCGCATGACCAACTGGAGTTCCTCCTGCGTCAGCGCCCTGTCGTAGATGCGGGCATCGTCGATCAGGCCCGGGAAGGGGCGGGTTTGATGCGCGTCCCCCACCCGTACGTTCCGCGTGCCACTGACCGTATTGACATCCACTGCCTGTGAGTCGCTGATCGCTTCCTGCACGCCGTCCACGTAGAGCCCGATGTCCAAGGCCGTGGGGGCGCCGGCGCTCTTCAGCACGGCGGCCACGTGGTGCCATTCCCCGTCGCGCACGTCCGTCCAGCCGCAAATCCGCCCGCCCTGGCATTCCACGCGGATGCTCCCCGGGTTTCCGTTGTTGTCCTGCACGCGGAAGACCCACTTCTGCGTATTCGTTGCAAGGCCCCAGCCCATGATATCGCCGGTCGCGGTGGTCTTGATCCAGGCGGTACACGTACGATCCTTTTTGCCCAGGATGCCGGGCCAACCAAACGCTTCCAGGTATTGGCCCGCGACGGTAGGGCCAAGGGCGGTCCCATCATATCCCGGCACCCAGCGCGCCGGTCCAACGAAGTCCGCGTGGTGCCCGTGGCCGGACCAGTCCACGGCCCGCATGCCCCGGCCTTCGTCGAACGTCCACCAGGCCGCGAGGTTGGGATCGGTCACGGCGATCGCCGGCAGGATCTTGAACGTCCAGACGTTGCCTTTGACCTTCATCCCATCCGGTGCGACCTCGTCGATCCGCCAGAAATAGGTCGTGTCCAGTTCCAGGACGCCCGGCTTGAACGTGGCCGTCACCTGATTTCCCTTGAAGACGTCGCCCGTGCCTTCCGTCACGGCCGCTTGATCGGCGCCGAAATAGACATCGTGGGAGATGGCGTTGAGCCCCGCCTTCCAACTCAGCGTCACATTCGCATCCGTGTACGGCTCCCCATCCGCCGGAAGGGCCTGCCAGGCCTCCTTCGGCGAATACACAAAACTCCAGACGTCGCCCGTATATACGACCCCATCCGCCCCGACCTCATCGACCCGCCAGTAGTAGGCTGTTCCAGGCACCAGGCCGGGGACGTGCCAATAGACCGTGACCATCGAACGGGGTGCCACGAGACTGGCCGGACCCAAGTTCGGGTCCGTCCCCAGGTAGACGTCGTGCCACCGGGCGCCGTTCCCGGCGGTCCATTGAAACAGGGGCGTGCCGACGTCCTGGGCCCCGTTGGCCGGGGAGGGCTGCCGGGCCCTCGGCCAGCCTAACATGGCTTCCGCAATCTGGGCCTGCGACAAGCCGCTGTCATCCACCTGGACGTCGTCGATCAGGCCGCCGTAATAGTCGCCCGTGGCCGTTCCGCCAAAGGAGCCCCCACCATTTCGGACGCCGAGACCCGCGGCGCCGGTGTGGCTCGGCACCGTGGTAAAGCTGGCCGTCACCGAGCCGACCTCGACGCCGTTGAGGTACAGTTTGAAGGGACCGCTATCGAAGGAGATCGCCACATGCGACCAGTTCGTGTCCGCCAGGGGTGTAGCCAGGGTGAACCCGACGTTGCTGGCACGCACGGTGGCTTCGAGCATGCCGTTGTTGATGCGAATGGAGACACCTTGGTTGGCGCCGCCTTCGTCATAGAGGATCTGCGTGCCGGTCGTCGCGTTCGGCCTGAACCACAGCATGACGGTCTTCGTCGAGAACGCTGCGCTCATGAGGCCGGAACCCGCCAGGCTGGCGTAGTCATCCTTCCCGTCGCACTGGAGGGAATGGCTGCCTTCCTTGTGATCGGTGGAGTAGGTCGCCCCGCCGTTCAGGGTCCAGTTCAAGGCCCCCACCTGATCGTTGGGACTGTTGTTGAAGGTCCAGCGGGCCACCAGGACGGCGGAGGCACTGCCTCTCAAACCCAGCAGAGATGTCGTGAGAACCAGAAGCAGCAATCTTCTGCTCATCGTTGTTCTCCTTCGAGATCGTCACATAACGAGGCTGGTGGCTCCCACCAACGAGGGCGGAGCCACCAGCCATTGTCAACACAAGCCTGCACAAGCTTCGCTGAACACTACCCCATCAGGGAGCCGCAGTGGGCTGGGCGGGCACACCTTTGGTGACCCGGATGTCATCGACGTAGACGCGACCGGTGCCGGCCGGGACCGGGTTCTTACGGTCCCCCACCCCGAAGTACACCTTCTTGACCTTAGCCACATTCACGCCCGTGAGGCTCTGGAGCGGGATAGACCATTCCGTCCACGTGGTCGTCAGGACCGCCAACGGGTCGGGATTCGTCACTACCGCGACCTTGCCGGCGCTATCCTCGACCGCCACGTACAGGCTCTGCTGGGAGTTGCCCGGATGATCGACGCCAATCTCCGCCTGTTCCCAGGCCCCCGTGACGTTGCCGGTCGTCTTGACTTCCGAAAACACCGCCGTGCAGGCCACGTTGGCCGCATGACTGGTCAGGGCCAGCCCGATGTAGATCGTGCCGCCCATGACCACCGTATCCGAGGTCGTGGTGCCGGCCGCCCCCACGACATCCACCCAAGTCACACCGTCGGCCGAATGCTGGGCCGTCAGCACGTTGCCCGTTCGCGTCAGCTTCACCCAGCGCGGGGCGGTGAGGCCCGCCTGGGTCGTGCCCACGCTGACATCGTTGTTCGTCAAACGCCGCTGGAAGGCCACGCCGCTGCCCGGGGTGATCACGACCATCGCCTGACGGGAACCCGGATCGAGCGTCTCGCGAACCATCACGCCGCCTTTGGCCCAGACATCCGTGTTGGTGATGCTGTCCACGCGGGCAATGATCGAGCCGTCGCCGATGAGGCGTTTGAAGGCATAGCGGCACTCGTCCGTGTTGTTCCAGATATCCGTGCCGGCGGCACTGAGAGTGAGCACGCCCGCCGCTTCCAGGAAGCCGGCCGGCTGACCTCGGAAGTGCACCGCCAGCGTATTGACCTCGCCGTATGTCCAGTTCTCCAGGGGGCTGAACTCCTTCTCGGCCTCGGAGTACCAGGGCGTGTTGATGTTGTTGTAGTCCAGCGGCATCGCCTGCGAGCCGCTATAGACGATGGTCCGCTCGGCAAAGGGGGCGACGACGTTGCCGACCACCGAGCCGGTACCGTTCGTCCAGCCATCAGTCCAGGTTTGATAGATCCGATTGCCGTCCTCATCCGTGTAGCTCTCGAAGTTATCCACGATCAGGTAATCGGCCACGGTAAAGGTCCAGACTTTGCCGGCCGTGATGCTCCCATCGGTGTTAATCTCGTCAACTCGCCAGAAGTACTTCTTGCCCCACTCCAAATCCTCGGCCGGCGTGAAGCTGGTCCCATTGACGCGGCTTCGATAGATGCCGGTCGTATCGGAGGCATTGACGTCCGCGACCGCGGCCGCATCCGTGCCGAAGTAGACGTCGTGCTTGGAGGCGTTGTCGCCCTTGCTCCAGGTCAGCGGCGCGGCGGTCCGGATGTCGGCGATCGCACCATTGGCCGGTTGCGGCATCCAGGCCCGCAAGGGATCGACGCGCATGACCAACTCGATCTCCTCCTGCTTCAACGCCTTGTCGTAAGCGCGGACATCATCGATCAGGCCGGTGAAGGGCCTGTTATGCCAGGGCGACTCACCGATCCGGACAACGCCGGTGTCAATCGTGTTGATCGGCTCATCCAGTTGGGCGCTGGACGGTTCCTGCAGACCGTCCAGATAGAGCTTGATTTCCAAGGCATCCGGCGTGCCGTCGCTGTCCAGCACGGCCGCCACGTGATGCCACTCGTTGTCGCGGACGTCGTTCCAGCCCACCTGGTACCCACCGTTGACCTCGACCCGAATGGCGCCGAGCGTGCCATTACTCTCCTGCACGCGGAAAATCCACTTCTGGCCGGCCACGTTCTGGCCCCAGGAGATGATCTCGCCATAGGTGGTCGTCTTGATCCAGGCGGTGGCCGTTCGGGAATGAATGCCCGTGACGCCCGGATACGTCGTTACGACATAGTCGTGGACCCCCGCGCCGACGAACGACAGAGCGGTGCCATCGTAGCCACTGACCCAGGCCGGTGCGGCGGTACCGTTGAATTGGCCATGATGACCGTGCCCCGACCAGTCCGCAATCCGCGTGCCTTTGCCCTCGTCCAACGTCCACCAGCCCACGAGGTTGGGATCGCTCACGGTGATCTCAGGCAACGTCTTGAAGGTCCAGACACTCCCTTTGACTTTCGTGCCATCCGGTGCCACTTCGTCGATCCGCCAGTAGTACGCGGTGTTCGACGGCAGAAGGCCCGCCTTGAACGTTGTCGTCATCTGGTTGCCCTTGAACATATCGGCGGCGCCCTCGGAAACCTTCGCCTGATCGACGCCGAAGTAGATGTCGTGCGAGATCGCGCCGAGACCTACCTTCCAACTCAGCGTCACATTGGGATCGATGTACGGTTCACCATCCCCCGGATCCGCCATCCAGGCCTCCTTCGGCATGAAGAAGAAACTCCACACGTCGCCCGCGTGCACCGTCTCATCCTGGTCGATCTCATCGACCCGCCAGTAGTACGTTGTTCCCGGCGTCAGACCGGGGAGGTGCCAATACAGCGCGACCATGGACCGCGGCGCCACGAGTTGAGCCGGGCCCAGGTTCGGGTCCGTCCCCAGGTAGACATTGTGCCACAAGGCCGTCTCCCGTGGCGTCCAGGTAAACAGCGGGGTTCCGACATCTTGCGCCCCATCGGCGGGCGAGGGACTGAAAGCCTTGGGGTGCGCCGCCAGCGTCTTGACCTCGTCGGCCGTCAGCACCCGGTCATAGATACGAACCTCGTCGAGCGTACCCGGAAAAGCGCGGTCGCTGTTGGTGCCCCGGCGGCCGATCGTCACGTCGGTCACCGCCGTGATATTGAACGTGTCGGGGTCCGACGTCGTCTGGGTGTCGTTCTTGCCGTCCAGGTAAAGCTGTATCCCTGGAGCAGAGAGATTTGCGCCCTTGGCGACCGTCAGCGCCACATGATGCCACTGGCCGTCGTTCAACGTGGTGTTCGCCTGCAGGTTGCCGTTGCCGTGTTCCACTCTCAGCCGGCCCTGGTACAGGCGAAAATCCACGCGCTGACCGTTCGTGGACGAACCCCAGTTCACCATCGTCACATCCCCGGTGGAGGTGCTTTTCACCCAGAGGGCGATGCTGAACGGATTGCCGCCCAGAATGCCGTTGTAGCCGGTGATGGTCACATAGTCCCCCGATCCATCGAGGAGCAGTCCCTGTCCGTCCAGTCCCGCCCCGAACTGCGCGTTCCCGGAGGGGACGCCGGTGCGATTGTGGCCCGACGAGTCGAGCCAGTCGCCGTCGAACTTCCAGTAGCCCATCAAGTTCGGGTCCGGCTCCGCCGCCAGAACAGGGCAGACCAAGCCCAGAACGAGGGCCGTCACGATGATGATTCTCTTACCCATGGTCGTCCTCCTTCTCAATCGAGTGCCGTGCGTTTCCCGGCAGTCCACCTATACGATCTTCCACCTACGGCAATGCGCTTGGCTGGACGGGCATGCCTTTGGTGATCCGAATATCATCGATGTAGATACGACCGGCGCCGTCCGGAACCGGATTCTTGCGGTCGCCTACCCCGAGATACATTTTCTTGACCTTCGCCGGATTCACACCGGTGAAGCGGCTCAGCGGGATCGCCCACTCGGTCCACGCCCCGATTGTCGCCGCGGCGGGATCCGGATGCGTCACGAAGGCCGTTTTGCCCGTGCTGTCTTCGAGCCCCACGTACACGCTCTGCGGCGCGTTCTCCGGATGGTCCACCCCAATCTCCACCTGCTGCCACGCGCCCGTCACGGCGCCGGTAGTGGCTATCTCCGAGAACGCGGCCGCGCAAACCACGTTGGCGGCATGACTGGTTACGGCCAGGCCGACGTAAACGTCGCTTGCCATCGGGATCGTCTGGTCCGTGCCCAGAGTGGTCCAGGTCTTGCCGTCGGGGGAAGTCTCGGCCTTGAACACGTTGCCCGTCCGGGTGATCCTGACCCAGTACGGGGCCTGGATCGGCGTACCGGCCCAATTGTCGCTCGTGCTGGCCGCGCCGGCCGTCGGACGACGTTGGAACGCGCAGCTATTGCCCGGCGTTACCTCAACGCTGGCGTGCACGGAGCCGGCGTCGAGGGTTTCCCGGATCATCACCCCCGCTTTGGCCCAGGCGTTCGTATTCGTGATGCCGTCCACCCGCGCGACGATCGAGCCGTCGCCGCTCAGACGCTTGAAGGCATAGCGGAACTCGTCCGCCGTGTTCCAGATGTCCGTACCGGCCGCACTGAGGGTGATCGTGCCCGCCGACTCCACGAACCCCTGCGGCTCGCCCCGGAAGTACACCACCAGCGTGTTCACGTCACCGAACGTCCAGTTCTGCACGGGCGCGAAGGTCTGCACCACCTCGCTGTAGAACGGGGTCTTGGTGTTGTTGTAGTCCATCGGCATCGCCTGCCGTCCGCTGTGGACAATCGTGGTTTCGCAGAACGTGCCTTTAACGGAATCGGGATAGAGGCCGACGAGGGAACCGCTCAGCCCGTCGGTGAACCCGTCGATCCAGGCCGCGAAGACCTCGCTGCCTTCTCTGTCGTCGTAATCCTCGAAGTCGTCGACGATCAGGTAGTCGGGCACCGTGAAGTTCCAAACCTGGCCGGCGGTGATGCTGCCGTCGGTGTTGATCTCATCGATCCGCCAGAAATACTGTCCGCCCCATTGCAGATCCTCGGCGGGCGTAAAGCTGGTCGCACTCAGGCGTCCGCGATAGACACCCGTCGTGTCGGCGGCGGTCGCCGCAGCCACGGCCGCCCGATCGGCGCCGAAGTACACATCGTGCTGCGCGGCGCTGTCCCCCTTGCTCCACGTCAGGGGCGTGGCCGTCCGGACATCCGCGATGGACCCGCTGGCGGGATACGGTTGCCAAGCTCGCAACGAGTCGAACCGGATCATGATCGCCTGGATCTGGTCCCGCGTCAGGATCGTATCGAAGATGCGGACATCATCAATCTGGCCCAGAAACTCCCGGTCGCTGTTGGTACGGCGCTGGCCGATGGTCACGGGGAACGTGCCGACAATATTGAACTTGTCAGGGTCCGTGGTCGTCTGGGTATCGTCGTTGGCGTCCAGGTAGATGGCGATGTCGGGCGCCTGGAGTGCGGCGTCCCGGCTGACGACGCAGGCTACATGGTGCCACTCGCCGTCGTTCAGGGCCGTATTGCCCTGCAGGTTGCCGTTGCCGTGCTCGACGCGCAACCGCCCCAGGTACAGGCGGAAATCGATTTTCTGCCCGTTAGTGGTCGAGCCCCAGTTCACCATGGTGAGGTCGTCGGCGGAAGTGCTCTTGGCCCACAGGGCGATCGTGAAGGGATTATTGCCGAGAATCCCAAAGTAGCCGTCGATGGTGACATAATCGCCGGAGCGATTGCCGTCGAACGAGAGAGCGGTGCCGTCGTAGCCCTGGACCCACGTGGGCGAGCCTGCCGGATTGAGCAGGCCGTGCCGGCCGTGGCCCGACCAGTCCACGGCACGCGTGCCCGCGCCCTCGTCGAACGTCCACCAGCCCGCCAGGTTCGGATCGGCCGCCGGCGCGATCACCGGCAGCGTCTTGAACGACCAGACGCTGCCCTTGACCTTCGTAGCGTCCGGAGCGACTTCGTCGATCCGCCAGTAATAGGCCGTGTCGGGCTTCAAAATGCCGGGCGGGAACACCGTTGTCATCTGATTGCCCTTGGAGGTATCACCCGTGCCCTCCGCGACCGCTGCTTTGTCGGTGCCGAAATAGACATCGTGAGAGATGGTCCCCAGTCCCCCCATCCAACTCAGCGTCAGATTCGGATCCGTGAACGGCTCGCCATCCGCCGGCGTGGGATGGTACGCCTCTTTCGGCGCATAGAAGAAGCTCCAGACATCGCCCGTATGCACCGTCTCGTCCGAGTCGATCTCATCGACCCGCCAGTAATAGGTGACCCCCGGCGTCAGCCCGGGGACGTGCCAATACATCGCGACCGGCGACCGGGACGCGACTTGGTTGGCGGACGTGAGGTTCGGGTCCGTGCCCAGATACACATCGTGCCACATCGCCGCCTCGCGTGGTTTCCACGTAAGCAGCGGCGTGCCGGCGTCCTGCGCTCCATTGGCGGGCGCGGGGGCGAAGGCCTTCGAGTGCATCGCCAAAGCCTTGATCTCGTCGGCCGTCAGGGCCCGATCATAGATGCGGACCTCGTCCAGATCGCCCAGCCAATACCGGGTGTTGTTGTCGGCGCGACGCCCAATGCTGACATCGGCGCCGGCTGTCAGGTTGAAAGCAGTGTTCGAGCCGGAGGTGACGGCCTCTTCCACGCCGTCCAGGTACATTCGGGTCGCAGGGACCCGCAGGTTGGCGCCTTCCGTTACGACCAGGGCGCCATGGTGCCATTCGCCATCGTTACAGAGGGTTGTCCCCATGAGATTGCCGCTGCCGTGCTCGGTCCGCAAGGCGCCGAGGTAGACGCGCCACGACAGCCGCTGCCCGCCGACGTTCGTGCCCCAGGTGACCATTTCCCGGTCGCCGCTGTCAAACGTCGTCCGGAACCAGTTGGCCACGGTGAAGGCGTGCTGGACTCCCCCCGCGGCGTTGACCCCTTTGTAGCCGGGGATAGTGACGTAATCGCCGTTGCCGTCCAGGGACAGCGCCCCCCCGTGGGCACCCGCCGCGATGAGGACGGCGTTGCCCGCGAGCGTGCCGTGGCGGTTGTTGCCGGATGAGTCCTGCGTATCACCGTCGAACTTCCAGTACCCCATCAGGCTCGTATCCGGCTCAGCGGCCGGGATCAGGGAGACAAAGCCCAGAACGAGGGCCGTCACGAGGATGATTCTCTTACCCATGGTCGTCCTCCTTCAAGAAGAATCGTCACGGTGTCCCCACCGGGCCACACGCGCAACCAGCATCACGTAGGGCGTCGCGACTAAGCGGGATCGCGCTGACACAAACACTCTGCGTTCATTCTCGGGAGTAACACAAAGGCGTTTCGCCGGAGCCGGCCGCCATTCGCGGCGTCGCGGGTTATCAGCAGGATGACATACATGACCCTGGCCTCCGGGCTCAAGATGCTGCAAAGACTTGGAAGACGAGCGAGATGAAGCAGGCCCGTCACAAACCATCTTAATCCTATCACATCGACGGTCTCAAGCCAAGACTGATTTTGCCGAGATGGTTTATCGACACGCAACCTGCGTCCCGGCAGCGAGTCGGCACCTGTTAAGCCTTTGGTGCAACAGGTTTTACGTGTGGATTCCTACCGTCTTTCGCATCCCGGTACGGATTCGCCTGGCAACGGCAATTTGCAGAATCCACGCACAAACACCGCGTTATCGGGTGATTTTCCAGGTCCGATATTGCACAGGCGAATCGCTTGGTCTATATTCTCCATTGTAGCACCCGGGCCCAAAAGCCGAAAAGCGAGGCGGCGTGGTCGATTGGAGGGCTGGGCCAGGTTGCAGGAGTTGCCTGTGCCCTTTCTTCGTTGAATGCTTCCGTTCTGGAGAGTCATGCCATGAAGAAACACCGAGCCTTCACCTTGATCGAACTCCTCGTGGTGATCGCCGTCACCGCTCTGCTGATGGCCATCCTGATGCCCGCCCTCTCGCGCGCCAAGAAACAGGCCCGCACGGTGGCTTGCCGGGCCCTGCTCAAACAATGGGGCCCCATCTGGTTCCTGTACTGCAACGACAACAACGGCTTCTTCAGCAATGGGAACATCAGCGGCATCGATTGGCGACGGGGCGAATGGGTGATCGTCCTGCGACCCATGTACGAAACGAAGTCGGAGATCCTGCGCTGCCCCATGGCTACCAAGCGCCTTCCCAGCAATGAGGCGCAGGGCGGTCCCTACAACACCTACCAAATGGGAGCCGGCGGTACAGGGAACCTGCGGGAGGAGGCCAGCTTCGGGCAGAACAACTGGCTCTACAACCCGCCGCCCGGCGTCACCGCCATCCAGGGGCGTGCCTCGAACCTGCACTGGCGGACCATGAATGTCAGGAACGCCGCCGAGATCCCGGTGTTCGCCGATACCATGTGGAGGGGAGGTGGACCGTCCGCCAACGGCGAGCCGCGCGGCAATCCGCCGCGGTTCAATGGCGAATGGACCGGCGCCGATGCCGAAATGAGGCACTTCTGCATCGACCGGCACAACGGTTACACCAATCACCTGTTCCTCGACTGGTCTGTCCGCGCGGTCGGGCTCAAGGAACTCTGGACGTTGAACTGGCACAAGAGCTTCGATACGCGCGGCCCGTGGACCAAGGGCGGCGGCGTGCAGTCCGCGGACTGGCCCGAATGGATGAGGGGCTTCAAGGACTACTGAAAGCGCAGGCGAGAAGAACCACACCACTCTCTCGAACCTCCGGCAGCAGAAATGGATATAATATTTGGAAGCGGTTGGACCTGGATGGATACCGCTATTGTGCCAGAGTCTCGAACTCGGGGTGAAATATGCACCGGGGAATCGCCACATTTACATTGGATACCGGGCGCTGCCCGCCGTGGTTGTTTCAGCGGATGGTCAAGCTGGGCCGGGAGATGGTGCGGGTCCTCGTGGCCGAGTTCGGGCCGGATGAGTTGGTCCGGCGGATCGCCGATCCGGTCTGGTTCCAGTCACTGGGCACGGTGCTGGCGTTTGACTGGAACGCTTCCGGCCTGACCACCGTCCTGACAGCCGCCTTGAAGGAGGCCATCCGCAACGAGGAGAAGGACTTGGGCCTGTTCATCTGCGGCGGCAAAGGCAAGACGTCCCGCAAGACACCCGACGAAATCGCCGCCTGGGGCAACACTCTCAGCCTGCCTGATGGCTCAGTAAACAACCTCGTCTACAACTCGCGCATGGCCGCCAAGGTGGACAATAGTCTGATCCAAGACGGCTATCAGATCTATCATCACGTGTTCTTCTTCTCCCGCAACGGTGCGTGGGCGGTGGTCCAGCAGGGCATGAACGAGGCCGATGCCTCCGCCCGGCGGTATCACTGGTTCTCAGAGAACGCCCGCGACCTCGTCTGCGAGCCGCACACCGGCATCGTCGCCCCGGCGCGACTCGACCACACGCTCAATCTGACCGCTCGCGACAGCGAGGGCACCCGCGAACTCAGCGTAGAGCTTGTGGACGCCGGCTACCGGCCGTTGATGAAAGACATTGAAATCCTCCGCGCCCACGCTTCGCCCCTGAGCAAGATGGTCAGCCTCCGCAAGGAGGGCGAGCAACTGACCTTCCTGCAGTTGGAGAACGAGGAATTCACCCAACACCCCGTGCTCCAGGAGGATTTCTCCAAGAGCCGCTATCTCGAAAAGATTCTGCGTCTGCTCTGCGATGCCCGTCCGAAGAGCTACGAGCAACTGATCGCCACCGAAGGCGTCGGCCCCAAAACCGTCCGCGCCCTGTCCCTGGTCGGCGAAGTCATCTACGGCGCCAAACCCTCCTATGAGGACCCGGCCCGTTACTCGTTCGCTCACGGCGGCAAAGACGAAACCCCCTACCCGGTCGACCGGACCACCTACGACCAGACCATCGCCACCCTCGCCGAGGCCGTCCGCCACAGCCGTATGAGCGCGCCGGACAAAGACAAGGCCCTCAAACGTCTCACCGGAACACCGCAGGAACCCTGAGCCATCGTGCCGGGCAATTATGCTCCCTGGACTCGCCCTGCGTCCTGCCGCGCTTTGCGACGTTTCCTGATGCGACGGAACACTTCTCGCGTCAATCGAAATGAACGCAAATCAGCATTCATCTCGTGATATCTGACTCCCCGGATTCTGCCGCGCTTCTTCTTGTACTGCTCAGCGAAATGATGACCAAGCTCATGCGTAAACACTTCCTTGAAGAACCAAACGGCCAGGCCAGCCTCCGATGGCCAGTAGACATGCCACTGGCGGCCATGCTGTGACACTCTGGCGCGACAGGCCTCCAGGTCTTTCTTGCTGCCCTCGGACATCATATCCAGCACCCATAACCTGGGCAGAGAATAGAGGATGATGACCTTCTCGCCAGACCTATGAACGCCATAGGGCTCCCCGATCCGCTTTCCCCGCCTCGCGCGCAATTCGACACGCGAAAGCCCGTATAGATATTCGACAGGGATGTCCTTCAGAAGGCGCGTCAGGACGGATTTCGGCAGCGGATGAATGTCTCCGCTCTTTGGTTTACGGGCCATGATGCGCGGCAGACACGGTTCGCCGTCTTCATCGCGGCCGATCCGCATGGCCGCCCACACGCTCTCTTTCTCGGTATTGCGGCTGCGGCTCATACGTCCCTACGAGCCGGCGGCGGCGAGCTTCTTGAAATCGAGCTTGCCGAGCATTTCCTTGAGCGTGTCCATCGTGACGTTGTTGCCGTCGATCTCGACGATGAATCGGTCGGCGACCCATACGCGGACCGCGCCGCTCTTGTCCTGCGTGCGGTATTCCTCAAAGGCTTTGTAGCCGCTGAAGCTGGTGGTCTTCTCGTAGCCGGTGTCGGTCTCGCGGTTGTATTGGGTCATGGCCCAACTCGCCATGCCCATGCGCACCGGTCCACTCATGTTGCCGACGTCTGTGAGCTTGATGCTCACGCTGGCGCCTTGGCCATCCGCCGCGTCGTATCGCCCTTCGGCAGTACTGACATCGACGCCCATTGCCTGGTTCCGTTCGCCGGAAGCGTTGGTCCGCTTCATGCCCGGCAGGTCCGCCGGGAGCAAATCCTTGAGCGTGGCGGCCGACACGGCTTCGACGACCTTGCCCTGGTTCATCTGGGCCAGGGCCTGACGGTTCTGTTCCGCCATCTTCGCATAGTCCGGCATGGACGACGCGCCCGGCGCAGCATCCCCGGCGGACGCTTGCGTCCTGGTGGCCTGCGCCGGCTGGGCTGACTGTGCCGACTGTTTCTGATCCTCTTTCTTGCCGCAGCCTGCGAGCGCCACTGCTAGTACGGACACCATAACGATTCCCAGTCTCTTCTGCATCAGCGGTTCCTTTTCATCAAGTGACTCTCTGTCGCGTGAACCGGTCCTGATGGACCGACCACCGAGGTATACGCGAGATCGGCGGAGAGGTTCAAGTCCGTCTGCCGAACTCGCTCGCGGTCGCACGGGCCATCCGGGTGAGTCAGAGGTAACTTGACTCCCGGGTGGCATCGTCAAGCGCAGTTTGGCGATGAAGCCTCGAATTGCGAAACCGGGTGCCCCGAGCGATCTTGTCCTTCGTGGAGGATCGTTGCTTGAGAAAGCGGCGCGAAACCCTATAGTAGCGGCCATGCAAACGCAAACGCTCAAGAGTGATTTGCTCCTGTTGCTGGCGGCGTTCTTCTGGGGCACGACCTTCGTGGCCCAGCGGTGGGGGATGGACTACCTCGGCCCCATGACCTACAACGCGCTGCGCTTTGCTGTGGGAGCCCTGACCCTCCTGCCCGTGATTCTGACGTTGCGGACGAGCCGAGTAGGGTGGGGCTTGCCCCATCAAACAGGTTACCGGTTTCTACTGTGCGGCAGCATCCTCGCCGGTCTGGCCCTGTTCGGCGGCGCCTCGATGCAGCAGATCGGGCTGGTCTACACGACCGCCGGAAAGGCCAGTTTCATCACCAGTCTCTACGTGGTGCTCGTTCCCCTGGCGGGCCTGTTTCTCGGGCAACGGTGCGGTTGGGCGGTCTGGGTGGGCGCGGGACTCGCGGTAGCCGGCCTGTATCTGCTGAGCATCACGGAATCGTTCACCATCGCGCGGGGCGACCTGTTTATCCTCATCGGGGCGTTCTTCTGGACGATCCACGTGCTCCTGATCGGCTACCTCGCCCGGCGGGCCAACCCGATCTACATTGCCTGCATCCAGTTCATTGTCTGTTCGATCCTGAGCCTGCTGGCGGCGGTCCCCTTCGAGACCATCACGCTTCCCGCCATCCGCGCCGCTGCGCTGCCGATCCTCTACTCCGGCATCTTCTCGGCCGGTGTCGCCTTCACCTTGCAGGTCATCTGCCAACGCACCTCCCCGCCCGCTCACGCGGCGATTGTCATGAGCCTCGAAACCGTCTTCGCCGCTCTATCCGGCTACCTGATCCTCCACGAGCGTCTCACTCCGCGTGACCTGTCGGGTTGCATCCTGATGTTCACCGGCCTGCTGGTCGTCCAACTCCCGCTCCTGCTCGGCCCCAAGCCCCGTCCCCGAAGCCCTCGCGAAGGCTTAAAATAAGAGCTGGCCCCGGAATCGAAATTGCCTATTTCTGATCTCGCCTTGTCTTAAATAGGATACCTCC
>Ga0315289_10007058_pt1 | contig 16449 bp, 13 predicted proteins | sample YL17G11_40_MG_FD_203452 | JGI IMG/M metagenome (GOLD analysis project Ga0315289, IMG submission 203452) | Sediment microbial communities from Yellowstone Lake, YNP, Wyoming, USA - YL17G11_40 | ecosystem: Environmental > Aquatic > Freshwater > Lake > Sediment | place: USA: Wyoming | collected... | reverse complement strand
GTAGTTGATTTCGTCTATAATCACCGTGCCGGTGTTCTCAGTCGAACCGGTACCACGCAAGTTCTCCTCCTTGGCCGGAAACGCGGTGAGTTTGTTGATCGAACCCCAGCGCGTCATGTACGACATGCCCTCGTTCTTGTTCAGATTATTGATGCGACCGCCGAAGCCGGAATCGGGCGCCGACAGAATGCGCACAAACTTGTACACCAACATCATGACGAGACGCGACGCTCGACCGTTGTTCGCATACACACAGATGTCGTGACCAAACGGTTGCGTCACCAGTTCACACGCACAGTTCACTGAAACAATCGTCGACTTGCCTTGACGACGCGCGAGAAAAGCAAGCAGTTCAGAGCGAATCTCCGAGCAGCCGCACGCGCCAAGCAGCCTTGGCAAGTGGAACTGAATTGTGTCGCCGTAGAACTGTGCATACGAACAGACTCGCAACGCCTTTAAGATCACCTTCTGAGCGGGCGAATACTCGAGACCCTTCTTCTCTATGTACGCCAGCGCCTCGTCCATCAGACGACAGCGCATGTCTCCCTCGCATTCGATCTCGCTCGTCGCCGCAAGCCGATTGTATTCCCATCGCTCCATGATGCGACTGCGACGAACCTTGTCGCTCTTCTCCTTGACGTCTTGCTTCAGCAGATTGAGCGTGTAGTTGTACATCGACAATGTCGATGCCGACGACGGAACATTGTTCTTTGCATTCTCATCGTTTTCGGCGACTTCGATTCGTTTCGCCGTTGCTGGATTCTTCGCCGGCATGGGCGGAGGCGGCGGAACTCGTCGATCTCGTTTGATCCTTTGTTCGACATCGTCGGCGATATCTTCTGCGCGACGTTTGTTGGTCTTGACGAGAGGTGGGTTCATAAACATGACGCGTGGCTTAAGCGGTTTGCCACTCTCATCGCCTTGTTCGCGCCTACGTTTCTTGTTCTCGCTGCGTTCATTGCTGACGCTGTGATCCTCGGAAGTGAAGCGTCGAATGAAATCCGTCATTGACGATCGTTGTACCTCTCGATGATGCTTTGTAAATAAAGTAATTCTTATAAATACAATAGATTTATTTTTGTGAGTCGAGATGCTTCGCACGAACAAATAGACACAAGATGACTAATGTAACTTTGTACACAGCGGCCGCAACTCATGGATTTTATGGACCTATTTTGACAGAAACCGACGTTGGATTCACACGTGAAGAAGCCGTCCGCAACGTACTCACAAAGTTGCACGATCGTATGCAAAAGGACCATCAACAACGACTCGACAGCGAAATGCTTGGAATTATTCAATTTCTCCAACAACACGACCGATGGAATGGCGGAAACAACGACACTGAAAGCGTTAATGAAGAATACATTCACGTCGTCGTCGAACAAGTCACGCTCTACGTAGACGTGAAAGTCAACGTTGGTTTCCTTGATCAATAAAAAAACTGAAAAGAGAAATGAACAAAATTTCGTTTTATACAGCCGCTGCAACTCATGGACACTACGGACCAGGCTTGCTTGTCGTTGCTGTTGGCGCAACTCGAGAACTTGCAGTACGAAATGTGATTACCAAGATGATCGAAAGATGCCAAGACTACGATAAGAAACTTTTGCTTGCACAAACAGAAACAATCGTCGAGCATATGAAAAAGCACGATGGACTGAACGACGGAGAATCAGAAAATCCGGAAGGATTTGAAGACGACTACATTTGCGTCACTGTTGAACAGAACTTTGCAACAATAAACACAACAATCGCCCTTTAGGCGTTATGCTTGCAAGATTGTGTTATTTGATTTGTGTTGCGACAATTTTCGACTCTTTTCGATCACAAGTGTCGACCTAACCAACTACATACATTTTTTTTACAACATCTCTATTTCAACAGCGAAAATGCTTTCTTTGTTTGTTATTTTGATGGTTATGTCGATGACGTTTGCGGGTGAGACGCCACCCGAAGAATGCGTTGACTGCTACCAGCTTCCGCCGGTTCATGACCCGTACGAACCAGAAGGTGCGTGCTGCTTCGGTGATCACTGGGTCAAGTGCACGACAAAAGACAACTGTGAGGTTCTCGGCTTTGTTTGGGCTGGTCCGTTGACGGACGCGAACGCATGCAAACACCTCAAACCGTGCTGCGTTCCGGACGGCACGTGCATGGACGCGCTCTGTTTCGACTGCATCAAAATGCACGGCGGCAAGCCAATCGAGGACTGTGCAGACTGCGTCGAGACGCTGACGACGACGCTGACGACGAAAACCAAACACACAAAACCTCCGCACACCACACACACAACACCAGAGACCACACCGAATCTTCCCGACGACGGCTGCTGCTGTTTGCCAGACGGCTCGGTTCCAATCATGACGTCGTGCGACGACTGCCACACACAAGGCGGCATTTATCGCGGCGACGGAAAATCGTGCGATATCGATAACATTTGCCTCGTCAAGTGCTGTGACACGACCACCAACACGTGCGTCGATGGCATCGAATCGAAAGACGATTGCGAAGCGATCAACGGCGGCGTCTTTCACGGTGTCGGAGAGTGCACCGAATCAACATGCGGCGGCAGTTGCTGCATCCATGGCCACGCCGTCATTGCGTACAGCGAGAAGGAGTGCTGCGAACGTGGCGGCACGTTCCAAGGCTTCGGCACACCACTGGACGATAGCATTTGTCCACGTGCATGTTGCTTGCCCGGAGACATACACAGACACTGTGAAACGATGACGGTTGAGGACTGCGTCGACAACGACGGTATTCCGTTCAACTCTGGAGACACGTGCCACACAATCAAATGTTTTGGCGCGTGCTGCAAAGACGGCGAGCAGAGTGACACAGATAGTGTTCAAAGTCAACTCAGTGAAACATACGGTCCATCGACATGCGAAATTCTCGACAACAGTCCACAACAATCTGCTCAGAAATCATGCGAACAAGACGGCGGTGTTTACCAAGGCGACGGATCGCAGTGTCCGTTGTTGGTGTTGAGCGATGCGTCGGACAGCACGAGCGACTCGACCGAACTCAGTCTCGACAGCCCAAGCAGTTCAACTCCGTCGCTGAACAGTGACACATCCTACGTGCAAGACAACGGTCAGTGTCTCAACGACGGCGCGTGCTGCTTGCGCGACAAAGAACAAGGCGACGATGGCTGCGTGCGAACGGGCACGATTGCGCTGTGTGTCGCAATGAGCGGCACGTTCCAAGGCATCGGAACTCGCTGCAGCGACTCAAAGATTTGCAAGAAATCGGCATGTTGTTTGGGTTCCGAAGGCGGTTGCATCGACGTGCACATTGGCGACAACGGTTTCGTCGAGTGCAAATTGAAGGGCGGACGCTACGTTGGCGACGGCACGACGTGCAAGTTGCCCGGCATGTGCGACAAGGACTCTGGTGCGTGCTGCTGCGATGGTCAGTGCATCAACATGCCAAACGCGACGACTTGCTATGACTATGGTGGCTGTTCGTTCCGCGGAACCGGCACCGACTGTTGTCACGAAGGTCTCTGCGAGGACAAGAACAAAGACGAAGGCGCTTGCTGCATTCAGAACTCTTACCTCGAAGACGGTGCGCAGTGCGTCGTCATGCCAAACGCTATTGCGTGTGCGTTCCGCGGCGGCGTGTGGCGCGGCAAACGCACAAACTGCGATAACGCCGAATACACTTGCGGTCCGTTGACTGGCGTTTGCTGCGTTGATGGAATTGCTTACGATGATCAGACTGCTTCGGAATGCAAGAAGTGCGGCGGCACATTTGCTGGTCCAGGTTCATCGTCTGGCGATGAAGGCGTTTGTGACCCAACTCACCGTGGCGCGTGCTGCAAGAAGATGCACGGCTGCTCGGACACAACCTATGCTCAATGCAAGAAGCAAGGCGGCAACTTCCAAGGACCGGGAACGTGCTGCAACGATCGTGACATTTGCACACCGTGCGAACCGTGCAACACCGACGCACCAAAATGCTCGTCGGACGAAGATTGTCCATCAGAGTCGGTGTGCGTGGCACAGTTTGGCAAGTGCATGGTTCCAGCGTCGCGAATCAAACAGAAACGCATCTGGAATCCTCTGCAACACTCGAGAGCAATGCATCTCAAGGTTGTACCACCGGCTAAGCCGTTCGTCTCGGCTCGAGTGTCGGCAGAACATCATCACAACAAAGACAGCACAACGTCCGAATCTAGCAGCGACAGTGACGATGGTGGCTGGGGTAAGGCGAATCACAACGACGACGATATACCAGACGGTCCATTCTCGTGCGGCTCTGTCAACACGATTGGTCGCGCGTGCGTCGTTCATCCTTGCAGCGGCAAGTGCGCGATTGGTGTGTGCGGCGCACCACCGTCAGGCACAGTTTCCGACGGTTGCGAGTCGCTCTGCTTGAGAATCCACGAATATGATTGCAACTGTGAGTGTCGCGATCCATGGTGGGAGACGTGCGCATTCATTGCGGGCGCCACATACAACGACATCGACAGCGACAACACGCTCAACATCGATGTCGACGAACTATTCACTGAAACGCCATTCAACGTCAACCTCTTCTCTGTGCCAAGCAACGGAGACGACGATGTGCTTGTCGACACAAAGACTTCTACCGACGGTCGGTTCTCGTTCTCCGGTCTGCCGGGCGGAACGTACAATGTGATTTTGCAGACACCGTCTGGCTATCGAATCGAAGACGGCAACGGACCGGCGCAGCAAGTGACAGTGACTTGTTTGCCGCCCGGAGATATTCCACCGGTCGACATCGCAAAGAGAAACGTACTCGGAAACGGTGTTCACTCGCAAGTCCTCACGATTGTGAACGGCAAGACGATGTCGAGCCACATAAAGGACAATGTATATTATCTTATCGCACCAGGAGATGCTCCGGAGGGCATCCAAGGCGATCAACACGTTGATGGTTCTCCAGTCGTCGATGCATTGAGCAGCAGTTCGAGCGCTGGCGTTGTGATTGCCATTATCATTATTGGTGTTATCGTCGTCTGTCTAGCCGTTCTTGTGTTTGGCTTTTTGACTTCTCGACGACGACGTGTTTACACAACGCAGCAACGAATCGTTCAAACAAACATGCGTCGTTAAAAAAACAACGCGCAAACAACTCACTCTGAATAAACTCACATCAAACCATCATCATCATCATCACACACAGTCTGATTTATTTTTTCATTTATTTCAATGATTCTGCGCAAGAATGTTTGCTGTGACTTTATCCATTACTTGAATTTTACCGTTTCTTTCCTTGTGCATATTTGTGCCGCCGTTCGTCAGTTGAAGATTTGCTCGCTTCTCTTCAATCTGCGCGTCTTGTCTCTTCTGTTCGGCAATCATGCTGTTCATCGCCACAATATTCATCGACTGCGTCGACAAGCCAGCGAGAGTTCCAAATTGCTGCTCGCGCTCGCGGTCCATCACTTGCTGCGCCGTCTCGCGGTTCGCATTCGTCGCACGAAACTCATCAATCATAAGTTCTCCGTCGAGTTTGATAATACTCGTCGAGCCTTGCGGCAGCGCTTTCACCTTGCGTTTATCCTGATCGAGTCTGCGTTTGCGCGACTTTGTAGTGCGCATTTCTGGTGGAAGTGTGGACTGAACAGCAGAGCGAGACAAGTATGGATAGAGCAATTCAAACACCAACTTGATGTGTTCCACTGTCTTTGCGCCCGTGCACACGATGTTTCCGGTGCCAAAGACGAGAATCTTCACCTTCCGGTCGATCTCTTGGTTAGAAATTCCATAAACAGACACAATCGCGCCAACGAATAGCATCTTAAAGTAGTACACAAACTCGTACTGTGCTAGAAATGAGAGATCAATCTCAAACGGCACAGTTGTCGAGCCGACTATGTTGTGCACAGTGCAGTGCTGGATTTTCATGTCGGCATACGGCCGCACGTATACACCGGGTGCAGTTTGAAACTCAACACTCGCAACCATGTCGATCAATGAGTTGATTGACATTCGTGCGTCTTCTTCTGCGCGCGACCCAGTGTTGACAAACTTACCATTCCCAAACCCGAGCGTCGACGAACGCGGATCGCACGTTCGATGTGTCATTGCGATGAATCGTTTCGCATTCTGGTAGACGCCGTAACGCTGCAAGTGTGGCAACAGAAGTTTTATGTTGATAAACATGTTTGTCTGTGCTGTCACCACCATGTTCTGAACGAACATCGTCGGCACCGAAGGCCTCAGTCCATTCTCCGACTCACGCTGCAGTATTTCTTCGATCTTTTCTATGTAGTCGTTGTCTTTCTCCGGATTGACAACTGGTTCGCTCAAGCGCGCAGAATCCGGTGGTTTTTCTTCGTCGTCGATCGCTTCGCTGAGATATGACGGCATAATCTTGTTCTCGTCGTCATCTTCGTCATCGTCGTTTTCTTCGTCGTCGCCGGCCGCAATGTCAAACTCGTCGTCCCCGCCCTTGTTTGCTTGCTTCTTTGGCGCAGCAGTAGATGCGGTTGTTGCTGATGCAGTGCGTGCACGCTTATTGTTTGAGGGACCGCCATCATCCACTGAATCTGGTGCACTTTTTTTCTTCCCTTTCGACTCGCGCGCCTCTGTCTCCATCTGTTTCAGAGCAGCGAGTGCTGCCGGATCGAGTTCGCCGCCTTTCCGAGTGATCTGTTGGAGGTGCTTCATCATCTTCTTGTACTGCGCATCCTTTACGACCTCGCCATCTCCCTCCATAATCTGAATCTTCATTCTTTATCCAATATTTTACATAAAAAATGAGCGACATGTCGTCTTCTGTTCCGCAAATTGTTCTGTTTGGTCGGTATGACAAACATGGAAATTGGGTTGGTCTGCGACACTCGCGAATTGCTACCCGTCGAGATATTAAACTGTGGAAAGGATCGAAAAAACTTACAGAATTTTTAGTTGTAATGGACAGAAAAGTGATGGCTTCTGATAATTTGTATTTTGCGCAGTCGCATAGAGTGGAAATCGGAGAACTGATAAGATTCGGAGAATCAGAATGGCTCAAGGAAAACGAACAAAAAAGGCACAGCCGTCACGTGTACAGAACAAAATCGCGATAGACTTGCACAAATTCAAGGCTGGCACTTTGCACAGTGGACCTGGAAAGAAACACATTGTCAAGAGCAAACAGCAAGCACTGGCCATTGCATACAGTCAAGCACGAAAGGGGAAAAAATAAAAGCGAGTGTTGGCAGTCGAAATTATTTCTTATTCATTGATTCGTTGAGTTTCGCGCGCAGTTCTTCGTTCTCTGCTATCAGCGCCTTTATGTATTTAAGTTCGTCCTCTTTCATAAGAGCCTTCATGTGTGTAATTTCTTCTGCTGTCTTCTGCGCGATTGTCTTCCGTGCGTAGTAATCCATAACTCTGGGCTTGCGACTTGGTCCGGGCTTCTCTGTGTAGAAGTGAACTTCAACATACTGTTCCTTATTCACGAGTTTGCGCGACTCTCGTGTGCACGAATTTACGAAATCGTCTTCTAATGAAATATCTGTCATCTTGTAACTGGAATTTCTTTATTTGTTATGTTCGTTCACCGCGAATTCGACGGGCCAGTTGAATATCCTTCGACTTAATAGTGACGCGCTTCGCGTGGATGCAGCAGAGATTTGTGTCCTCGAACAAGCCAACCAAATACGCTTCGCTTGCCTCTTGCAGCGCAGCGATGGCGGCGGCTTGAAAACGCAAATCGGTCTTGAATTCTTGCGCAATCTCTCGCACGAGTCGTTGAAATGGCAACTTGCGAATCAGCAACTCTGTCGACTTTTGGTAGCGCCGAATCTCGCGCAACGCAACTGTGCCCGGTCGAAAACGGTGTGGCTTCTTGATTTTGTCTTCCGCCGTTGTTGCTGAAGTTTCCTTCTTCACAGATTTCGATGCGATGTGTTTTCGAGGCGCTTTTCCACCGGTAGATTTTCGTGCAGTTTGTTTTGTGCGAGCCATACTTTGTCAAGTTTTGTGGTTGTCAGAGGAGCAGACACCATTTAAACTTCCACCATTTACTTTGATTGTTGCCTAGCGAGTCGAGATAAACTGCATGCTTCGAAATAGCCGGTATGTCGCGAAGCAGCATTCGCTCGTTCGTCTTGCCGGTGAGTCTCTCTGTCCGATCGATGCAGTCGCGCATCGCGAATATTGTCTCGGCCAACTCATAACAGAGTTCGTGGCAGTTGTCGCCCGACTTTGCCGAGATCAGAACGAATCGCGTCGCCGAGAGTTCGTCCTTGGCGCGCTGTTTCCATGTTTCTATGCGCTGTATAAGCGCTTCGCCTTCATCCTCGAGAAGATCGATTTTGTTGCAAACAACAAACAACTGATATTCGCCTTTGCCGATAGTTTTGTCTAGTCGTTGTTTCCATCGTTTCAGAGATTCAAACGTCGTTTCGTCGGTGGCGTCGAAAAACGCGAGAACAGCATCGGATCGCCCAATCAGCGGCTCAAGTTCATCTGGTCGATTGATGTCTTGACCGACCATGTCGAAGAACACCATCTTTGCGTGTCGAAGAGAATCGAGAATCTGCACGTAAATAACGACAACGTCCATCGATGTTGTAGTGTGACGAGTGGGATCGAATTCGTTTGATTTCATGAGTTTGAGATAGGTTGATTTGCCGACATTTGGATCGCCGGCGACAACGATCTGAAACCGATTGCGCTGAAACTCGTCTGCATAGACATGCACAATATTCTCCTTGATTTGAATGTAATTCATTGGCGGTTTCAAGTACGACTTTTTACTGCTCGACATTTTACTCGGTATTCTTTGTGTACTTTTGGTTATCAAAGTTCTAAAAAAAGAAGACTGTTGAAAATAAACAATTTCATTTAATTCTTCACTCCTTTCCACTTAAACATTTCACAATGTCGTAGCACTCTCCGGTCGCTGCCGTCTCTGCCCAGTAGCGTTTCTGTGCGCCAATTTCCGTTCTGTGCACCGACACTGGCTCTGATCTTGTTTGGTTCACCACCAAATAAACCGTTTTCGGCAAAGCGACTGGTTTCTTGTTCTTCTTCGTCGCCTTCTTCTTTGCAGCACCATTGTTTAACACATCGATAGAAAAAAGCGTGCGAGCAATGGTGCTTCTTCTATTAGGCTTCGGAGCGCCAGGAACTTTCGGCTTGCTGGTTTTTCTTTTTGGAGTTGCTGGCGAGCGCGTCTTCTTTCCTTGCAAAATATCAGACAATTTCATCGGCGAAACCACGACACTCATTTTTGTTTCTTTGTGTTTGTTGGTTTAGTTTATTTTCGAAACCCGATTTCTCAGTTCGCCATACAAGAAATTCTCAAACTCCTTCTTGTTCCCGACGACATTCTCGAACTTTGTGAACGCAGAGTTACTATCGGCACAACTCGTCCGCTGTTGGTCGCTTGAACAATTTGAATGTCGTCGTCTTCATCGTCGGCGCCTTCCGACTTTAGACTGATGCTACTGCTGGTGCTGCAACTGCTTTCGTCGCTGTCTTCCTCGTCATCGACAGAATCGTAGTCACCAATTTCTTCCTCCAAGTCAACAACTACTTTTTTTTTCGGTCTTCCATTGTCGTCTTCGTCGTCTTCATATTCGATAACATCGTTCGTCACAACAAATCCATCGTTACTGTAACCAGCAATGCCGTTATGAATATCGTCGTCTTCGTCTTCATCGTCATCGTCGTCGTCGTCATCGTCATCGTCTGCTTCGTTGTCAATGTAGCCAAGCCGGTGAAGTTCTTCTTCGTCGTAGTCTGCTCGCTGTTTTCTTCTCTTCACTTTCAAAACTCCATTCTGTTCGGCGCGAGTTCGTTTCTTGCCAGAAGCGTTGACGCGAGTAATTGCCGTAAACTCGCTCTTGCATTGCGGACAAGTGTTTGTATTTTTGCTCCACTCGAAAATGCACAAGAAACAGTAACGATGCGAACAACCGTCCAACTTTGCTTCGTCAACAAACTCTGACTCCAAACATATCGAGCACTGTGTCGAACTCTGCGTTACAATTTTTTTTGTTAACAGAGTTTGTAAGAAAGCAGAACCACGTTGAGGGTTTTCCACTTTCGACAAACTCTGCACTGTGGAAACGCTTGAAGTCGTTTGCGCTGTGTCCAAACTCTGTGATGAAGTCATACTTTACAGAAATTTTTTTGAGTGGTTTTTCACTCTTCTTCCCAGAGTTGATAACGTGTGACGGATCAACACAACGAGGTTTAACTTGTAATAATTTTCAATTTACAACAAAATTTTATAAAAAAGATTACGAATTCATTAATCGACACTTCGTGGCCAAACTTTGTCGCTGCAAAGTTTATTCACAGTGTGGAAAATTATTACACGAAATGACAAACTATTATGATGCATCTGAGAGAAAAGAGAAATTTTTTAAATTCTCATCTCGTAACATCGAACCTTTGCACGATGATTATTTCCAAATCTCTGTATTTGGCCGAAGATTAGAACGAGGGGATGTTGTTCAAACTCCCGATGTATTTCTTGTGTACGGGAAAAAACTACACGTGCTGGAGTCAAGTTACCTTGTTATACCTCTGGAAGTCTCGGCAGAGTTTGAAAACGTATACGATGAACTGAGACATTTGTTAGAAGCGAAACTATCTTTCATTATTAACTGCCGACCGACTGACAAGAGCGTGATGGCGAAAATTGGTTCATATCCAAACTGCTACTGGAAAAACGTTTTTTTGCGGTTCATAGACGGTGTATTGTATGATTATTCTGTGAGTTACTTCGACTGCGATTTTTCATATCACAGCACCGAGAAAAAGTCGCTAGATGAAGACTTTGATAACTTTTGTAGTTCGTGGTCTTCTCTTTTGGTGGTTGTCGACGGCAATACGAATTGGAGTGATAGCGGAAATTCGGTTGATAAATATGTTTATGTCACAACGAACACACTGCAAACACCAAAAAGTCTAATTTCTCTTAAAGGAGACGAACGTCTGGAACTACACTTTGGAATTGCACATGAAATCGAGGAAATAAGACGGAAAATAGAAGGTGATTGTGCACGCTTTAAACACAAACACGTCGAACAGTCTGAGGATGGAACTTGTTATAATTTCGTCGGAGTCGAAAATTTTCTTCGAGTTTCGGACCAAGGAGGGAAAAAAACCAGATTTTTGGACTCTGTCACAAAAATCTCTTTGTCGAAACACGACATATACGAGACACAAGAGAAATACTTCAACCGAGTGATTGTTGACGTGTGTATTGCGTTGGCGCATTTCAATATAGCAAACTACGAGATTCGTGAGATCATCAATCTTCTGCCAGGCATGCGACACCAAAAAAATTATCGCATGATGCGAACAATATTCTCTGTTAACCAAAGCATTCGGAAAGTCTACGAGAAAAGAACCCAAAGTAATAAAAATTTGTGCGTGTAAACGAAAAATATACATTTTCTCAAATGACTCAAAATGAATCGCGAGCGCCGAGAGCATTCTACTTCTTTGACAACAGCTTAGTGCACGATCACTACATCGATCAATGCACAGTTCAAAAGATATCGCCCGGTTTCGGCGACATAATTTTTACAAACCGGACAACGTACTTTGCGTATTTAAAAAGGTTTGAGATGTTGCATGGAAGTGTCTTGGACACAACCAATCACTCCACAGACACCGCTCTTGAAAACTACTTCGATGTAATCCACACTGCCAGAAAGAATCATTGGCGATTCAAGATCATTGTACGTGCATCCGACCCGATGCTGTGCGATTACACCAACGAAGGAGTGATGCCATCATGGACAAAGGCGAGACTCACTATTATCGAGGACGGGTATAAAGTAAAAATATGGTTTTCGAAATATCAGCCGCATTGGTGTCACTCGAGAAAGTTTACCTTAAATCAAGGCGGGTTCCATCCTCAGTCTATTGATTTCATGAAAGCGTTTTGTCTGTGTCTTGAAGAATGGAAATCATTGATGGTTATTAGCAAGATTAACATGGAACTTACCATCCGCGATCGATCACCACGATGCACGACGAAGTTTGGAAAAGTGTTCGAGATTCCGCGAAACACTCTTCGTTTTCCCGACTATATGTGGGCATTTATTTGGTTTCTTCCAACAAAGATGATAGAAAATATTCAGATGTTTCTAAGTGATGATCAATCGATCGTTTACCGATATACTTCTTCTCCAGATGCTTATGTAATGTTGGAAGACACCGATGGTCTCAAACTCTCATTCTCGACATTTGATTACCGAATGCAACAAACACGAGAGAGATTCTTCCACGAGACGATCGTCGATTTCTACATGGCGTTGGCGCCGTTTCAAATCGCTGTCTATGAGTTTTTCGAAATCATCAAAACGCTGCCGTACATGCAGAATGCCACACGACAACTTGTTGTGAGAGTTCTTGAGAGTTTGTTCAGAAGCGTTCAAAAAGTTTACAAGAAACGCGAAGAAAAGCCAACGCACAGTTCAGAAACAAAACTCAAATAAAACCCAGTAATTTTTTCCTTCACTCAAAAATATACACTAAATGTCTTTGCACACCAAATTGAATGCACGAAAAGCTGCCGCTCTGACTTCCATCGAACGTGGAGTTGAAGCGAACCAAGAAAAGATTTCTGCGTTGAAACGAGAAATGGTTGCGATGAAACTTCAGAAGGAGAAACTTCTAAAGAAAAAAGTTTACGAGCAAACTCTGAAGCAGCAAGTTACAGTTTCTCACATCAAGGTGGACGATTTTGACGAAGAAGAAGAGGACAATATTGCTACGTATGAAGTTACCGTTCCGTTCTCGTGCAAAGTAACAAACGGCGCTCCGCGGTCCGGATTGATTGAACGCGACTCCTTGTTTCTTTGCTTGGATGATTTCACGGTGGAGAAAGTGATGTGCACTCTTGATCTTTTGGACGATGTCGATGGAGTAGTTGAACTGGTTAGTGAATACGTCAAAGACAAGGAATTTCAGTACGAGTTTTCGAAAGATAAGATGTTTGACGTCGGCACTTACAAAGAAAAGACCGCGTCTTTTGGCGTTGTCGAAGGCGAATTGACGATTTACGTTTACGTTAACCAACACTACGACGAAAAGTACATAAATTTCCACAACCGAGGTTATGACGAGTAAATTACTATTAAAAAAATCGAAAAGTTTCTGTACACTGTTTTGCATTTTATTTCTATTTCTTCTTTTGTTGGTATTTGAGTCGATGGTTAAATGTGCGTCGCTTCATCTCGACCAGTGCATCCCAAAGATCAGACGCAAAAACTTGCGGTCGATGGCGGACGAACGACACAACCTTATCGAAATCACGCTTGCACAGCCAGATATCCAAGCGACCGCGCGTCTCTATTGGTCTCTGCCAGAGAGGTTCTACAAACAGACCTTCGACGTCGATGATGTTGAGTCGTGTGTAGCAACCATTCCGTTCACATCGAGCGTAACAGAACGCACAAGTGATTGCTACATTCTGCAGACAAGCGCCCGACTCGATTGCCTCTTTTGACAACGCTTCGGCTTGTCTCAAAGTCAGACCCGACTGTTGTTCTGCAGCGGCGGCAGCCTCGGCAGCGGCAGCGGCGGCTTCGGCAATCCGAATTTCGTCTTCGATCGTCTTGTTGAGAGCATCGATCTTGCTCTGTGTTTTCTCTTGAATCTCGGTAAGTTTCGCTTCTTTCTCTTTGAAGAGAGGTTTTTGATCTCCGTCGCACAGTTCGATCTGTTCCGTGATCACTTTCTTCGCCTCCAAGATTTTCAGCAGTGTCTTCTTCTCTGCTTCCAACTGAAGCGCGTTGCTGTTCTCGCTTTCTGGTTGATCGACACCGAAGCGACGTGCAATCACACGAGTCGACAGAATCTGCGAACCCAACTGTGCGGCCCACGACAAGAGATCGACGTTTGGTCTGAATTTCGATTCGACGAAGCACGGAGTGCCGATGCAGTACAGTTTGTCGACGGCGCTCGCCTTTGGTCGAACGTACGACGGTGCACAGAGTGGATTGAGTTTTCTCGACATGCGCACGTGCACTCGTTCTATGCCACGATCAACAGAACTGAATCGCTCGACAAGCGGCACGGTGTCATTACGATCGTCTGGCGCCAACGGTTTGGTGTGCAAATCGTGCGTATGTCGTGAAACAAACTCTCGCAGATCGGTGTAGCGATCCGCCTCCACAAACTGCACGTGCCTTCCACAGACAAGGCCGTCCGACGACAGACTATTGCTGTAGACCATGAACGGCGCCGCGCACATCGTGCAAAGTGTGTAGAGGTGCGAGCCGATGCGAACAAGTTTGCCGATCATCGAGACAAACTTGAGCGGCTTCGAGCATGCTCGCTGCGAATTCTGAGCGACACGAATCGACTTTGCAGTTCGCTTATCTTCGGCGGTTGCAGTGGCTTCGGAATCTCCAAAGAACTCTTCTTGAGCCATGTAGCCATCGCGTTCGTACTTCTTTCCGATCGACGAAGACGGCGGTCGTGTGCAGTGCAGTTTGTGTGTGATGTGACTGTAGAGTGCACCCTTTGGTCCGGTTCCGAACGGCGAGTTCGTCACCATCAGCGCATCTCCATCGCAATCATCGACAGCCTTCTGAATCAGTTCGTCGCTGAGAGGCTCGACAAGATCGGCATAGACACGACCTTCGCCGGGACAAAAGTAGAGTCGATCGAGCGGAGGCAACGGGTCCCACGGCATGATGCCATGACGTGTCCGCAACGCTTTGACTTGCGCAATCGCGCTTCGCTCGTCGAGAACAAGAACTCGGAACTGATCGTGTGCACAAATGCGCAGCAGCAAGCAGTGGATGATGTGGAAGTCGACCGGAAACAGTTCGCACAACTTGATGCACGCCGACTTGAACGAATTGTCTGGCATGTTGCGCAATTCGCTGTTGCGATGCAAGTCTTGCACCGCCTTGAAGCACTGCGGCGAGACGCCAACGAGTGGCAGCAGCGACACAACGAGATCACCACAGTTGTGAAGCATCGCGCGCGCCACAGCATCGAGATATTCTAGAGAGAACACGTCGCACCAAACCTCGCCGTTCAAGTGCTCGAGCCGCTCGAAGCATTTGTTCATGCGAACCAGCCGTGCATCCTCGAAGCGCATGTAGTTGCGATTCTTCGGCGCCATCAAGTAGTCCTCCGGACGCTGCGGTCCACTCCACGTCTGACAGATCACGTTTGTGTGTGCGTGATTGCACATTCGCAGCATGAGTTCAGCAAACATGTAGTCTTTGCGCAGTCGCTGCACTGACTTGTTGCACTGCTGCGCCAATTCGATCGACCAAATCTGCTGTTCTTGTAGTTGCAACAGCGCTGCTATCGACAGAGGCACGCGCGACTCGTACATGCGCTCAGTGAAAATGCGCGACTCGTCGGCTGCGAGACCAACGACGTTTGAGTACGCTGCCCACTCGCTGTCGACACGCATCATCATTTCGGTGATGTAGTGGCATCGAACAGTGTAGACGAAGAACTCGCGAATCGCCGCCGTCAACTTTGGTTCGATCTTCTGAAACTGCTGACACATCGAGCAGATGTGATCGTTGTGCTGTCGCTGTCGCTTGTTCGTGTTGCGATTCTCGCATCCCGGCTGCGGACAGTGATAAGTGTCGGCGTAATGACACCACGCACACCACGGTTCTGATTGCAATTCGTCGAGAGAGTACGAGCGACGCGTTGCGAGTCGAGCACGCACGCCGGGCCGAAATACGACACCCGGATAGTTGCCAAGCGAGTGAACCTCAAGAATGTTCATCACTAGCGTCACAGTTGGCGTATTGTAGCCCCACATTTCACAGATCATCTTGGCAATATTGCGGCCGGCACACCGATGATTCTGCGTCTTTGATTCGAAGTTGTGGATCAGTTCGGTGACGCGTGAGCGAGTATTGTCGGATGCTTTTGTCCACAGATCAGAACTGAAGGTCGAGTTTGTCATGTCGGGCAACTCTCCGGCGGTCAGCGCACGCATCGGATGTGGATAGCAGCGTTCGTAGATGTTGCGTCGAAGAATCTCATGCACTGGAGCGTTGCTTGCGAGGTCTTCGGCCGGCATCGTGACAGTGGCGCTCATCGGTTCGGTCAGCGCATTGTCATTGTGAGCGCCACGCACATCGGCAGCGAGCAGTAGATCGAGATGCGTGTCGATAAACAGTTGCAACTGGAACTCGTAGTATTGCACGTGCGGATCGGTAGTATACTTGTAGCGTGAGTTTGTTCGCACTTCTTTCTTCATGTCGCACGCAATCGTCATGCGCAGCAGCGCCGCAGCAATGATCGTGCAGCCACGCGGATTGTAGGCTACTTCGTCGGGCACATCGATCAAATGTGTTTTCTCAATCTCTTCGCGGCGTCGCAGCACTCGTTGTTCGAACAGCGCAAGGCCGACATTCTTGTTCACGTACGAAACTGTCTTTCGAAACGACGCAAATATTTGCGGCAGCACAGTCTCGCGACAGTAGCCAACCAGAGGCATGAGTGGCATCGTCGGAAGTGTGCCGAATGT
>Ga0315289_10007056_pt1 | contig 16451 bp, 14 predicted proteins | sample YL17G11_40_MG_FD_203452 | JGI IMG/M metagenome (GOLD analysis project Ga0315289, IMG submission 203452) | Sediment microbial communities from Yellowstone Lake, YNP, Wyoming, USA - YL17G11_40 | ecosystem: Environmental > Aquatic > Freshwater > Lake > Sediment | place: USA: Wyoming | collected... | reverse complement strand
GACCCCACGGTGACGGTCGTCGTAACCAACTACGTCAGCAAGCGGGTCCTCGTTACGGGGGCTGTCGCGAGCCCGCGTGTGGTGATGTTGCGGACAAATCGCATGTGCCTGCTCGAGGCCATCCTGCAAGCGGGGGGCGTGACGGACAAGGCGAGCCAGACCGTGCGCCTGACGAGGCCAGTCCCCTCCGGCGAGAGCAATGAAGCCGGCGCGCCCGCGGAGGACTTGAGCCTGTCCGAGCTTGTGGCCGACGGTGAGGTGCAGCGCCAGGCCTGGGTCTACCCCGACGATATGGTGTATGTCGTCCCCCTGCCGACGAAGTTGTTCTTCGTGCAGGGCTACGTGAGGGCTCCCGGTCCCTATCCTCTGCCTGCCGATGGCACGCCCCTTGGCATGATGGACGCCATCGCCTTCGCCCGAGGACTGGACGTGGACGGCCTGGCCGAGAAGACGGTGCTGCTCAGAAACGCTCCTCAGGGCAAGGAGGTTTACCGGGTGGACCTGACCAGGGTGGCTGCCGGAGACGAACCTGACGTCATCATCAAGCCGGGCGATACGATCATCGTGGGAACAAGCTGGGGGCACCGCGTGGTAAGTGGAATCCTTCATGCCATCGGCCTCCGAAGCCTGGCTCCGCCGACTTACTGATTGCAGCCGCGCTTGGCCCTGTGTCGGGACACGGACTTTCTGAAAAGGACGTGAGGAATGGACGAAAGCCAGTTCGCCGATCCATACGTAACCACCGGAGCTGAGTTCAGCATCCGCCATCACTTAGACGTGATCCGCGGGAGGTTCTGGACCATCTCTGCGTGCGCCGTGGTGCTCTTCAGCATCGCGGCCATCTATACCTTCCGTGCTACGCCCATCTACGAGTCTTCGGCGCGCCTCCTCATCGAGCGCCGGCTGCCACTGGCGTCTCCTTTCGCGCAAGGGCAGGAGCAGAGGGACCAGGAGTACTTTGCCACCCAGGTCAACCTCATCACGAGCAGGCCCGTGCTCGACAAGGCCCTGGAGCGCGAAGGGCTCGCGAGGGTCTTCGAGGTGCAGAGTGACCGCGAAACCGCGCGGCCCGGCCTCTGGGGCAGCGCCCTCCGCGAGCTTCGGACCGTCTTTGCGGGAGAGGCCTCCCGCCAGGAGGAGCCCTGGGAGCAGCTCAAGAAGGCGGTGCAGTTGCGGCCGGTCAAAGAGACTGACCTGGTGGACGTCATCGTGCGCGGATCCGACCCTAAGCTGAGCGCCCTGGCGGCCAACTCCGTGGCGGAGGCTTATGTGGCACACAGCGTCGCAGCCCGGCAGGAAAGCGCTGGCCAGGCCTTCAACATACTCCAGCAGCAGATGAAAGAGCAGGAGAAGGCGCTTAAGAAAGCCGAAGATGACCTGCTCTCTTACCGCGAGCAGGCCACCATTCCCGAACTCGGCTCGCCGGGCGAACAGAGCAACCTGAGCCCCGTCATGGAACGGCGCCGGGCGCTCAACGACGAGTACACCAAAGTGCAGCTCCGCCGCATCGAGCTTGCCGTGGCAGCAGGGGCAATCCAGAAGGCCGAGGGCGAGGGCCACGACCCGGATTCCCTCCTCGGGGTGAACCTGATCGCCAATGCGCCCGCAGTGGTTGATCTTTACGGCCGTCTCGTGCAGGCCGAACTGTCCCTCGAAACGACGCTGCGCGCGTGCGGAGAGAAGCACCCCGATGTCCTCGCGCTCAAGGAGCAGATAGGGCAACTGGAGGGGGAGCTGCAGAAGGCTGCGTTGCGCGCGGCAAACTCCATCCGGGCAGAACACGAAATGCTCGTCGCCCGGGAACAGGAACTCATGCGGGCGGTTGCCGAGGAGAGCCAACTGGCGCTCGATCAGGCGCGGAAGTCCCACGTTTTCGGCCGCCTTGACAAGGATGCGGCGCGCCAGGCGCACGTCTTTGACGTCATCGTGGACAGGATGAAGGAGGTAGGCCTGACCCGGGACGCCGGGATCACCAACGTGACCCTGGTCGAGCGCGCAACTCCCTCCCAGCGGCCGGTCAGCCCCAATAAGCCGCGCGCCCTCATCCTCGGCGCCCTCCTCGGCATCCTTGTCGGCCTCGGCGCGGCGTACGCGTTCGAGCACCTCGATGACACAGTGAAAACGCCGGACGACGTCGAGAAGGGGCTCAACGTGCCGTGGCTCGGCTATGTGCCGCGCCTGGAAACCGCCGCCGGAGAGCTGGACGGCCTCGCAGGCCTTGCCCAATACTCTCTGACCCATCCCTCCAGCTCAGGCACGGAAGCCTTTCGCTCCATCCGCACCAACGTGTACTTCAGCGGCACGCGGGGCCAGGTGAAGTCGCTGATGGTCACTTCGGCAGCCCCGCAGGACGGCAAGTCCGTTTTTGCTGCCAACCTGGCCGTGACTGTTGCCCAGGACGGCAAGCGCGTCTTGCTCGTGGATGCCGACCTGCGCCGCCCCACACTCCACGAGGCGTTCGGGCTCCGCAAGTCTCCAGGCCTCACGAACATGCTCGTCGAAGGTACGCCGCTTGATAAGATGATCCAGACGCCGTCGGACGGCGGCAACGGCAAGCTTGATAGCCTCCACATCCTGTGCGCCGGGGCCAAGTCGCCGAACCCCGCCGAACTCCTCGGCGGGGATGCTATGGCCAAGTTCATACACCAGGCGCGCGCGCGGTACGACATGGTCATCTTTGACTCCTGCCCGGCCATGTTCCTCGCGGATTCCGCGGGGCTCGCGAGCGGCTGCGATGGGGTAGTGATGGTTCTGAAGGCCGCGAAGACCCGCCGCGAAGCCGCCGTGAGGGCCAGAAAACAGCTCCAGGCTGTTCACGGGAAAGTGATCGGGGTCGTCCTGAATCAGGTGCGGCCGAAGTCCCTCCGGTATTACAGCTCCTATGGCTATTATTACTATGACTACCAACGTTACTACAAGGACGACGGCGAAGGGGAGCCGGGAGCCGACGCTCCTCCGGCCCGAAGCAGCGCCGGCGCTCCTGCGAATGTTGGTAAAGGGGGCGAAAGGACGGGGCCGGCAGGTAGAGATGAAGTCCAGGCATAACCACAACAGGTCGTTCTATCCTGGAGCCTCTAACATGATGCCCCGTGAGCCGCGTTGCCCCTCCGGCTGGGTGGATGCAAGCAAAGGCGACGAGGTCGTGCCAGGGTCAGGCACGGCGAGGCGCCTTTGCGCAGCAGGCGCCGGCCTGAGGCGCAACCCGAAGGGACGGGCGGCTTTCGCCGCATGCCGGTGTCGCTCTGGCCTGTCGCATTGGTCTCCTGATGCGCCGTGCCCTCGCTCCTTGGCCTGCGGCCAAATCCGCGCCGTCGCGGCCGCGGGCAATCATGTTGGAGGCTCCAATGGGGTTCTCGCCTTTCAGATGGGTCCATACGGGGTGTCTGCCGCCGCACACTGGGCACGGGCCTTTCTCAAGGCCCCCCGACCGATGCGCATGGGGCGGCAGGCTGTGGTGAAGTGAACTACCTCTCGAAGACTACCTCATTCTGCCTCATCGCGGCCCTGGGTTTCGCGCCCCTCGCCTTCGGGGCCGTCGAGCCCTGGGCCTGTTCGGTCCTCGCGCTCCTCGCCTATACAGCGCTCGCAGCGCTCCTGATCAGAGCCGTGGCAGGGGGGGAGGTGCGCAAGCTGGCCACGCCTCTCCTCATCCCGGCCGTCCTTGCACTCATCCTTGTGGCCCTGCAGGGGATCCGCTGGCCTGCCGGCCTCCTTGAGCACGTCAGCCCGCGCACAGCCGCACTGCGTGAGGCGGCGACGGCCCTGCCGGGCGGTGAAGGGCCCGCAAGGTCGTTCGCGCCGTCCCTCTACCCCTATGCCACCCGCTGCGCCCTCATCATGCTCTCCGCCTACGTGGCCCTGTTTCTGGCCGCTTACGGGCATGTGAGGTCGCGCTCAGAAGTGGGCAAGCTCGCCGCCGTCATCGTGTCTGTCGGGTTTGTGGTTTCGCTGCTTGGCATCCTGCAGAACTTGTCGGGGACGCACAAGCTTTACTGGTTGCGCGAGCTGAGCCAGGGAGGCGCGCCCTTCGGTCCCTTCGTCTCCCGTAACCAGTTCGCTGCGTACGCCGGCCTCTGCCTCTTCGTCGGGCTGGGGCTCCTGCTCGCACGGGCCGCCGGCGCGGCTGGCTCGCTGAAGGACTGGCGCGAAGGGCTGGGGAGGAAGGCCGCCGGCAAGGCCCATCAGAACGCCCTCATCGGTTTCTGCGTCGCCGTCATGGGTACAGCCGTCTTCTGGTCGCTCTCGCGCGGCGGAATCCTTTCCATGCTCCTGGCCTTTGCCGGTGTGCTTGCCCTTGTCGGCGCCGCGAGCGCCGGACGCAGAAAGGGCCTCTACGTGGCGGCAGTGATTGTCATGATACTTGGCTGGGTCACGTACCTGGGCTGGGAGCCGGTGATCAAGCGGCTCTCCACGCTCGAGGACGTCGCCCGGGATCCGCTTTCCGACTGGCGAGCTATCATGTTCAAGGACGCATGGCGGATGGGCCTGGACTTCCCCGTCCTCGGCACCGGCGCCGGCACGTTCCTCTCCGTCTACCCTCTCTACCGGACGCTCCCGACCCGGGCCGTCGCCGTCAGCCCCCACGACGAATACGTCCATGTCTTTGCTGAGACGGGCTTCACGGGCCTGGCGCTCCTGGGGCTCGCGGCGGTGCTCTTCTACGTGACCGTTATCCGGGCGCTTGCCAGGCGGAGGAACCCTTATGTGCGCGGCTTGCTCGCAGGCGGCCTCGGCGCTCCTCTCGCCGTGATGCTGCACTCTACCGTAGACTTCCCCATGCGCTCGCCCGCAATAGCCGCCACTCTGGCAGTGGTTGCCGCCTTGCTCTGCCGTGCCTCGCACGTCGAGTTGATCCGCAAGCAGAAAACTTCGGCGTCCGCTGAGAGCAAAGCTGTCGTTCCCGCCGAGGCAACTGACGGCGGAGGCCCGGATGCCGTGGGCGCCCGTCACGCCCCCGATCCGGGCCGGGGCAGGAGGGGCAGACCCGAAACGCCCAGCCTCCCCCCGCTGATGCTGCCCTCAGCCCTCGTAGGCTTCATCGTCTGGCTTGTGGCCTGCAACTTCGCCCTGGACCCCTTAAGAGGCCAGCTCGACGGCTCTCTGATCCATCGCTCCCAGCGGAGCATTCCCCGTGACCCGGGCCGGGCGCTCGCCCTCATCGAGGCGTCCGAGCGCAGCATCAGCGGAGGCTCCCCGGGCGACGCCGAGCTCCACGCGGACTTGGCGGCCCTGGCCATGGACGCGGCGGACGCCGCGAGCGACCCCGTGGAGAAGCTCGCGCTGGCCGACAGGTCACTTAAGCTCCGGATGGCCGCCGCCCGGCTCGAGCCCCTGAATGCGCAGCACTCCCTGTGGCTTGCGATCCAGTACCTGAACTTTGGCCGCGCGGACCTCGCCTGGGCCTGGGCGGAGCGCGCCTGCGCGCTCCTGCCGAACGACCCCTCAGTCCGTGCCTACCTCGCCGACGCGTTCCGAGCGCACGGATACGCCCCGCTCGCGCAGGCTTACCTTCAGCAGGCCGAACGCATCGCCGGCGAGCGGGGAGTCGCGGAGGCAAAGCGCCTCATCGCCGATGTGCGGAAGAGACTGTCGGAGGCGACCGAAGCTAAGTGACGCCTGCCACTGAGGATTGCATCTAATGGTGAAACCACTTCCGACGAAAACAGGCTGCGGCACTGTGGTTTGTCAGGCTGACGGATCACCTTTCCGTGCAAACCCCAGTAAGACATCCCGTGGCCGGGCAGCAGCCCGCGTAGCACTCGTCTTCTACGTTGCTTTGCTCTGCCTCTATTCGGTGGCGCGGCCGGCCACGCCGGGCCTTGGCGTCATCGCTTGGTTGCCCGGCGGCGATCTGGCAGCCCATTGCATGGCCTATGCAGGCCTCGTGCTCATCCTCTGCATCGCCCTTGCCGGGCGGCGCCCGAGCAAGTGGCCGACCGCTCTGCTCGCCGTCGCCTTCGGCCTGACCCTCGGAGGGGCGCTTGAACTCGTCCAAGCATTCCTTCCCTGGAGGACGTGCAGCCTTGCCGACTTCACTGCGAACATCGTGGGCATGGCCGTGGCCTCTGGCTCCTGGTCGGCCTGGCGCCCCTTGTCCGCTGGAGGGCGAGCGTCCTCTGGAAGAGCACGCCCTGCGCTGATGGGAAAGAGGGGCACGACATGACGGATGACCCCTCATTCGTTGACATCCACGCGCATCTGCTTCCGGGCCTGGACGACGGCCCGGCCACGCTCGCGGAATCGCTGCACATGTGCGAACTCTACGCCGAGCAGGGCGTGGGCGCCGTTGTCGCGACCCCTCATATGTGCGTGCCCGCTTTCAACGTCACCGCAGAGGACGTGCGCGGCGGCGTCAGGCTGCTTGCAGAAGCGTGCCGCATACACCACATTGCGCTTGACATCCTGCCCGGCGGCGACGTCCGGCTCTGTCCGGACCTCCTGGAGGCGTTGGAGGACGGCCGCGCGCTCACTCTTGCCGAGGTCGGGAGGTACCTCCTGCTTGAGCTTCCGCCGCAAGGCCTGCCCCAGATCGAAGGCCTGGTCGGCGACCTCGCCATGCGCGGCATCACGCCCATCCTCAGCCATCCCGAGCGCAATCCGGAGTTCGCTCGGAAGCCAGAACGGCTGGCCCAACTCGTCGAGTGCGGGTGTCTCTTGCAGATCACGGGTGCCTCCTTCCTGGGCGAGTTCGGAAGCGGCCCAAAGCGCCTTGCAGAGCACCTGCTTCAGGCCGGCCTCGCCCACGTCGTGGCATCCGATGCTCATTCCGGCCTCCGCTCCCGTCTGCCGCGTCACAGGCAAGGCCGCAGGCCGGAGTTTCCTGAAGTGTTCGAACGCCTCGTGGCGATAGCAGGAGAAGACGTAGCCTGGCAACTGCTCTCCGTCAATCCTGGCGCGCTCGTTGCCGCCTGCCCTGAGGCTCTCGAAGGGCCGCGTCCTGGCGCGCTTAGTGCCGGGCCGAGACGTACAGACCTGTCCTCCCCTCTGCGTCCTCGGCGCCGCGTCCGCCAAGGGCGGACGCCCCTCGGCAGGTGGACATCGTTAGCCGTTGTTACGCCTCGTCAGACTTTCCCATGAACCTAACAGAATCACCCTGGAGAGTTGCCAAGCTGCTTCCGCTCACACCGGACGCGACGCAGGGGAAACATCGCTTCCGTTTGCTCGAGCCAGCTTCCTTTGAGCCTTTCTCTGCGTCCTCGGCGTCCTCCGCGGTGAAATCTTTATGAATCCCTATGCCGTCACATTCGTGCTCGCTGCCGCCATTGCCCTGGCCCTGGCGCTCGTTGTCCGCTCCACCGCCCGCAGGCTTGGCGTCCTCGACAGGCCCGACGGCTTCCGCAAGGTCCACGGCCGCCAGGTCCCCCTGTTGGGCGGCGTCGCAATCTTCGGCGCCTTCACTATCTCGCTCTTTGTCTGTTGCTGGCTCACCGGACACGCCGGTGTGCAAAGCTGCCTCAGCAGCCCGGACTTCCTCTCGCTCGTCTGTGGCGCCGCCGTCGTCATGCTGACTGGCGCCTGGGACGACGTCCGGGGCCTCCGCGCCAGGTGGAAGCTCCTCATCTGCACCCTCGTCGCCGTCGCCATGTACTTCGCTGACTACCACATAGACAGCTTCAGCAATCCCTTCGGCCGCGCCATCTACCTCGGCTGGTTCGCCCTTCCGGTGACTATCTTCTGGTTCCTCGGCTGCATGAACGCCATAAACCTCATAGACGGCATGGACGGCCTGGCCGCCGGCGTCGTCCTCTTCGCCTCGGCCGCAGTCTTCATGACCAGCGTCCTTTTCCAGAACGCCTCGGCGGCCCTTCTCTCCGTGGCCCTCGCCGGCGCCACGCTCGGCTTCCTGGTCCTCAACTTCCATCCGGCCTCGATCTTCCTCGGTGACTCCGGCAGCCTCCTCCTCGGCTTCCTCATCGCCTCCGTCGGCCTGCGCGGCGCGCAGAAGTCCCACGCCGTCGTCGCGCTGCTAATACCCGTCATCGCCCTCGGCCTGCCCATCATGGACACCGCCCTCGCCATGCTCCGCCGCTGGGCCAAAGAGATTCCGTTCTCGGCCGGCGACCATCAGCACATCCACCATAAGCTCCTGGAGATGGGCCTCAGCCATCGCGTCGCCGTCCTCCTGATGTACGCAGGCTGCATCGTCCTCGCCCAGCTTGCGCTCCTGATGAGCGCGGCCAACAGCCTCCAGGCCACGGGGCTCCTCGTCGTCCTCGGCCTCGTCACGTTCCTCGCCCTCCGCGTCGTCGGGCGGCACGAGCTGAAGCTCGCCAAGCAGCGCCTCCTCCGTCACATCGAACGCAAGAGGCGGAGCACCCTATGCCGTGCGGCCGCTTACAGGGCTTCGGCGAAGATGCGGTATGCAGAGGCCGCCGCCGACGTCTGGGGCGTCTTCTCGGAGGCGGCTGCAGCCATGGAACTCGACGACGCCTCGATGGTCCTCTTTGGAGACGGCCCGGAGGGCGGACAGCGTGGCGCCATTTACAATTGGGAGCGGGACGGTAATGGCCGAGAGGACTACAACGGCCATCGCTCCAATGGCACCAATGGCCGGGAGGACGATGTCCGCCAGGACACTTATGGCCCTGGGCACAGGGACACCGACGGCCAGAATGGTGATATCCTCTGGTCGGCAACCTTGCCCCTGGGCACGAATGGGACTGAGTTGGGCAAGCTAAGTGTGAGTAAGTCCACCAACGGCGCCCCTCTCGGCCCGGAGGTCCCCGACACGCTGGAACTCCTTCGTAAGGCCCTTGCCATCAACCTCGAGCGCGTGCAGATCAGTTCTCTTGCCGCAAAGGCCTGACGTTGACAACCGATAACCGTCCACCGATCACCCGTTCCCGACCACCGACACCCGGCTCCCGACCACCGATTCCCGTACGCTCCGCTCAGGAACTCGAAGTCTACCGTTTCGCATATGCTCTCGCTATGGACGTCTTCACTCTCAGCACAAAGTGGCCGCCCGAGGAAAGGTATGCGCTCACCGATCAGGTGCGCCGTTCTTCCCGTTCTGTCTGTGCTAATCTTCGGGAAGCCTGGGCCAAGCGCCGATATGGGGCCCATTTCGTCAGCAAATTGACGGACGCCGACGCCGAAAACGGTGAAACTGAAACCTGGCTGGACTTCGCACGAGATTGTCAGTACCTGGCTACTGAAGAACATGGCGACCTCGTTCAAAGATGCCGTACCGTCGGCAAGATGCTGGGCACAATGCTCAAAGCACCCTCGGCTTTCCTGATCAATGAAAACGATGCCTGACACCCGTCCCCCGACCACCGAGCCCCGACCCCCGTCGGCCGACCACCGCCCCCCGTCCACCGGCTCCCGTCCCCCGACCTCCGGCAGCCGTCCTGCGACCCCCGACTCCCGACTCCCGACCCCCGGCGCTCGTAATCAATGAAATCTGTATGGCGCATCTTGTGCTACCACGAAGTCTTGCCGCACCAGGTGGCTTCGTTTGCTGCTCAACTCAGCGCCCTGAGAGACGCCGGTTGGACGTTCTGTTCCCTGACCGACGGACTGACGAAACTCAGCAACAGCCATCCCGGGAAGTGGATCACAGTCACTTTTGACGACGGATATCTGACGACGTTTGAGGTGGCAATGCCGGCCCTGCTCGACCTGAGGATCCCGGCTTGCCTCTTCGTGGCGACCGACTATGTGCGGAAGGGGTGGGCGTACCGAGACACCCCCCCACGGCCGGCAATGACGTGGGATCATGTCCGCGCGTGGCGTGCAGCCGGGAACGAGGTCGGCAGCCACACCCACACCCACGCTCCGCTGCCCCTATGTACCCCGGAAAGGTTGCGCGAAGAGTTGCTCTGGAGCAAGCGCCTCCTGGAAGATGCGCTCGGCGAACCCGTGGTGCATTTTGCCTACCCCTGGGGCCAGCATACGCGCGGCAGCCTATCAGCGCTTAGGACATTCGCCGGTTACCGAACTGCAGCAACGATAGACCGGGGCCTCAACGCGCGCGGCACGCAACTTCTTAGATTGTACCGCGACGTCGCGGCACCAGCATGGTCTATCGCCCGCCTTCGGACAGTGATGCTGCTGGGCCGGATGAAAGTTTTGTATGAGTTTCAAAAAGCCGTGCGGCGCCGCAACCGAATGCCGCCTCAGGCTGCTTGGGAACCTCTTGGCAAGCAGCCGGTCGCATGATGACTAATCCCGAGGCGGCAGTGGAGTCCTGTGTACCGGCTGCTTCATCGCCGCCCGGTCGGTCCGACCTGTCCCTGACCGCGCGGGTGGTAAGGGGAGGGGTCTGGGTCTTCGCCGGCAAGGTCGTCGGCCGGGGACTCCAGTTCGTCCAGTTGGTCGTTCTGGCCCGGCTGCTCACGCCCGCGGACTTCGGCCTCTTCGGCATCGTCATGCTTGCCATAGCTGTTCTGGAAACTTTCTCTGAGACCGGCTTCAACGCTGCCCTCATCCAGCGCAAGGACAATGCCGAAGCCTACCTCGACACTGCGTGGACAGTGCAGGTCATCCGCCGTCTGGTGCTGGCTATGGTCCTCTTCGCCGGTGCGCCTGTTGTCGGCTGGTTCTTCCAGGAGCCGAGGGCTGTGCCCCTCATGCGGCTCATGTCTCTCTCCGTAGCCCTCAGCGGTTTCGTGAACATCGGCATCATCTACTTCCAAAAGGAACTCCAGTTTCACAAGCAAGTGGTGTATGACGTCCTCACTGCCGTCGTCAGCCTCATCGTGGGCGTCGTTCTCGCGTACAAGTTGCGTTCCGTCTGGGCACTGATCTGGGCCGGCCTTGCCGGCACGGCTGCCCAGTGCGCTCTGTCCTACTGCCTTCACTCGTACCGTCCCCACCCCCGGCTTGACAGGGCTCAGGCGGCCGAACTCTTCCGCTTCGGACGATGGATGCTGGGTTCGTCTATCGTCGTTTTCGTCGCCCTCCATGGGGATTCGGCGTTCTTAGGCAAGATGCTTGGCGCTACCGCGCTGGGCGTGTACCAGATGGCCTACCGGATTGGCAACTTGGCCGCCACCGAGATCGCGTATCTGACAAACACCGTCATGATGCCGGCATACGCGAAAGTGCAGGATGACAGAGCAAGGCTCGGCAGGGCCTTCTTGCAGGTCTTCGAGGTCGTTATGTCGCTGGCCCTTCCACTGACGGTCTTCATCGTGCTGGCAGCGCCAGAGATCGTGCTTGGGGTTCTCGGCTCCCGATGGCAGGCGGCTATCGTTCCGATCGAAATCCTGGCGGTCGCGGGGCTTCTGCGTGCGATAGCCGCTACCGGCGGCCCCGTCTTCGTTGGTACCGGCCGCCCGCGGATGAGCTTCTCGTTGCAGGTTGTGCGCGTTTCCGTTTTCGCTATCTCCATATACCCTCTGACGAAGCTTTTTGGCGTGGCGGGCACGTGCTGTTCCATCGTCTGTGGGATTGCCGCTACTCTACCGGTGTGGACGCGGGTAACAGGTTTGACGGGGGTCACATGGGGTGACTTGCTGCGCAGATGCCGTCTCGCGTTTCTACTCGCGGCACTGACTGCGGTCGGCGTGTGCCTAGGAGAGACCCTCTCCGCAGACTTGCCCCTTGTCACCCTTGTGTGGGAGGCCGTCATTGCTGGCGCCTTCTGCATAATCGGGGCCCTCGTCTGCGCTCGACTCTCTGCGATGGGCCTCAATGCGTTGACGAGCCTGCCGTGGCGAGTCTTCCGGGGGAACTGAGAAAACACTTATGCAGATCCTGAAGCCATAAGTCGACCGCCGCGTTTATTTCGGCCCGGGCTTCATCAGCCCCGAGCGGTTTGCCTCTTACGGCTACCAGCTGCGCGAGATTGTGGCTCTCCAGCCGGGCAAGACCCTTGAAGTCGGCATCGGTAACGGCGTTGTCTCGCATGTCCTGCATCAGGCGGGTGTGAACGTCACGAGGATGGACTTCGACGAGTCCCTTGAGCCAGACGTGGTGGCTGAAGTCACGGAGATGCCGTTTGCCGACGGCGCGTTCGACATCGTGGCGTGCTTTGAGGTGCTCGAACACCTGCCCTTCGACCTCGTCCCGCAGGCGCTTCGCGAGCTTTGCCGCGTCAGCCGCGCCCACGTCCTCTTCAGCGTGCCCGACTGGGACCACGACCTGCGAATGGAGGTCTGCCTGCCCGGGCTTGGCCGCCGGCGTTTGCGGTTCTCATTACCGCGTTTGGTGCGCTGTACTCTCGCCTGCAGAAGGCACTACTGGGAGATCGGCGCCAATGGCTGCTCTCTGGAGAGGCTGATACAAGAGATCGAGGCGGCGGGCCTCCGCATTGTGGAGACGTACCGGGCGTGGGAACTGAGCTACGTTCGATTTTTCCGTCTGCGCAAACCGGCCCGGGAATCAGGGCATGAGCATTGACATAGAAAGCCGAAGGAACTGCGGCTGCCCGCTCGCCACGGCCGGTGGATGAGCCAGGCAGATGTCTTGCAGGGCATATCTGCGGGCGCGCTTCTATCCGTGTGTATCGCCGCCGGTACAATCGCCGCATATGCTCTGCCTGCGCCCTCCGGGTCGCTTTCATTAGCGATTATGGCTTTCTCCGCAGGGACGATAGGTCTCGCCTATTCGATCGTCTTTGCGATCGTCTGGAGGCGTGGTCCCTACGTTACGTATGCGAGGGCTTTACGAGTCTGGCGGACATGATAGCCAATCACAGGGGCAAGGATACCGCGAAGGCTTCTCTGCAGTAGCGATAGAAGAGGCGTTTCCGTGGCTCGCGTGGGGATCGTTACGTTCCACTATGCTCTGAACTCCGGGGCAGTCTTGCAGGCGTACGGCCTTGCGAAGGCCATCGAACAAATGGGTCACGATGTGCACGTGATTGACTACTGCTCTCGCGGTGCCAGGCGAGCATACTACCCCAGGGGCTTCCGTCACTGGGGATTTAGGAGTCATGGAGGGCCTATTGCCGCGTTCATCAGGCGTCGCAGATTCCGGCAATTCCGTGAGAAGCACCTGCCTCTTTCTTTGCGTACGTACCTGAACAACGAAGATTTTGCCTTCCACCCCCCCGACGTAGACTGTCTTGTCTGCGGCAGCGACCAAGTTTGGAACATAAGAACGGCGTCATGTGGAGGCTTTGACCCCGTCTTCTTTCTAGCCTCCCCACTGGAGACCAGGGCGCGCCGTATTAGTTACGGGGCATGTTTCGGTCCAGGGGAACTGGGGGATTACCAAGAGACCATTCGAACTCTGATATCGCGATTTGACCACTTGTCCGTAAGGGATCTCAGGAGCCAGGATATAGTTCGGAAACTGGTGGGCCGTGAAGCAGTCCATGTGCTCGACCCTTCGTTCTTGGTCGACTACGATCCCATTACGCCGGAGCCAGTCCTGCACGAGCCTTACGTTCTCGTTTACTGCATGGAGAGGAATCCATTCTTTGAGCGTGCTGTCGCCCTGCTACACCGGCTCTCCGGATGGCGTGTGATCTCAGTCAACACGGGCTTCTCCGATGCAGGTGTGGCGTCGACGGCCGGACCGCTTGAGTGGCTCAGCCTTGTCCGCCACGCTGCTTTCGTCTGCACCAATTCCTTCCATGGTACCTGCTTCTCGCTGATTTGGCAGAAGCGGTTCGCTACACTTCCCATCGGAGGTGGAATGCAGTTCCGCCTGGATGACCTCCTCCAGACAGCAGGACTGCAGGACAGGCTTGTGCGTAGCGAAGATGAACTCGCGGCTGCTTTAGATGGTAAGGTTGACTATGAGGGGGCTGCTCCGCGGTTGCACCAAGCATACCAACGGTCGATAGGGTTCCTGCGAGAGGCATTAGGTTAAGATGGTTTCCGTTGGGAGGCTCGAGACGGATTCCCTTTCCACTTTGCGGACGCGCCATCGCTTTCTCCGCTACGGAGAATTCCACGCCGTTGAAGAGTTCCTTGCCTATCGTCGCTGGGCAGCCGAACACGGGCTCGCACTATATATCCTTGGCAACGGCTCGAACACGTTTTTCGCATCCAAGACCGTAAGAACTCTGGTGCTGCGCAACAGGCTCCCCAGGCGGCTCCTCCCACTTGATGGTGAAAGGGTCGAGGTTTCATCCTCTCTGCCTGTCGGGGCACTGCTAAGATACTGCCGCAGGCGACACCTGGACTCTTTCTTCTACCTGGCATCCGCTCCCGCCACAGTGGGCGGAGCAATCGCGATGAACGCGGGCCGCGGCAGAGACTATGCGATGACGGTGTTCGACTTCTTGGAGCGGGTCTCATACGTCGAAGGCGATAACGCCGTCCATGTCGCAGCAGACGAGATCGAGCGAGGTCACCGGTGGACGCGGTTCACTGGCATCCACGGTCGTTTGATTGTCAGTGCAGTGTTCCGTTTCCGACCCGGCGCGTACGAAGGAGACCCCGTTGCCGACCGGCTTGCCTATGCACGAAAGCACCAGGACCTGACAGCCCCAAGCTGCGGAAGCGTCTTCGCAGACTGCTCCGCAACAGTCCAGACCAAGCTTCGTGGCCTGCGGATCGGTACGGCATGCTATTCTGCTAAGGCAACGAACTGGATACTCAACCTTGGCGACGACCCCCGTCCAGTCTGCGCGTTGATTGCGGTTTCCAGGGCGTTGCACGCGCTCGTGGGCAAGAGGGCTATTCTGGAGATTGTGGCGGTCGAGTGATTCGGGGTCGGAATAGGTCGATGAGCAGGCACTGAGAACTGAACATGCCCGTTGACATTGAGAAGGCGAAGAGAGTGTGGCCGCCCACCTGCCACGGTAGGTGGATGAGCGAGGAATACGAGCCCGGCCTCGTCTCCGTCATCATCCCCACTTACAACCGTGCCCATTTCCTGGGTGAGGCCATGGACTCCGTCTGGGCTCAGACCTACCGTCCTATAGAGATGCTCGTGGTGGACGACGGCTCCACCGACAACACGCCCCAGGTTCTGGAAGATTGGGGCAAGCGCCATTCCGAGGATCCGCAGTTCGAGCTTCGCTACTTCCACCAGGAGAACAAGGGCGCCCCCGCCGCCCGCAACCTCGGCCTGATCGAATCCAGCGGCGAGTTCATCCAGTTCCTCGACGCCGACGACTTCCTTCTTCCAGACAAGCTCAGGCAGGCCGTAGAAACCATCGAGCGCTCACAGGTGGATTTTGCCTATGCTGAAGTGGCAGTTTCGGACGATCGCCTGAACCTAGTCCCCGGCGAGAGGTACGGGAAACCCTTGAGGGGTCATGCCAAAGATGTCACGGCCTACACATGGCCCATAATGGGCCCGGTATATCGTCGCTCTGTAAATCGTGAAGCCGGGCCATGGGACGAAGAATTGGCGGCCAGTCAAGACTGGGAGTACGCAGCCAGGATCAAACTTCTGGAGTACGCTTGCTGCTTCGACAAGCGCGTCGGCGCTCTATTCCGTCAACATGGCGGTGCACGGCTTGGGGGGATGGCGTTGCGCCAGCGGCTGAACGCGTGGGAGAAGGCGACCGACCGCGTAGTCAATGCGGCTACATCATTGCACAAGTTAGATTGGCAGTTGCGGGATTGCCTATCAAGGTTGTACTTCACCCAGGCCGTCACTAAAGGCAGAAATGGGTCTCTGATGGAGGGGGACAGGTGCTTGTACAAGGCCTGGAAGCTTTCTCCACCTGTTTCCTTGATTGGGCTAGCTGCAAGGCTATTGCAGGGCTGCCGGTCGACATGGATATGCGTAGTCGTCGACGCTGTTCTGACAGCCAGGTGTAAACTCCTGTCCAAGCTCCGCCAGTGGAGAAGAGCTTAATTGCGTGGGGGTCGCGGCCATTCTATGGGTGGCACAATCGCGATAGGCGTGATGACCGCATAAGGGTCGGGTTCGTCGGAGCATGCGATTCCCGATTCTTCTCCGCACTACGTAGTAGGTCAGACGAATTGGGGATAGCTGGTTCAGTGGAGATGTCCGGATGGCGGCCTTAGCAGGACGCCATGCACACCATGGGACAGCCCAGTATCCGTTTGCACGTGTACAAAGCCCTTCCCCGCTTCCATTGGAGGCACGTTCTTAGGATCGCAGGGCGCGTCATCTTGGGCACATTATGGTTACCGTCCGCAGGCCCACCTCGCGGGAGTACGTGAATGACGGGGACGATACACTCCTGGTTGGCCCCGAGAACCGACAGGCCATGGCTAACGCGATCTCCACGATCCTCCACGAGGGCGATCTCCGAGAGCGCATGTCCGCCAACGCACGAACCACCGCAGAGAGGTACTACTGGAACCTGATCCACGACCGCATGAACCGGTTCATTACTTCAGTCCTGGACCGCGAGCGCTGACGCTGCGCGTTCTGTATGTAATCGGACACGGTGGGCTCGGGGGCATCGAGCGTCATGTCCAGGCTCTTGTGCAGTGCGTCAGACGACACGATGTGGACCCCTACGTCTGCGTCCTCATGGAGCCGGGCGCTGTTTCGGAGGAGATGGCCCGGACAGGAGTCCCGATCTGCACGCTCGGTATGCGCAGCGGACACGACCCGCGTCTTTT